>Ga0247777_1000075_pt1 | contig 29625 bp, 15 predicted proteins | sample UWRJL154409C5_FD_179937 | JGI IMG/M metagenome (GOLD analysis project Ga0247777, IMG submission 179937) | Plant litter microbial communities from Arlington Agricultural Research Station in Wisconsin, United States - UWRJ-L154-409C-5 | ecosystem: Environmental > Terrestrial > Plant litter >...
CTGTTTAATTAAAACAAAGCACTTTGCAAAAAGATGATAAATCTAAGTATTGAGTGTGATCTCTGCCCGATGCCGGCTGGTTAACGAATTAACTAAATTAAAAAAAATTTGGTCTTAGAGGAACCCCCGGTTAATGGCGGCCTTAGCGTGAGGGTCCTAAGGTAGCGAAACGCCTTGGCCGTTAAATGCGGTCTTGCATGAATGATTTAACGATACAACAGCTGTCTCTATGATTGACTCAGTGAAATTGGAATAACTGTGCAGATACAGTTTACCTCTAGTTAGACGAGAAGACCCTATGCAGCTTTACTGTTACTAATTATTGAATATGATCCCGGCAAATATTAGTGTATAAGGTAATCGATAAGATATAATTGAAACACCTTTATTATTCTGTCATATTATTACTTCTATATTTAGAAATATTCCTATTTATTCTAGGAGAGAATTATGAATAATAATCGCTCAAATATATTCTACAAGAGAATTCTTATAGAAAATTATAAACTAGAATGGTTGAAATAGATTATACTTATAGAAGGTACAAATCCACCTTGAAAAAGCAGGGACAATTGCTAGGAGACAGTTTATGCGGGGCACAGACCCCATAAAGAGTAAATGGGTGTGTCTAAAATTTAAAAATTAATGTTTGCAATTTTATATAGTAATCCTATATTTAATCATATTTATTATACTCATGTCGTATAATATATATATATTACTATATATATAATATATTACTTGGGTACAGTATAAAAATTATATATGTATTAATTTACATATTAAATTAGAGGAAATTAGGTAAGATTTTATTTATGGAGAAATTAGATGTAATAAAAAAAATATTATGAATTTAACTTCTAATATTTTTTGTAGTTATTATTATTATAGCTTAGTCTTAATAATGATAATAATGTTTATTACTTATAAAGCTTAATGGCTTAATCTTGCCTTACTGTTTGATTAACAACAAATCTTACAGTCGCGTAAGCGGGGCATAGGATCACAAGATACAAAAAGGAAAGATCTTGGATTTTTGGAAAAGCTACGCTAGGGATGTTTGTCCTTCAATATTTTAGCGCTTGCGCTAAAAATTATTGAGAATATATTGGGTTAATTTCAAAAATTACTTTTATAATTTAAGTAAATTTGAAGCGAAATTTATCTTAGCATACTTTATAAAAGATAAAATCGTTCAACGACTATAAGGTGAGTAATGCTAACAATAATCCTTTATTAATACCCAACTTTCTTTTTTTACTATGTATATAAATATGTAAAATAAATAAAACTAAAAATAAAAACAAAAATACAGTTTAATCTAAATAATAAGACTAATACTAACAGAAATTTATATATATTTAATAAATATATTAAAAATAATAATAAATTAATACCTTTTAATGTTAAAAATTTTGAGGTAGGAATTACTAAATATTTTCCCCCTGTTTCTAAAGAATGAAAAAATAGTATTTATGTTTTTAATCATAATAATATAAAAAACCTACCTGTTTATGATATGAATATAAATTCATTAATAAAAGATTATTTTAATTTACATTTTAATAATAAATTTTTATTTAATAAGTATAGACCTCGTAGATATAGACATTTGTCTATGAATAAAATATATGTAAGTAAAGCTGAAATAAAACATACTAATACTAAAGCTATTTTAACTGTATATGCATATAATAGAGAGAAGATATCTTTATTAAATAAAATTAAAAACTTAAAACAATCCTTTTATAAAAAACTTAAAATGTCAATATATATAAATAGTCATTTTGGTGGTATTTACGATTACAATAGAAATTCTAATAAATTAAACTGATATATTAAATATACAAGAGCTTTATTACATAAAGAATTAATACTTCTTAGGAAATACAAATTAATATTAAATCTTAATAAATATAAATTTGAAGAAAAACTTTTATATAAATTAAATAATTTAATAATCAAATATTATAATAAAAAAGTCGTATTTAATGTTGTAAACATGAGATCTATTATTCTTAATAGTGACTTATTTACTAAAATATTAACACTTAAATTAAAAAATAAAAAAGCTAATGTACTAAGAATGATGGATATTATTTTAAATAAGGCAGTTTTACCCAAAGTAAATAGAATAATAGAAAAAAGTTCACTTGTAAAAAGTATAGATTTTAATTTGTTAGAGAATAAGTTTAAAAATCTTAATATAAGTTCTATATTAAAGGGTAATAATTTATCTGAATTATTAAATAGATTATATTTTAATGTTAGAGCTTACGCCTTAAATATTAATTTTAAAAAGGATTATGTAAAAATATATGAAATTATATTTGATTCTATAAACTATAAAAATATGGGTGGTGTAAGATTAGAAGTTAAAGGTAGATTAACTAAACGTTATAGAGCTGATAGAGCTTTATTTAAAGTAAGATGAAAAGGTGGATTAAAAAATATCGATTCATCTTATAAAGGATTATCCTCTGTAAATATGAGAGGTTATGTAAAACCTAATGTAGAATATTCTATATTTACATCTAAACGTCGTATTGGTGCTTTTGCAGTTAAAGGTTGAATTAGTGGTAAATAAAAACAGGTTTTATTTTTGTAGCCATAAATACATATAAAAAAAGAAATGAAGAAATAGTCTGAACCATTTTGTGAATGATGGAAATAAATTAATATGATAACAAGTTGAACAGGCTAATTTGCGCAAGAGTGTACAAATTGAGTGCGCGGTTTGGCACCTCGATGTCGGCTTAACTTATCCTCATGGATGCAGAAACTATGTAGGGTACGACTGTTCGTCGATTAAAAAGTTACATGAGCTGGGTTAAATACGTCGTGAGACAGTATGGTTTCTATCTTCTAGAGGGAGTTAGAATATAATAAGGATTAACCTTGTACGAAAGGAACATGGGGTACTATTGTTATACCTTAATTGGTATAGCAGTTTTATTAACCTATGGTTTACCTGTTGTTTATGTGCCCAATATTAATTTATTAACATAAAACAATAAACTAAACAGATGAGTATTATGTTAATTTAAGAGAGGATGTTATCGTCACTTAAGTAAATAGATAGCATAAGCACGGCAGGAAAGCTAAGTTAGTCAAAGATAAGTGCTGAAAGCATATAGGTACGAAACTTACCTTAAGATATTTCTTAAATATACGTAATATACTATTACGCTAATAGGCTTAGTTTGTAATAATCAAGAGATTTTAAGGAACTAGGTACTAATTTTATAAAAAACTAATTAAAATATATATCATACATTGTAGGTTTAGCCTGGTTAGCATAAAAGTAATGCGATTGTTTTGTAATCAATTGAAGCAAGTGCGATTCTTGCACTGGGCTGCTTCTATTTTTAGGATTAGTAGTCAAGTGGTACGACATAGCTCTTTCGATGCTAAAATCACGGGTTCGATCCCCGTCTAGTCTAAGTACGTATATCTAACAACTTTTAAAGTTAAGATGTATTATGTAGAACATATTTAAGAGTATTATGTCTACTGTTAAATTATATATATACTTAAAAAGAGTATAATTATATCTTTGAGCAATAGTATTAACGCGGATTAGTGTAGTAGTAACATTTTCGGCTCATGACCGAAAGACATAGGTGCGAATCCTTTATCCGCTTAGGCCTATAATAAAGTGTACTCTCCATACTCTAGGGCCAGGTACTCAGACTCCTTATGTAGGTACGGACGCTGAGGGTGGGTTTTTACTGGTGACTTTAGTTTTGAGATTAAAAATAAATTTAGGATCACCTTAATATATTTAAGCTATATATAGTAATTTAATACAAAGGGGCTATAGCTTAATTGGTAAAGCATACTGCTCATGACAGTCTTAGTAAGTGTTCAAATCACTTTAGTCCTAAGTCGAATGTATATAGGGTATAAAAGACTGTTACCTTATATTCATCCCTTATAATGATTTCGCTCACTGTTGAACCTGCCAGCATCTGAGTTATCATTAAAGCAGGGAGTGGATTATTATGGGAGTTTAAATCCGAGTGATGGAATGGTAGACATAACATGCTTAAGCCGTGTCGGTTAGTAGCCGTGAACGTTCGAGTCGTTCCTTGGATATTCGTACCATATAATGATACAGTTAGCTATTGACCGCTCAGGGGATATTGTATAATTGGTATTACGGCAACTTTGCACGTTGTATATCAAGGTTCAAATCCTTGTGTCTCCACAGATATTCTATTTTAATAGAAAGAAGAAAATGTATAAGAAAAATTAACCGCAGATTAAGTGTAAACTAATAATATCGCTTAACTAGTATAAAAAAAAGATAATAATTTAATTACATGGTGTAGTTATATAGGTTCTCATTTATATTTAATAATATATTATATGATTATTCTTTAGATTATGGCGAGAAATGAACAGTGAAAAAGTGAAATATTTAATATCTAATCTATATTTGTAGATTAAAGCCCGGGAAGCTCAATTGGTTGAGCAGAGCATTGAAGCTGCTTTGGCTGTCAGTTCGAGTCTGACTTTGGGCAACAGGTATGCTGGAATTTGGTAGACAGACTCCGTTTAGGCCGGAGTGGCGCAAGCCGTGTAAGTTCAAGTCTTATTACCTGTACACTTTAAGTCAATATTAAGTATATACTTAATAAAGGAATTACAATGAAAAAGAATATATCGTATATTGATAATATACGATCTAGAGTTTATTTAAATTCCTTTGAAGAAAAAAGAGAATTTATAGATAAAATCCCGTAAAATCAGGTATATATCTTTGGTAATAATAATATTACAAACAAGTTTTAGATTGGAAGTCGTGTGGATTTAGCTGTAATACTTAGTGTTATTATTAAGCTAAGCGTTAGATAAATTATTTAAAGATAATCGTATTATCTACAGTGTCATATCTAAATATAGTAACTAGAATTTAAGTTTATATATTGTTAAATATTGCATACCAGATCTTTTGATTAAAAAAGAAGAATATAGATTTAAACCAAAATGCAAAAAAATAAATGTGCATTATAAATATACATCGGAATAATTACTGGTATTCACAGGGTGTCTAATGTTTTAAGTAAAAAAAATACCCCGTGATTTAAATAGAAGTTTACTGTACAAATTTGTAAAAATAAAATATAAAGAAGATTTATATTTATTTTTAATATAAAGGATATTTATATACTAATATGTTGTAGTCTAATGGGTAAGACACAAATTTTTGGTGTTTGCTAATGAGTGTTCGAATCACTCCAACATAAATTGAGGTAGATATAGCTCAATAGGTAGAGTGGTTATTTGTGGTATAACTGGTTCTTGGTTCAAGTCCAAGTATTTACCCTTAATATATTTAGATATAATATAAAAAAAAAAAGTCAGGACTTTGTAAGCATTAACTTTTTAGTACTATATATCTTATTTATATAAGCCCGGGTAGTTTAAATGGTTAAAACCTTAATTTCATACATTAATGATGAGAATTCGATTTTCTCCTCAGGCTCTGCGTAATTCTAATTTATGCTAAGAAAACCTTTTTTTATGTTAATAATTTCTATATTGTCTTTATTATTTTCTAATGCCGTCACATTAAGACGAGATATGTCTATTCTTTTTAATAGAGTAGCGATTATAGCTTTAATTTATTGTATTTTACATGATATAATGAGTTTGTCTATTGTTAGCAAAGGTATAGGTTTACATGGGGGTTTACTCCATATCACGAACATAACACTAATATTTCATATCTTTATTTTTTTTATTAGTATATTAATATTGCAATTAACAAGTTTCTACCCTAGAAAGGTATTATTGGATAAATTATCCTCTTCTACGTTATTTAATCCTTTATTGTATTATAGAACCAAAATTTTAAATAAAATGGGAGAACATATGAAAATAATAGAATACCCTTTAATTTTATTATTTGTTATAAGTGGAGCAACTTTTTTAATGTCTACTAATGATTTAGTTTCTATTTTTCTTTCTATAGAACTACAAAGTTATGGTTTATATTTATTGAGTACTATTTATAGAAATTCTGAATTAGCTACTACAGGGGGTTTAATTTATTTTTTATTAGGGGGTTTAAGTTCTTGTTTTATTTTACTAGGTACAAGTTTATTATATGCTAATTCAGGTACTACTAGTTTAGATGGTTTATATATAATAAATAGCATAAGCGATGCTAATGATAATTTAACTTCATGATATAAATCTTATTATTTAAATTTTTCTTTACTTATATTTAGCATAGGGTTTTTATTTAAAGTAAGTGCTGCACCTTTTCATTTTTGATCTCCTGATGTTTATGATGCTATACCTACTATAGTGACGACATTTGTAGCAATTATAGCTAAAATATCTATTTTTATATTTTTGTTAGATTTGGTTTATCACACAAATAATTCTTTATCCGAGTTCAGTTGAACTTACGGTTTATTAATAAGTTCTCTTCTTTCATTAATAGTTGGTACTGTTGTGGGTTTAACACAATTTAGAATAAAAAGATTACTAGCTTACAGTACTATTTCTCATGTAGGTTTCATATTGTTGGCTTTAAGTATTTCTAGTATAGAATCTACACAAGCCTTTATCTTTTATTTAATTCAGTATACTATTAGTAATCTAAATATTTTTTTCATACTAATAACTATAGGGTTTTCTCTGTACGGTTATATAAGTAGAAATAAAGAATTTAATAACCTTTTAGATAAAAATAATTCACCTATCCAATTGATTAGCCAATTAAAAGGTTATTTTTATATAAACCCTTTATTATCTTTAAGCTTAGCTATTACTATATTTTCTTTTGTAGGTATACCACCTTTAGTAGGGTTTTTTGCTAAACAGATGGTATTAAGCGCAGCTTTAGATAGTGGGTATATTTTTATATCTTTAATTGGAATACTTACTAGCGTAATAGGAGCTGTTTATTATTTGAATGTTATTAAAGAGATTTTTTTCTATACTCCCGAACATGAGTATAATCCTCTCCTAAGTGATTATTTAAAAAGTAATTTAACCGGTGAAAAAAGTTTAAATGATATACAAAAGGTTACAAATAAGGAAATTTATATCTCTAGCCCTTTTTCGATTACTATTTCTATAATTACACTGGTAATTTTATTATTTATATTTATGAATAAAGAATGATTAAGTATGGGTACCATATTGGTACAAGTTTTATTTAGTAATTAGATGAGTAGTATGACTTTTTTTATTATTTTTGTATCTATAATTGCTTTACTTTTTTTAGTTATTAATTTACTTTTTGCTCCTCATAACCCCTATCAAGAAAAGTACAGTATTTTTGAATGTGGTTTTCATAGTTTTTTAGGCCAAAATAGAACACAATTTGGTGTAAAATTTTTTATATTTGCTTTAGTTTATTTATTATTAGATTTGGAAATTTTATTAACTTTTCCTTTCGCAGTTAGTGAGTATGTTAATAATATTTATGGTTTAATTATTACACTAGGGTTTATATCTATTATTACTATAGGTTTTGTATATGAATTAGGTAAAAGTGCCTTGAAGATTGAAAGTAGACAAACGATAACTATGTCTAAATTCAATCCTTCTTCTACTATAGAATATATAGGAAAAATAAGAAACAATAAAGCTTAACTAGTTTTAGTTTATTCTTAAAGTTAGCTTATTAGTTTGTATAGCTAAATATATTTTAGAACTCTTTCTTTTAGAATGCTATATTATGCAGTTTCTGCATAATATTGAGATTATGAAGTAGATGGTCTACACTTTGACTGCAAATCTTAAGTAAGAGGTTCGATTCCTCCATAATCTTATTAAATATTTCAGAGTTTAATCTATTTTGTTATAAACATAATAATTAAATTTATTTTTTAATAATATACTCCTTACGGAGTTATAAGCTTAGTAGCGATATTAACGTAGAAAATCTCAGGCAAATTCAGGGGAATTATATGTTTAATAGCGATATATTAGGTATTGTGGAATTCTCTAATACAAAGTGGCTTTACTTTGCTAAGGCTTGATCTATAAATCAGATAGCCTGTATAAAATATATAATAAGAATAACAAAAACATGATGAAAAATTTAACACTTTTAAACCTAATTAGCGGGTTTACTACTTTAATAGTAGTATCTTTACTTAGATACTCAGGTATAGTTCCTTTTACATTTTATTACTTTGACGTAGAACTTGCAGTACATTCGGAATATATTATCCTAGGATTTATAGGATTAATAACTAGACTAGGCCTTAAGGGTATTGTGGAAGAATATATCCCTCATACCGATAATATGATGACAATTGGTAATAATTCTCCTGAAGGCGGAAAAGGTTCAGGGGATAATTTGCCTATAGAATCGAAAGGGAAGGGTTTATTAGGTGTCTCTAGTGGTTCTAGTTCTACTGGAGGGGTATCGGCTCCCGAGGATAACTTAGGAGATAAAGCTAAGGGTTCGTCTTCGCAAACCAGTACTTCAACTTCATACCAGGATCCTACTAATTCTAACCTCCAAAATATAGGTTCTAAGCGTAGAGTTAATCTTTTTAATAGACAATTAGAGCGTATACATTTAGAAATAAAGGATATAAATATTAAATTGAAGGATTGTAATAATGAGGCTGATAGATCTAGATTGGAGGATGAACTTTCAGAGGCTATAGATAATTTGAGTTTACTAACAAAAGGTACAAGCGATGAATTATCCAAAACGACAGGTTTGTCTAGTGAAAATTCGACAGTTAAAAGAGGTTCTGAGGATGTTAATCCTCAATCTTCAAAAAAAAGATAATTTCCTTTCAACTATTTAGTATGAGTTTTAAGAAGAATAATTGTGGACAATTAGTCCTTAAACTCCGAATACTCCTCTTAATGTTATCTCTATGTCCTTCTATATTTTATAAAAAAAAATATAATATATATAAATATTATAAACTTATCAATGTAGAATATTTTATATTAATTAATGTTATTATTAGTTACTAATTTAATTTATAAATTTGATGCCCCGAGCCCTTGAGGAATATATTTTCAAGATAGTGCTACACCACAAATGGAAGGGTTAGTTGAATTACATGATAATATAATGTATTATTTAGTTATAATACTATTTGCTGTAGGATGAATTTTGTTATCTATAATAAAAAATTATATTAGTACAAATTCTCCCATTTCACATAAATATTTAAACCATGGTACATTAATAGAATTGATATGAACAATAACACCTGCTGTTATATTAATATTAATAGCTTTCCCTTCTTTTAAATTGTTATATTTAATGGATGAAATAAGTGATCCTTCAATGTCCGTTTTAGCCGAAGGTCACCAGTGATATTGAAGTTACCAATATCCAGATTTTATAGACTCAAGTGAGGAATTTATAGAATTCGATTCTTATATAGTTCCTGAATCTGATTTGGAAAACGGGGGACTGAGAATGTTAGAGGTTGATAATAGAGTAATACTTCCTGAGTTAACACATGTAAGATTTATCATTACATCTGGAGATGTAATACATTCTTTTTCTTGTAATTCTTTAGGGATAAAGTGTGATGCTTACCCTGGAAGATTAAATCAAGTATCTGTTTTTATTAATAGAGAAGGTGTTTTTTATGGACAATGTTCAGAAATATGTGGTATACTACATAGTTCTATGCCTATAGTTATAGAATCAGTATCTTTAGAAAAATTCCTTACTTGATTAGAAGAACAATAATAGATATATATCTATAGTTCAGTAGGGTATAATATTAAGATGTAATAGGGGTTATAGTGGGTCTCGCACTAGTGCATGATACTATGTAAGATCCTAACCTCAATTCAGGTTAGGCCTATAATTCATAATAGGCAGGTAGATAACCATAAATTACGCGTGAGGTGGAGCGTGAGTGAGCCCTATGGATTGATAGGGCTAGTACAATAATATTATACCTTACTTTATAATTGTGAATATAAAAAGTAAAAAATTTTAGATACACTTTTTGGTTTATCTTATTCTAGCTTTACGGTTTAATGATCTTTATATTTAATAATTTTACATTGAAAACATACCCTTCTTATGAGAATATTCAAAAGTCATCCCTTATTAAAATTAGTTAATTCATATCTTATAGATGCTTCACAACCAAGTAATATTAGTTATTTGTGAAATTTTGGTTCTTTATTATTGCTTTGTTTGGTTATACAAATTATAACCGGTGTAACTTTGGCTATGCATTATAGCCCTAATGTATTAGAAGCTTTTAATTCTATAGAGCACATTATGCGTGATGTTAACAATGGGTGATTAGTACGTTACTTACATAGTAATACTGCTTCAGCTTTCTTTTTTTTAGTTTACCTACACATAGGTAGAGGAATGTACTATGGATCATATAGATCTCCTAGAACATTAGTTTGAGTGCTTGGTACAGTTATTTTTATACTTATGATTGTAACTGCTTTCTTAGGTTATGTGTTACCTTATGGTCAAATGAGTTTATGAGGTGCAACAGTTATTACTAACCTTGTTAGTGCTATACCTTGAATAGGACAAGATATCGTAGAGTTTATTTGAGGAGGTTTCTCTGTTAATAATGCTACTTTAAATAGATTCTTTGCTTTACATTTTGTTTTACCTTTTATTTTAGTAGCTCTAGTATTAATGCATTTAATTGTACTTCACGATACAGCTGGGTCAAGTAATCCTTTGGGTATATCAGGTAATTATGATAGAGTAACATTTGCTCCTTATTATTTATTTAAAGATTTAATAACCATTTTTATTTTTATTTTTGTTTTAAGCTTATTTGTTTCATTTGTACCTAATTTATTAGGAGATAGTGATAATTATATAATGGCAAACCCTATGCAAACACCACCCGCTATTGTGCCAGAATGATATCTTTTACCCTTTTATGCTATACTTCGTTCTATACCTAATAAGTTATTAGGTGTTATAGCTATGCTTAGTGCTATATTAATAATAATGTTATTACCTATTACTGATTTAGGTAGATCTAAAGGTTTACAATTTAGACCTTTAAGTAAATTTGCTTTCTGAGTTTTTGTAATTAATGTTTTAATTTTAATGAAACTTGGAGCTTGTCATGTTGAAAGTCCTTTTATAGAAGTAGGACAATTAAGTACTGTCTTATATTTCAGTTATTTTGTTTTAATAGTCCCTGCGGTTAGTTTAATTGAAAATACTTTAACAGATTTAAACTTAAAAACATCTCAATAGTAAATAGACCTACCAAGGTGTATAAAAAAAAATTAAATTAATCATTTAATGTGTAAAGGAATATTTCCTAAAGGTAGGATAGTAATATACTACCTAAGAGGGTTGGCTAATGCTCTTTAATTGTTTCAATCTTTGAGCTTGAATACTCTTGTTATAAAAATGTATTTTACCAAAGTAAAATTATCTTAAATTTTACTGTGGCAAATTAACTAAAGCTTTTCATTTATAAAATAATATGATAATATAATTTAATAATTAACACAGATCAGTCTAATACCATGGGGGAACCAAGTAATTATGGTTATAAATCTCAATCTGTGAATTTAGTGTCATCTATATCTGGTTGAACAGAGAGGTGATTTCTCTCTACAAACGCCAAAGATATAGGTACTCTATACTTAATATTTGCCTTGTTTTCAGGGTTATTGGGTACAGCTTTTTCTGTTTTAATTAGAATGGAGTTAAGTGGACCAGGTGTACAATACATAGCGGATAATCAATTATATAATAGTATAATTACAGCTCATGCTTTATTAATGATATTCTTTATGGTTATGCCTGCTTTAATAGGTGGGTTCGGTAATTTCTTATTACCTTTAGTAATAGGAGGTCCTGATATGGCTTTCCCTAGATTAAATAATATCAGTTTTTGATTATTACCACCTAGTTTATTATTACTGGTATTTTCGGCTTGTATAGAAGGTGGGGCAGGTACAGGATGAACAATATACCCTCCATTATCAGGAGTACAAAGTCATAGTGGACCAAGCGTAGATTTAGCAATATTTGCGTTACATTTATCAGGAGTTAGTAGTTTATTAGGGGCTATAAATTTTATTACTACCATAGCTAATATGAGAACTCCAGGTATAAGATTACATAAATTAGCTTTATTTGGATGAGCAGTTGTTATTACAGCTGTATTATTATTATTATCATTACCTGTATTAGCCGGTGCAATTACAATGCTTTTAACTGATAGAAATTTTAATACATCATTCTTTGAAACAGCTGGAGGTGGTGATCCTATTTTATTCCAACATCTTTTCTGATTCTTCGGACATCCTGAGGTTTATATCTTAATTATTCCAGCTTTTGGTATAATAAGTACAACTATATCTGCTAATTCTAATAAGTCAGTTTTCGGGTACATAGGTATGGTATATGCTATGATGTCTATTGGAGTTTTAGGATTCATAGTTTGATCTCATCACATGTATACAGTAGGTTTAGATGTGGACACTAGAGCTTATTTTACAGCTGCTACATTAATTATAGCAGTACCTACGGGAATTAAGATATTTTCATGGTTAGCTACATGTTATGGAGGTTCTATTAAATTAACTCCCTCTATGTTATTTGCTCTAGGTTTTGTCTTTATGTTCACAATTGGAGGATTAAGTGGTGTAGTTTTAGCTAATGCCTCTTTAGACATCGCATTCCATGATACTTACTACGTAGTAGCTCATTTTCATTATGTTTTAAGTATGGGTGCTGTGTTCGCTATGTTTAGCGGATGATACTATTGAGTGCCTAAAATATTAGGTTTAAATTATAACTTACAATTATCTAAAGCTCAATTCTGACTTTTATTCTTAGGAGTTAATCTTACATTTTTCCCTCAACATTTCTTAGGTTTACAAGGTATGCCTAGAAGAATAAGTGACTACCCTGACGCTTTTGCAGGTTGAAATTTAATAAGTAGTTTCGGTTCTATAATAAGTGTTGTAGCTGCAGGATTATTCTTATATATTGTGTATATCCAACTAGTTGAAGGTGAATATGCGGGTAGACACCCCTGACTAAGTCCACAGTTTTATACTGATACATTACAATCTATCTTAAATAGAAGCTACCCTAGCTTAGAGTGAGCTTTAAGTAGCCCACCTAAACCTCACGCTTTTGTTAGCCTTCCTCTGCAATCAGGGTTAATTTAATTAAAAAAATTTTTTTTAGTAAATCATACTCTAGGTTCTATTTCTCTTTCAAATTTTGAATATAACCTCTAGGTTATATCCGAGAAGTCCATTAAATTTAATGGACCCCTCCTTAAATTCAATAGAGATTATAAGGACATAATCAGGTGTGACTGTAGCTTTTTTTAAGCTATATAGAAATATATATGCGTATATATACGTATTTTTAGTAAAATAGAACTCAAAGAGTTCTACTCATTCAACATAATATTGATCAACTTCAAAGTTGTTAAAGGAGATAATTACACCTGTAGCGCTAGAAGGGACTACAGTAATTCCCTAATGAAGGGAGGGGAGTAGTTTATTACTATATAGAATAATATAGTAAATATTATGATTTGTATGTTCAATTCATCTTAAAGTAAAGTATTATTGCCTCATCTTAGATGTATTCAATTATTAAATTCATGTTAATACACTACACTATGTATATTGTATTGGTTTATACACAAAAATATCTAAAACCTATGCCACAATTACTTTATATAAACAAATGGTTAAATACATCCTTATCTCGTATTATAGCTCTATACTATTTAGTAATATATAGTGAACATGCTAATGTAGTCATTTATATTTTAATTAAGATAATTCAATTCTATTTTATTTTAAAATACGGTGCTATATTTAATAAAACTGATACTTTATTACATATAAGCGATCCAAGCGGGCAATCTGTACCAGTGAAACCTTCAGCTTTACTTTCGACAGGTCAAGAAGTGCCTAAAGGGGCTTGCCTTCCTTTAAATGATAAGGCAGTTGAATTTTCAGAATCGGATATCGCAGCTAGAAGAGGATTACCATCTCTTAAGGCTAGAATTCCCGTTGAAGCACCTTTAGATACTCCTAAGCGTTTACTTGGTCTTGTAGAGTATAATATTGAATTATATACAGGTCAAATTACTCAATTTAAATCTATAGTTGTTAATATTGATAATGGAACTGAACAGTTTTATCCCAAGGAAACCCGTTGACAATGAGTACAATATTCAAATATGTTACCTGGCTTGTTGAAAAACCAAGCTACTACCGCTAACGATATTATTAGCGAAATAAAAGCTAAAGATCCCTCTTTTTCAAAACCGCTATATCCTACTGATGATAAATAATTTATAATTTTTCTTGGTAGGGTAGTACCTGAAGAGGTACATATAAAATATGTAGTACATCGTTTACGACTTTAGAGCCAGTTCATCTACCAAGATGAATAGATAGTATTCTTGTTTTCATAATATTGTTAGCGATCTTTTTTAGTATTGAGATTTTGATGTATTTAATAATTAAATTTATGTTAATACTATACTTTAGATATCTAGTATTGGGTTAAACCCTCACAATATACATACATATGCCTCAATTAGTACCCTTTTATTTTTTTAATGAATTAACTTATACTTTTGTAATAATTGCTACAACTGTCTATATTTTATCTAAATATATTTTACCTAGATTTGTTCGTCTATTCTTATCTCGTACTTTTGTTTCAAAACTTTTACATACATCTGAAAAAAAAATATAATAAATTTTCAGGTTTTTTACTACATCCCATTAATTTTTTCTAAATTATACACGAAAAACTGTTATTTATTGCTAATAACTTATACAAATAAACCTTTGTAGAAAGATAAATCTATTTAATTAACTCCAAAAAAAGTAAATTAGATATGATTTATATCATATATGTGTATTTTATATTATCAAACAATTAGTTTGAGAGTTATGTTTTTAAGGTTTATACAATAAGCTTAAAGTATCTTATGAGTACTTTAAGTCCCACCACTTATTTAATAAGAGATATAGCTAGCCCTTTGAATCAATTTGAAATACGAGATTTGTTAAGCCTAGACGCTTTAGATAATATACATATTTCTGTTACTAATATAGGGTTATATTTAACAATAGGAGCTATTTTTTTATTAGCTATAAATCTTCTGAGTACAAATTTTAATAGATTAGTTAGTAATAATTGATCTATAAGTCAAGAATCTTTATATGCTACTATTCATAGTATTGTTACAAATCAGATAAATGCACAAAAAGGTCAGATATACTTTCCTTTTATTTATACTTTATTTATTTTTATTTTAGTAAATAACTTAATAGGTATGGTTCCATATAGTTTTGCATCAACAAGTCATTTTGTCTTAACTTTTTCTCTTAGTTTCACGATTGTTTTAGGTGCTACTATATTAGGTTTCCAAAAACATGGTTTGGAATTCTTTTCTTTATTAGTTCCTGCAGGTTGTCCTTTAGGATTACTACCTTTATTAGTTTTAATAGAATTTATTTCATATTTAGCCAGAAATATTTCATTAGGTTTAAGATTAGCTGCTAATATTTTATCAGGTCATATGTTATTAAATATTTTAGCTGGTTTTACTTACAATATAATGACTAGTGGTGTAGTATTTTTCTTCTTAGGATTAATACCTTTATCATTTATTATAGCCTTTTCAGGTTTAGAGCTAGGTATAGCTTTTATACAAGCACAAGTCTTTGTAGTTTTAACGAGTGGTTACATAAAAGATGCTTTAGATTTACATTAAATTAAGCCTCAACACTTGATTGTAATAAATAGTTTATTCTCTTAATTATTTGCTATAATACTATTTATACTTTGTGTTATATTTATAAAGATATATTTGTTATAAATAGCCTTTTAGAAAAGATATAATTAACACTAATATAATTTTACGATATGTAAATTAATAAAAATTATTGTTATATATTGACCTATTCTTCTATATTTATATTTAAAAAGTTAGAGTAATACCGATCCGACTGTAAACAATTAAATTAATAAAATGTTTTTATATTTTTTATTAATAGTACCTATAATAGGAATATTTTTGATATCGATTACACATTCGTATTCTAGCGTAGAAAGAACTCTATATATACCTATAGATATAGCCAATAGTGAGCACAAAGAAGGATCTAAAAGTAAAAAGGCCACTCATAATATAATTATCGCTAAGGGCGGTACTGAAAATAGAGGAAAAAAAATTGCATTAATAGCCTCTATAGTTAATCTGGTTATATCCCTGGTTATATACCTTTTATTTGATTTTAGCTATAACGAATTTCAATTTGTACAAGAACATATAGATTTAAATTTTTACAATATCTACTTAGGTGTAGATGGGATTTCAATATATTTTATATTATTAACCACAATAATTATGCCTATAGCATTAATATCTAACTGAAATTCTTTAAAAAATAACGTAAAATCTTACTTAATAATAATGTTATTATTAGAAACATTATTACTAGCTGTTTTTTTAGTTTTAGATATACTATTATTTTATATATTTTTTGAAAGTATATTACCCCCATTGTTTATACTAATAGGTTTATTTGGTTCAAGTAATAAAGTAAGAGCTAGTTTTTATATTTTTATATATACACTATGAGGATCATTGTTTTTATTATTATCTATTCTGACTATGTCTTCTATAATGGGTACAACTTATTTTGATGCATTATTAAAAGGTAATTTTGAGTATACTACTCAAATCTTTTTATTTTGTGGGATATTTATAGCTTTTGCCGTAAAAACCCCTACTATATTTTTAAATAATTGATTATTAAAAGCTCATGTTGAATCCCCATTGGGAGGAAGTATAGTGCTTGCGGCTATTGTTTTGAAATTAAGTTTATATGGTATATTCAGATTAATTTTACCTATATTACCCAAAGCTTCTTTGAACTATACTTACATAATTTTTACTATAGGAGTAATTACTATAATATATGCTAGTTTTAGTACATTAAGAACCACAGATATAAAAGAACTAATAGCTTATAGTTCAGTATCTCATGCAGCAGTCTATTTAATAGGAGTATTTAGTAATACAATTCAAGGAATTGAAGGTGGTATAGTATTAGGTTTAGCACATGGATTTGTATCAAGTGGACTCTTTATATGCGTAGGAGGAGTACTATACGATAGATCTGGTACTAGACTAATTTACTATTATAAAGGAATTGCTCAAATAATGCCTTTATTTTCTATATTTTACTTTATATTATCTTTAGGTAATTGTGGTGTTCCTTTAACTTTAAATTTTGTGGGAGAATTTATGTCTCTTTACGGTGTTTTTGAAAGATTACCTTTATTAGGTGTATTTGCTAGTTCTTCTATAGTATTATCTGCAGCGTATACTATGTATATGTTTAATAGAATATCTTTTGGAGGTTCTTTTACTAAATTTTTTGAAGAAAGTATAAGTGATATAACCAAAAGAGAATTTTTGTTATTATTTACTTTGGTACTATTTACAGTTATATTTGGAATATACCCTTCTTTTATTTTGGATGGTTTACATTATTCTGTGTCAAGTTTATTATATTATGTGTAATAACTATATAAACCTTAAATAGAGATTATAAAAATCAAATCAAATAAAAAAATATTTAGCTATTTAATCCATTTATTACTATTTTTTTATAATAAATGGATTAAATTTAACCTATAATTTGATTAGAAAGAATAGTGGCGAGCTAGTTTAATGGTAAAACGGAATATTACGGCCATTTCGATCCGAGTTCAACTCTCGTGCCCGCCTATGTTTAAGCTATTTAAACATTAGGAGATATAGTATAATATAACGACTATATCGTTAAAAGGAGAGGGGGAGGAGCTCCTTTTAAGATTAAATAATTTAAATTTTTATAACATAAAATGAATATCACCTTAATACTTTTTTTAATAGGAATCTTAGGATTTGTGTTAAATAGAAAAAATATAATATTAATGCTTATTTCCATAGAAATAATGCTATTATCTATAACATTCCTAATATTGGTAAGTTCACTTAATATGGATGATATAATAGGTCAAACTTATGCTATTTATATAATAGCTGTAGCAGGTGCAGAATCTGCTATAGGTTTAGGTATTCTAGTAGCTTTCTATAGATTAAGAGGAAGTATTGCAATAGAATATAAATAATGTATTTAAGTATAATAATATTACCTTTATTAGGATCTATAGTCGCTGGCTTTTTTGGTAGAAAAGTTGGGGTTAGCGGAGCACAGTTAATTACATGTTTAAGTGTAATAATTACTACAGTTTTAGCCGTACTAGCTTTTTTTGAGGTAGGTTTTAATAATATCCCTGTTACTATAAATTTATTTAGATGAATAGATAGTGAATGATATAATATTCTTTGAGGTTTTCAATTTGATAGTTTAACAGTATCAATGTTAATACCTGTATTAATAATAAGTTCTTTAGTTCACATATATTCAATAAGTTATATGAGTAGTGATCCCCATAATCAAAGATTTTTCAGTTATTTAAGTTTATTTACTTTTATGATGGTTATTCTTGTAACAGCTAATAATTATTTATTAATGTTTGTAGGCTGAGAGGGTGTAGGAGTTTGTTCATATCTTTTAGTTAGTTTTTGATTTACTAGAATAGCAGCTAATCAAAGCTCTATTTCTGCCTTTTTAACGAATAGAGTAGGTGATTGTTTTTTAACTATAGGTATGTTTGCTATATTATGATCTTTAGGTAATTTAGATTATGCTACAGTATTTTCATTAGCCCCTTATATTAATAGTAACGTAGTTCTTCTTATAGGTATATGTTTATTAATAGGTGCTATGGCTAAAAGCTCACAAATTGGTTTACATGTTTGATTACCTATGGCTATGGAGGGTCCTACACCTGTTTCTGCTTTAATTCACGCAGCCACAATGGTAACTGCAGGGGTATATTTATTAATGCGTTCGTCTCCTTTAATAGAATATAGTTCTACTGTATTATTATTATGCTTATGACTAGGAGCTATAACTACAGTATTTAGTAGCCTTATTGGTTTATTTCAACAAGATATTAAAAAAGTTATTGCTTATAGTACAATGTCGCAGTTAGGTATGATGGTAATAGCAGTAGGTTTATCTTCTTATAATATTGCTTTATTTCATTTAATAAATCATGCTTTTTATAAAGGATTACTATTTTTAGGGGCTGGAGCTGTTATACACGCAGTCGCGGATAATCAGGATTTTAGAAAATACGGTGGTTTAATTACATTTTTACCTTTAACTTATTCTGTAATATTAATAGCTAGTTTAAGTTTAGTAGCCTTTCCTTTTATGACAGGATTTTATAGTAAAGATTTTATATTAGAATCTGCTTATGGGCAATACCATTTTAGTAGTGTAGCTGTCTATATTATAGCTACAATAGGTGCTATTTTTACTACTTTATATTCAGTAAAAGTTTTATATTTAACTTTTTTAACTAACCCTAATGGATCTTTACAGGCTTATAAACATGCACATGAAGGAGATTTATTTTTAAGTTTACCTTTATTTATATTAGCTATATTTTCTATTTTTTTTGGGTTTATAACTAAAGATGTTTTTATAGGTTTAGGTTCTAATTTTTTTGTAGATAATAGTATCTTTATTCACCCTATGAACGAAATAATGATAGATACTGAGTTTGCTGTTCCAACTTTATTTAAATTATTACCTTTCATATTTACTATTTCATTTAGTGTTATAGCTTTACTTTTTTCAGAATTTTTACCTGAATTAGTTATTAGTTTTAAATTATCTAAATTAGGTTTTAATATTTACGGTTTTTTTAATCAAAGATTTTTAGTAGAACTGTTTTATAATAAATATATTACAAATTTAATTTTATATCTAGGTGGACAAACAACTAAGATTTTAGATAAAGGTAGTATAGAGTTATTAGGGCCTTTTGGTTTAGAAAAAGGATTAGTTAAATTAAGTAAAATTATATCATGTTTAAGCACAAGTAACGTAACAACTTATGCATTATATATTTCTATAAGTTTCGCTATATATCTACTTATTCAGGATTTAGACTTTAATATTGGTATACTTTTACTCCTTATTACTTTTTTTGCTATAGTAGGAAAGAGCGTGACCTCTATTAGGAACACTCAATTGAAATAATAATGTGTTAATCAGTGGTCCTACCTAAAAAAAAATTTTTTTTTCTTCGTTGTGCTTGATGTCCAATCAATTATTAAATGGTTATTATAAACTTCTTTTTAAAGAATGTATGTCCATTGTAATAGAATCCTTCAAGAATAATAATTCTTTTTTTTTTTATTTATTATGTATAGTAACCACTAAATAATACTTTATTTAATCCTTTTAATCCGGGTAGGATACCTACAATCCTCTTTAAAAGAAAGGGGTAGAAGAATTATATTTAAAGACCCCTGATTAAACCCATTTAAAGCCCATTAAGAGCTATTAAAAATAATTTTAAGAATTATTATTGTATATATTCTTTATTTATTCTATTTAGCAGTAAAGGGTATTAAGACTAAAAAGACCCTTTATAAGGTTAATACTATTCTCATAAAGTTTTATGTAGAAAACACATAACTATATTAGAAAAATTTTTCGGCAAAGGTTTTTCTAAGCGTTATCACTCTATGTGATAACCTTTAGAGTCTAAAACTCTTATTATAACCCCCCTCCCTGATATAATTATTTTTTAGTTTACATATTAAACTCTTTATGTGGTAGTTTATTTTCATTAGCTCAAAGGTAGAGCTGAATACTTCTAATATTCCGATTTTAGTTCGAATCTAAAATGAAAATAGAATGAATATCTTTTTATTATGTACTAACTAATTCAGTACTTTTAAGGGGCATTTTTAAGTTATTAATTCCTAGTTATAATTAGTATTAATCTACGTATCTACATTTATATTAATAACTATAATATAAGGTTTGGCATGATTTACTAAGGATTTTCTTTTATATTTGTATTAGTATAATTCTAAATTACTTAGTTATATATTACTTAGTAATATACCAATATGAGTATAATTACTCATGGCTTTGTTATTTACATTACATAAGACTATACTACACTAGGTTACACTAGATTTATTATTCTCATTAAAGTTAATTTAAATTTATTATTATGTATTATTCTCCCACAGTTGTTTCAATTATAGAAGTTCTTTTAGTTTTAGTTCCTACTTTATTAGCTGTTGCTTATGTTACAGTTGCGGAAAGAAAAACTATGGCAAGTATGCAAAGAAGATTAGGTCCTAATGTAGTAGGATATTATGGTTTACTGCAGGCATTTGCTGATGCATTAAAACTTCTATTAAAAGAGTATGTGGCACCTACACAAGCTAATATAATTTTATTTTTTTTAGGCCCAGTTATTACATTAATTTTTGCTCTTTTAGGTTATGCTGTTATACCTTATGGGCCAGGGTTAGCTATTAGCGATTTTAATTTAGGAATATTTTATCTGTTAGCTGTGTCTTCTTTAGCTACATACGGTATATTATTAGCTGGTTGAAGTGCTAATAGTAAATATGCTTTTTTAGGTTCTTTAAGGAGTACTGCCCAATTGATAAGTTATGAGTTAATACTAAGTTCTGCTATACTTTTGGTTATTATGTTAACAGGTAATTTAAATCTTACTGTAAATATTGAATCTCAAAGAACAGTTTGATTTATATTACCTTTATTACCTGTATTTATTATATTTTTTATAGGGTCTATAGCTGAAACTAATAGAGCTCCTTTTGATTTAGCTGAAGCAGAATCAGAACTTGTTAGTGGGTTTATGACAGAACATGCTGCAGTAGTATTTGTATTCTTTTTTTTAGCTGAATATGGAAGTATAGTTTTAATGTGTATACTTACAAGTATTTTATTTTTAGGGGGGTATCTATTAATGAATAATTTATATATCTTTAATTTTATAAATTTTTTTAATTACTTTACTTTAACTTATGATGAAATTATTTCTTGAAGATCTTATATAGAGCTATTCATATATGACCCTATTATAGAAGGACTACTGTATGGTTTAAATATAGGATTAAAAAGTTCTATATTGATCTTTATTTTTATATGAGCAAGAGCTTCTTTTCCTCGTATCCGTTTTGATCAATTAATGTCTTTTTGTTGAACAGTTTTATTGCCTATATTATTTGCTTTAATAATATTGATACCTTGTGTTTTATTTAGTTATAATATTTATCCTATTAATATAAATTTATTATAGATTACCTTTACAACACTAAAAATAAATAATATAAAAATTTAAACATAGACTAAAAGGGCGACCGCCTTATGCCCGTAGTACCTTATAACTTTTAATAACCGGGTCCGGTTATTTCTCATTAGCTCAAAGGTAGAGCAAAATATTTCGAATATTTCCGTTTTAGTTCAAATCTAGAATGAGGTACTGATACTTGGTGATTATAAAAGGAAAGTCTAGAGTTTATTAATTATATATGTAAATAAAAATTTAAGTTTTGTATAGAAAATATAAATTAAGAAAAATAATTAAATATTAAATAACTAATCTTAAGAATGCGGACATTCAAGCTTACCATAACTTTTATTTAGAAACAAAATGCGGAGACATTAGCATGTACAGTAACTAGCTTATAATAATTCCAAGTTTCAATTTACTCCAACCCCCCCCTTTTATGGCGCGGGGTTCAGGGGGGCCGTAAGGCCCCTAATTTATAAATTGATTAGCGATGTAACGGTTAAATAATCCTAAACGGATTATGTTACTTCGAAAAGTAGATGAGTTTGGTGATGGCTCTGATTGAACGCTGTCCAAATACTTGACACATGCTAATCGAACGTTTAATTAATAGCTAAAGCAAGCTAAGGGTTTAAAGATTATTATTAAGCTCTAGACCCTAAATTAAAAGTGGTGTACAGGTGAGTATTAGATTTTTGGCCTACCTTAAAGTGAAGTAAAATCCTTCATATAAAAAGGTTGTAATAACCGCTTTAAGAGGATAAGAAATATCGCAGGGATAGGTAGTTGTTAAGGTAATGGCTTAACAAGCCCACAATTCTCTTAGTCGAAACTGAAAAAGGTTGATCGACCACATTGGGGATGAAAAAATCCCAAGGCAAGTTAGTACAGCAGTGGGGAATCTTGGTCAATGGCCTAACGGCTGAACTGGTAACTTGGAGGAACGAACACCATTAGAGCTTTTAGCTCTAATGGATCAATCGATTTATCGAATAAAGTTCTGTATACATATTGATAATGACAATATGTACATATTGTCTTGACTAATTACGTGCCAGCAGTCGCGGTAATACGTAAGAGACTAGTGTTAATCATCATTAATAGGTTTAAAGGGTACTCAGACGGAAAATATTCGCCTTAAAAAGGGACAATTTTTCTAGAGTTTTATGTAAGAAGATCGTACTCTAGAGTGTAGAGATTATATTTGTTGATACCTAGGGGACTGGTAAAGGCGAAGGCAATCTTTTATGTAAAAACTGACGTCGAAGGACGAAGGCAAAGGGCACGAACAGGATTAGATACCCCAGTAGTCTTTGCAGAGAATTATGAATGCCATAGGTTAGAGAAGGGGGAACTTTAAGTTCTTTATTATTTAGTCTATAAATGAAAGTGTAAGCATTTCACCTCAAGAGTAATGTGGCAACGCAGGAACTGAAATCACTAGACCGTTTCTGACACCAGCAGTGAAGTATGTTATTTAATTCGGTGATCCACGAAAAACCTTACCACAATTTGAATATTAATAATAATATATTTTAGGCCTAGCCATATTAAAATGAAGAAAGATAAGATAAGAAGATTATTTTATATAATCTTTGAGATTTTATATTTTTATTGTTAATACAAGTGTTGCACGGCTGTCTTCAGTTAATGTTGTGAAACTGTGGTTCGGTCCATGGAATTAACGAAAACCCTTGCTTTATTTGTAAATATTATAATATAACCTAAATATCAAAAAATGTCTAGGTAACATATTTATGATTATTTATTGTTATAAAGCAGTTCACCTCTATATTGGATATGATAAAAGGGATCAAGACAAGTCATCATGGCCTTAATATTGTGGGCTATAGACGTGCCACATGTTCCTAAACAAAGAGATGCAAAAATGCGAATTTAAGCTAATCTCAAAAAATAGGATAAAAAAGGATATGGATTGTAGCCTGAAATTCGGCTGCATGAATAAGAAATTGCTAGTAATCGTGAATCACCATGACACGGTGAATAAAACCTCGGATTGGTACTAACCACTCGTCACATGCTGAAAGGAATATGCGCAATAAGTTTGCTTTTCTGTTATAAGTAAGTAAATATACAAGTTTTAGATGTTATAATGGGATCCTTCGTATGCGTGATTCTGATTAGTGTTAAGTCGAAATATGGTTCGTGTAGTGGAAGTTGCACGGGACTTATCATAGTTAAACAATACAATTAAAATATTGTGATATGTAATTCTAAATTAAATTCCACTAATTTAGCACATATTATACTTGCTTATTTTAATAAGTCGAGTATAGACCTTAAAGGTACACAATTAAAAATAAACTAATAATATTATTAGTTTATTTTTAAGGAGAGTTCCGTTTGTTGGTACGACGGGTTAAGCTGTAAACTTAATGACTACTCAGTCGTCGAAGGTTCAATTCCTTTTTCTCCTAAATAATCTATAGAAATATCTTAGTATATAATTACCCAATAAATACTAAAAATTTTTGAAAAAAAAGAAAACATGTATATTTTAGATTCTTTAATCTACATTGCTTTTATAGCTCAACGGTAGAGCATAATACTGTTAATATTATGATAGATGTTCGATTCATCTTAGAGGCTATTATAGGTCATATCCATAAATCGAGTAATATAACAGCAACTAAATTACGGCAATGTAAATAAAAATAATTGAATCAAATTCACGCTTTATATGACTAAGATAGCTAGAAGTAATTTTCAGGATCACCCCTTTCATCTAGTATCTCCATCCCTTTGACCTTTAAATACAAGTATTTGTCTATTAAATTTAACTACTAGTGCAGCATTATCTATGCATTATTTTAATAATAGTTATTATTTATTTTATATAGGTTTAATACTAGTTGTTTCATCTATGTCCTTTTGATTTAGAGATATAATAAGCGAAAGTACTTACTTAGGTGATCACACTTTAGCTGTACAAAGAGGAATAAACTTAGGAGTGTTACTATTTATAGTATCTGAAGCATTATTCTTTTTAGCCATTTTTTGAGCTTTCTTTCATAGTGCATTATCACCTACTGTTGAGTTAGGAGCTCAATGACCTCCTATGGGGATAGATCCAATAAATCCTTTTGAACTACCTTTACTTAATACCGTTATACTCCTATCGAGTGGTGCAACAGTAACTTATGCTCATCATTCTTTAATACATGGAGGAAGAAAAGCTGCTTTATATGGTTCTATTATTACTATATTATTAGCAATAATATTTACAGCTTTCCAGGGTATAGAGTATAGTGTAGCATCATTTACTATTAGTGACGGAGCTTTCGGTACAGCTTTTTTCTTTGGTACTGGTTTTCACGGACTACACGTTATAATAGGTACAATTTTCCTCGCAGTTGCCTTATGAAGAATATACGCATATCACTCAACTGATAATCACCATGTAGGATTTGAAGGCGGGATTTTATACTGACACTTTGTAGATGTTGTTTGACTTTTTTTGTATATATCTATATATTATTGAGGGTCTTAATTAAGAAAATTAATTATGTATAAAAAAAAAAAGTTTAATAGATAACTAAACCTTAAGAAGGAAGGTTTTATAATTCTAACGGGATTTTAGTATAATGGTAATACATGTGACTTTTAATCATTAAGAAATGGGTTCGAATCCCTTAAATCCTAACTACGGTAATACATGTGACTTTAAAAAGCGGGTTAGATCTACATAAATCCCTACTATAGGGTTACATATATAAATTATAAAACAGTATTTATTTAAGCGCCTATAGTTTAATGGTTGAACGGCCAACTTCCAATTGGTCTGTGTGGGTTCGAATCCCGCTGGGCGCAAATTAATTAGTATTAGTTAAAATATGATTAGATTAACCTAGTCATATTTAAGAATTAGTAACTTAATTGGTAGAGAACTTCCTTGTCACGGAAGTAGGTGCCGGTTCGATGCCGGTCTAATTCGAAAAAAAAAGAATGGATATATTTTTATTATGTACTAACTCTTCAGTACTTTTAAGGGTTATTCTTAAGTTATGTATTACTAGTTATAGTCCTTTTTTTCCTTGTCGGCAAGGATAAGATATCTTTTCAAATTTAACTACTATATATTAAGCCTTAATTTTTAATTAAATAATATCATAATGTTTTTAATTAGTTTATTATCTTTTAGATTCTTTTTTTATTTTACCTTATTTTATCTAAAGGACTTTCTTGATAGTATTTTTAACTTAAAGCGCGTACGGTAAAGATGGTGAGAACTCTTTTATTAAAAAAGGGGGGGGGAGGGGTACGAGCTAAATATAGTCTTTTTATAAAAAAGACTAAAAGGAAAAGTTGCCATTGGTAGGGCGAAATATTTGCTAAATATTGTGTTATAACACCTGGGTGTTCGAACCACCTCTTTTCCGATCTTATTGTTGCATTTTTAATTAAAGTATAAAACAGTATTTAAGCGCCTATAGTTTAATGGTTGAACGGCCAACTTCCAATTGGTCTGTGTGGGTTCGAATCCCGCTGGGCGCAAATTAATTAGTATTAGTTTATAACCTATAAAGGGTGAGAGCGACGATAACTTTTACAGTTATTAAGAATGTAGTTTAATTGGATAAAACAAAAAGCTTCAACCTTTTTAATCTTAGTTCAATTCTAAGTGTTCTTGTGCGAATTCTAATTAAATATATTAATATGTTTAATTAGTGTATTAATTATTTTCCTCTTAAATTAGGTTTAACATATAAATTTGTCTGTGAATAATTTATTTTTAATAAATGAAACTTTTACTAATGGTTATATATCTAATATATTAGATATTATATCTATATTAGCTGTTTTTTGTGGGATATTAGTTATTGTTAATAAAAATCCTATCATTTCAGTTTTATTTTTAATAGGACTATTTGCTAGTGTTTCTTCTTATTTAATTATATTAGGTTTAAGTTTTATAGGTTTATCTTATTTAATAGTATACATAGGTGCTGTTTCTATTTTATTTTTATTTATTTTAATGCTAATTAATATTAGAATAAGTGAACTTCAAAGTAATACTAGTAATAGTATACCTTTAACTATTATTCTGGGTATTTCTATTAGTTATTCTTTATTTCAATTATTTCCTTATGATATAGCTATTTTAAGTAATTTTAATAGTAATATTAATAATAATTTATATAATTTATATATAAATAAACAAAATAATTATAATTATTTAATTAATACTAATCAAAATAATGATTTATTATTTGTTACTGGAAAAATATGAGATGGTAATCTAGCAGAAAGTAATCATATTACAACTATAGGTAACATAATGTATACTAATTACAACATATGATTAATAATAGCTAGTTTTATACTTTTATTAGCAATGGTGGGAGCAATACTAATAACAATAAAACAAAAAAATTAATTTTAAATAATATATGTTCAATCGTAGTACTAGTTATAATCATAAAAAAATATCTTTAAAAGAAATTGGCTCAATGGTAGAGCAACCGTTTTACACACGGAAGGTTATGAGTTCGATTCTCATATTTCTTATTAAAAAGTTTATTTAGATTCTTTTACTTAACTGGTAAAGTGCATTTTTGATAAGAATGATATTCAAGTTCGAGTCTTGAAAGAATTAAAGAGAATTGACCGAGTGGTTTAAGGTGGCTAGCTTGAGACTAGTTATGGATTACCTCCATCATGGGTTCGAATCCCCTATTCTCTGTCAATTGTTACTTTGAACTAAAACATTACCGTTTTTATATTTATTACTTTTAGTTTATAAAAACTTTTAATAACCCATTTGTCTAACCACGCCCGCCGCACGACAGCACTATGTATGTATTAGCCTTATTAGTCAAATATATCTGACTAATGTTGAGTTTCTTAGTTAAAATTTTTTTAGGTATAGTCAGGTATTTCTTATATTATAGTAAGGAAATATATAATTAAACTTGAAAAGTGAAGCCAAGCCTCATTAAAGAAATAAATAACAAAGTCTTAGACTTAATATATTTAAGGGGGTATGGGTCAAGGGATTAATCTAATAATAAAGAAGGACGGCAATAAATAAAAGAGTTAAAAATTAATTTAATTAAAACAGCAAAAGGGATGTAGAAAGTATATAAATAATTAAGAGTAGACAAGATAGGATTTTTAATAATTTAGTTTAATCCTAAAAATATAAATTATAGTGAAAAGGAGGGACTCAGTTAATTATATAAATTACTACGAGACGGGTTAGAGTCAGATTGGTTACGACACTTCATTTGGGATGGAGATTTTCTGTGTTCGAACCACAGTAACCCGAAATAAGTAGATTAGAGAAATACTCTATAAATAGCTTAGAAATGTAAAGGATATATTAATATCAAACATATATTCTAAAAAATATATAAGTATATAAAGAGACTATTATGGAAATCTGCGCTATGTATTAAAGAGATTTAATTTATGTAAAATTAACCTTTCATATGAACTCTTAGATAAATTATTTAATAAACGAAGTGAAGTGAAATATCTTATTAACTTCAGGAAAAAAAATCAAACGAGATTCTATAAGTAGTGTGAACGAAAATAGAGTAGCCTATATAAATAAGTAAAATGGCTTTAAAGCTGTTTGAATATTATGGGGAACCTTCCTCAAAGGCTAAATATAATACATAAGCTACAGCGAATAGTACCGTGAGGGAACGATTTTTGAAATAGTAGTTTTATAAGCAGTTCAAGCTAAAAAAAAGCAAGAGCGTACCTTTTGCATAATGGGTCACCAAGTTAACATTAGATGCGAGCAAATTTATTTGAGTTTTTATTTAAAACAAAAATTTATTTAAAATAATATTGTTGTAATAATTTTGTTGTATTTATATTATTATTACATAAATTTATTGAAAATATTATTATTGTATTGACAATTCGTTTCAAACTTTAATAAATATACATTGTATATTTAAAAAGGGGTGATTTACTTAATAACAAAAATAGATATGCGTAGTTAAACCGATCATTAAAATAATGAATAGTGTCTAAAGTTAGACCCGAAGCCTGGTGATCTTACTATAGTCAGGACTATAAAGGTCCGAACGGGTTATCGTTGCAAAGATATCCGAAGAACTATGGTAAGCGAGTGAAAGACAATACTGACTAGGATAGCTGGTTTTCTGCGAAACCTATAATAGTAGGCAATTTAATTAACATCTTAGTAGGTACAGAACTTAATCTCAGACAAGATGTATATTTTCATATATTTATATATGAAATACATTTTATTTTGTATACATCGGGGGATCGTGAAGATTTTATCGGTGAGTATGTAGACTCGGAATGACAAAGATGAATATTGAATTATCAGACATAGAATGATAAGGTTGTATGTCAAAAGGGAAACAGCCCAGAACAAGAGTTAAGGTTCCAAAATTATTATTAAGTGAAAT
>Ga0247777_1000076_pt1 | contig 29599 bp, 29 predicted proteins | sample UWRJL154409C5_FD_179937 | JGI IMG/M metagenome (GOLD analysis project Ga0247777, IMG submission 179937) | Plant litter microbial communities from Arlington Agricultural Research Station in Wisconsin, United States - UWRJ-L154-409C-5 | ecosystem: Environmental > Terrestrial > Plant litter >...
GATTATCTGGGCGACGCCGTCGCCCTCCTCGTCATGCCGCACGACGGCGGATTCGCTGGCCGCGGCTCCCGGCATATGGACTACGGCCGCACAGGCAACGAACGTCATCGCCCCGAGGCGCGTGGCGCGTACGTGAACGCGATCGACCGCGAGTGCTCCCAGCTTCAACCGGCACACCGACGAACTCCAAAGTGAAAGTGGTTCGTCGCAAGCGTACGAAGTCGTACCGCCGATGCCCATAATAGTTTCCTATGGTGCGCACCCGCGACCACCGCAATACGCTTCCGGCCGGGTAACCGTCGAGACCACCGGCTCACGAGATAGAAGGCTTATGCGGGCTCGTACCTGGCTGATTGCTGCAGCCAGCCTTGTTGCTCTCACCAGTGCTGCCACGTTCGCGGCCAGCGCAAACACCGTTACGCCGACACCGTTTGTGGCGTGGGGACTCGGCGCGCTCTTCGCCTGGTCCGTCGCCCTCGCGTGCTGGGCAGCTCGCGGTGTCGAAACGCACTCCATACGAGCGGAGGAAGTGCTTTGCGCTACCGACCGTCATCCGCGGCTCCTCCTCGACAGCATTCCTGCGTTCATCCACACGCTCACGCCAGCCGGCGAAGTCGAGTATGTGAACCAGCAGATCATCGACTTCTTCGGCTTGCCCATCGAGGCGCTGCGGGATTGGTCTCGCGTAACCCATCCGGACGACATCGGCCGCGTAGGCGCCATCCTCGAGCACGCCCTGAAGACCGGGACACCCTTCGAATTCGAGTCGCGCGGGCGCCGTGCAGATGGCGTGTATCGCTGGATGCATGGACGCGGGATGCCTCTGCGAGACTCGGAAGGGCAAATCATTCGCTGGTACACCGTATTCACAGATGTCGACGACCGCCGGCAGACCGAAGAAGCGCTGCGTACGAGCGAACAGCAGCTGCGGCTGATGGTCGACTCCATTCCGGGGCTCATCTGCACAAACACGGCGGCAGGCGAGGTCGACTACGTCAACAAGAATCTGCTGGACTACACCGGAAAGGACCTCGCCGAGCTGCGCAACTGGCCGGTCGTCGTGCATCCTCAGGACCTCCCGAAAGCGGCGGAACGGTGGCAGCACTCGATCGACACAGGCGATCCGTTCCATGTGGAAGTGCGAGTTCGCCGGGCAGACGGCGTCTATCGCTGGTTTCAATGCTCGGGCCTGCCCTTGCATGACAGCGCTGGCGAGATCATGCGCTGGTACAACCTGCTGACCGACATCGAGGATCGCAAGCTCACCGAAGAGGTGTTGCTGGGACGAGAGCGGGATCTTGCGCTCATTGTCGAAACCATCCCGGCGCTGGTGTGGTGCGCTTCGCCGGAGGGAGAGTTCACGTACGCGAACAGTCGCATCCTGCAACTTACCGGAGCCACGTTCGAGGAGCTTGCGACCGCGTGGGCCCGGTTCGTGCACCCCGATGAGCTCGAGGCGGTCGTCAGAATCTGGGAACGCTCGATTCGCACGGGCGAACCGCATGAAGTGCAACATCGATTGCGATGCGCAGACGGTTCCTACCGCTGGATTCAGTCGATCGGCCAGCTCGGGAGAGACAGTGAAGGCCGCCCGACGCGCTGGTACGGCCTTTTCATCGATATAGACGAACGCCTGAACACCGAAGAGGTCCTGCGTAATACCCGTGCCAGCCTTGCACGCGCGACACAGGTCGCAACCGTGGGGGAGGTGTCGGCTTCGATCGCTCACGAGATCAATCAGCCCCTGTCCGCGGTGGTAACGAACGGCCATGCCTGCCTGCGCTGGCTGACGGCCGAACCTCCCAACATGCCGCGCGCGCTGCAGAGCCTCGAACGCATCATCCGGGACGGCAAAGCCGCCGCCGACGTGATCCAGCGCATACGTGCCTTGTACCGGCACGCGCCGCCCAACAACGACGCCCTGAGCATCAACGATGTCATCGAAGAGGTCGAAAGCCTCATCGCTGCCGACGCACGACGCCAGACTGTCGTGCTTCGTGTCGAGCTGCAGGAGAGGCTGCCGCCCGTTCTGGGTGACCGCGTGCAACTTCAGCAGGTGATCTCGAACCTTGCGCGCAATGCCATCGAAGCGATGGAGACGGTAACGACCCGGCCCCGGGAGCTGCGCATCCTGTCGTTGCACGAGGGCCGGCAGGTCGTGGTGCAAGTAAGAGATACGGGAACAGGCATGCCAGACTATGCGAACGCGTTCGAGCCTTTCTTCACGACAAAGCCACAGGGCATGGGCATGGGCCTGGCCATCTGCCGCTCCATCGTGGAGGCGCACGGCGGCCACCTACGCGCGACACCCGCGACTCCGTCCGGATCGGTCTTCAGCTTCTCGTTACCTGCCGCAGACGTTGCGTCGGGACCCTAGAAACATGTGATAGCGTGACAAGGGCGCCGTGCCTACGCTACTTCGCAGAGGAAAACCGAATCCTCGTTACGGAGAGGTAGTCCGCAATGAACGCTGTCCCAACGCTGAAGGTGCTGGTTGCACACAACGAACCCCTGATCGCTGCGGGCCTCCACGCGACGCTCCTGCATCGGGACGAGTTCGACGTGTCGGCGACAGAACCCGCATCGCTTGCTCAGACTCCGGTCGCCCACGACGATGTCGATGTCGTTCTGGCAGACTGCCGAACCGGCATTCATCTCGCTCGTTGCGCGCGATCCGGCAGGCAGGCCGCGCGCCCGCACATCGTGATCGTCACGCGAGACGAAAGCGAAGCAAGCATTCGCTGTGCCATGGAAGCCGGCGCGCGGGGCTATCTGTTTCTAGGGGCAACGCCGAACGCGGTGATTGAGGCCATTCGTTGTGCCGCACACGGCGGCATCGCCCTGGACCCCTTCGTTGCCACCAAAATGCTGGACAGCCTGAACGGAGAATCGATCACGAGTCGCGAGCTGCAGGTTCTCGGCCTCGTGATGCGAGGCTCGCCCGACAAGGCTATCGCATCTCGACTCGGTATTTCCGTGGGAACGGTCAAGAGCCACGTCAAACGGCTGCTCGCCAAGCTTCAGGCCCACTCTCGTACGGAAGCCGCGGCCATTGCGCAGCGTCGCGGACTGGTAACCACGCAGGTACCGGATGACAACACCATCGACGCTGGGCAAACCGACGCACGGACGCGCGATATCGATCGGTACGCCCTTCGCTCCCGTTTGAAGGGCGCGACAGTCACGGCATAATCGAGAGGCACACCAATGACATCCCCCTCAGATGAGATGCTGGCGCTCGTGCTGCAGCGGCACGGCGAACCGCTTCGTCTTGCGACCGTTGCAAGACCTACGCTGGCTTACGGGCAGGTGCTCGTTCGCATTCACGCGAGCGGCGTGAACCCGCTCGACACCAAGATCATGAAAGGGGCAGCCCCGCACGCGCGCCATCCGCCCCCTTCTATCCTGGGCCTCGACCTTGCGGGCATCGTGGCGGCAGTCTCACCGGAAATCACCGCGTTCCACACAGGCGATGAAGTCTTCGGGATGACCGGAGGTGTCGGCGGACACCCCGGATCGCTTGCCGAGTTCGCCGCAGTCGATGCGCGATTGTTGGCGCTGAAGCCCGTCAACGTCGGTATGCGGGAGGCCGCAGCGCTGCCGCTCATCTTCATCACGGCGTGGGAAGGAATTGTTGACCACGCTCACGTCGCTTCCGGCCAGACTGTGCTCGTGCAAGGCGGCGCTGGCGGCGTCGGGCATATCGTCGTTCAGATCGCTCGAGCGTTCGGCGCGCAGGTCTTCGCTACGTGCAGCCCGGAGAGCAAGTGGATCCCCGAGCGTTTCGGCGCGACGCCGATCGACTATCGCACCACGCCGGTTGAAGAGTACGTCGACGAACACACACAGGGGCGCGGTTTCGACATCGTGTATGACACCGTGGGCGGGCCTGCACTCGATGCGTCCTTCAAGGCAGTCAAGCGATCCGGGCACGTCGTCAGTTGCCTCGGTTGGGGTACGCATTCGCTGGGACCGTTGTCGTTTCGAGCCGCCACCTATTCCGGGGTCTTTACCCTGCTGCCGCTGCTCACCGGCGTGGGGAAGGAGCGTCACGGCGAGATTCTGCGGGAGGCCGCCCGGCTCGTCGAAGAAGGCAAGCTCATGCCGATCGTTGATCCTCGACGCTTCACATTCGCCTCGGCCGCCGATGCGCACGCGGCGGTCGAAGCAGGCACCCCCGGCGGCAAGCGGATTATCGAGATTTCGGGAAGCGACCCATGACGACCTCGTATCGTGCAGTCAGGGTGGGGGCCCCCACCTGCTCCTGCCCTACTTCGTCTTGACGGGCAGCTGCTCAGCAAATTCCGCGCGCGATGCCGGCTTCCCGTTGATGGCCAGGTATGCCTCTTGCGATCGGCCCAAGTGCTCCATCAACGAAGCGGGGCCTTCGAATGGCCGGCCGCCGATGTGCCAGCCATCCGTGTGCAGCTCTTCGATGAGCACCCAGACGACCTCGCGAAAGGCCTCGGAGCCTTCGAACCTGACCATGACATCGGTCAGAGCAGCGGCCAATGCATGCTTCTCCTTGCTCGTGAAAACTCCGTCGACCAGTTTGACGTTTACGAATGGCATGGTAGGTCCTCGATAGCGTGTGTTGACGGCTTCGTTAGCCGCCAACAGGAGAATAGAGATGGCAATTCGAAACCTGAATCACACGTATCTATGAGCCCGATCCCATGCAGCGAGCGTCCTTTCCAGAGCCGAGGAATACCTCCGTGCCGCTGAGAGGTCGCAAGCGAATGGTGACTCACCGCAGCGAGCTCGTATTCCGACAGCAGCCTCAAAGCAGGCACGTGGGCGGTAGCGGCCCAGCCGACTCCGGGCTGAACGCCGATGAGCCCTACTCGGATCGGGACACGCGCATCGCTCTCTTGCGCTAACGCATGCGGGCCAACAAAAGTTCTGCTAGCGCGCGATGTGCGGCTCGTTCGGCTGATTTAGGGTATTGCGAGTGGCATACGGGAACGCGTCATGAACTCACAAGACCCCGTCGTCTTTATCGTCAGTGCCGACTTCGATCTTCGCCAGCTCCTGCTGACGAGCATGAGCGCAGCACGGATTCGCGCGGCTTCCGTTCGCTCCGCAGCCGATTACTTTCGTCTTCCGAAGACGGATGCCCCGACCTGCCTCCTGATAGACATGGACTTACCGGACGTGGATGCACTGAGTTTCCTGCGGAAGACGGCCACGACCGATGCCCCAGCAGTGATGATTTCCCGCCGCAGCGAGGTTCGCACGTCCGTCCAGGCGATCAAGGCGGGTGCGGTCGACTTTCTCACGACTCCCCTCGAGTCGGACGCCCTGCTGCACGCGGTAGACGCGGCCTTAGTGCGGGATACCGAAACCCGACCGCAGCGGTTTCTGCGTGAGCGCGTGAAGACGCGCTTCCAGGCCCTGAGTCAGCGCGAGCGCGAAGCGGCTGCCCTCATCGTTCGCGGCCTGAGGAACAAGGACGTTGGGGAGAAACTGGGGATCAGCCTGGTCACGGTGCAGATTCACCGTGGCAACGTCATGCGAAAAATGGAAGCCCGTTCGCTCCCGGAGCTCGTGCGAATGGCGGATCTGCTGGGACTAGATGGCGCCTGCGAGGCGGGAACCTTCTCGAACGCCGCGATCGAGTGGATCCATGCGAGCGTTCCTCCCTCGCCGCCCCACATACAGCGTGGCCGGAGCATCCGAGATCAGATCACGCAGTGGCATCCTCGGCGGTCCATGTGAAATCGCGCGATGTCGCGCGCTCCCGCTGAGTCGATACCTCATCCTCACGCACAAGCCCCCGGCGCCGCGCGACAGTGATCGCCTCTACACGACTGCAGACCTGCAGCTTGAGCAATATCGCTTTGACGTGGGATTTCGCTGTCCAGAGACTTCGATGAAGACGGCGCGCGATCGCTTTATCCGTCAGACCTTCCATCAGCATGCGCAGCACTTCGATTTCCCGGCTGCTCAAGCCGCGGGAGCTGAGGTTCACGGACATTTTCGTCATGACGAACGGCGCCAGGGCGGTACCGCCGCCGTGAATGCAGCGGACGGCACGCAGGACGGACTCCACTCCGGACGATAACGGCAGGTACCCCCGAACGCCGAGCTCCACTGCACGACGGATTGTGAGTTCACTTTCATCGTCCGTCAGGATCAGCACGCGACTCGGGCCTCGGTCGGGGCCCGTCATCAGGCGAAAGGCTGCCTCGCTATCGGTCACCGCGACCGTCTCCGACGTTTTCCTTGCGGTGTCCGCGTCGCATCCAACGATGAGCTGGAAGCCGTCCTGACTGGCGAAGGCGGCCACCAGTCCCGCTGAGACCAGGGGGTTGCTGTGCGCGACTAGCACGTGAATCTTATCGTCGCGTAACATGCGGGCTGTCTCCATTGGTGCAGGGGAAGGCATCGATTCTTTTGAAGAGAGCACCGCGCCGGTTGTTCGCTGGACCGGCGGCGGACGCAGTGATCTCGATCGTCTTCGAGTTGATCAACCGATACGTCAGGTTCGAGCCGGAGAGCAGAAGCCTCATCGCCGCCTTCATCGTGTACTTTCCTTCAAGCCCCACGGAACGCAGCCCGTCGGTGACGTCAGAGAAAAACAAGATCTGCATCCCCGTCTGCCGCGCAAAGTCCTGAAGCGCTCCATCGAGCGGCTGGCTTTCGATGTGCAGCACATAGGTGGGCGGCTCAGCGCTTCGAACGCCGCCCCACACAACGGCGCAAAAGAGCCCCAGTGCAATGGCAAGCCGCATCGACGTCTCCGTGTCGCGACTCACTTCCGGGGTGCTGCAGACTCATCGAGCACGACGATGTAGCCGCCAGCAGCATCACGGGAAATCTGCACGCCAGGAATGCGCGCCAGAATCGCAACGAACGAAGCAAGATCATCCGTTCGAAATATTCCGGTCACCTCTCGCTTCTGCAACACGGGGCTGCGGATCTCGACGCGCGCCACGTTGTAGCGATTGAACTCCTCGGCGATCTCGCCCAGAGAACGTCGTCGAAACACCAGCTCATGCTGGGTCCAGGCCGTTACTTCGGTCAGATCGATGCCCTTCTGAACCGGTCCGGGTTCGGCACCCTCGATGACGACCCGATCGCCCAGGTACAAGTCACGGAATTGCGTGACTCGAGCGCCTGTGGCCATGACAGCAACATGGCCCTCGATCACGGCCACGACGGTGCGCGCGGCGCGCCGATCAATGTCGAACCGGGTACCCACAGCACGCACCACGACCTTCCCGACACGGACATCGAACGGGCGCTTCGAGTCAGGCGCAACATCGAAGAGCGCTTCGCCTTCGACGAGCTCGATGAGTCGCCGATCCGTTCCCAATCGCACTTCGACGCGTGACGCCGTGTTGAGCGTGATACGCGACCCATCGCCAAGCATCACCGAACGCTGCTCGCCGACGTTCGTCTGGAATTGCTCGGGCCGAAACAGAGTGAACCAAGTCACGCACACTGCCAGCAACAGCGCCGCAGCCACCCCCGATGCGACCCACACCGCAGGACCACGCCGGGGTGCAGGGGTTGCGACTATGCGCCCCGGCAATGGGAGAACGATCTCCTCGGATGCGGCCTTTGCTTCACGGATCAGCGTCTCCGCCGCGGTGTCCGGCCAGCGTACCCCCGGGCGCGATAGCGCCTTGTGAACTCGCACCATGCGCAGCGTCGCCTCGACGTGCTCCGGTGCCTGAACGACCCAGCTGGCGAACTCTCGCTTTTCGGCGCCGGAGGCCCCCTCATTGCGCAGCACATCCCACCAGCGCGCAGCCTGATCCGGAGTCGAGATCATTTCCTGGTCCTTTCGGGTCATATCAGCTCTCCATCGCTGAGCGAAGGCGCGCGTAGCCGTTGTCGAGGTGTCGCCGCACCTGCCTCACGCTGATGTCCAGTTCCCTGGCGATTTCCTCATGCGAGCGTTCGTCCCGCAGCCTGAGCAACAACACAGTCCGCGTCATGGGGGAAAGCACCGCGAGCGTTTCCTCGAGGCGTTGCTGGGTCTGCTGGGCATCGAGCTCGAGCTCCGGCAGGTGATCATCGATGAGGGCCTGCTCATCCAGCACGGTCATCGAAACGCCTCGCCGCTGAGATTCGCCCCATTCCAGTGCGACGTGACTCGCCACTTGCAACAGATACGCGAGAGGCTTGCGAACCTCGCTCAGGTCACGCGCGCGGAGCAGGCGCAGGTAGGTCTCCTGCGCGAGGTCCTGCACGTCGATAGATGAGCGCACGCGCCCCTTCAGGAACTGGAATAAACTCCGGTTCCATCGTTGCCGCCACTCGAGCAATAGAGACCTGTTGGACATATCCGCCGGAAGCCGACGCGCGTACTGGGCCGTCTGCCCACAATAGAGCTGAAAAAGGGTCGCCCTCCCCCTCCCTCCCGGCACTTTATTTTCTGCCCAAGGAGCCGTGGTGAATCTGCACACGCTCGTTCCCGCCCTGGTGATGACGGTGGCCTGTTTCTCCAGCGTTCTGGGGGCAGAGCGCACTGATGCGAAATGCCGGCTGACCCTCGCCAGTGCCCCGCTGGATACCTCTCTGGCGGAAGTGGGCCGGCAGTGCGGTGTCCAGATTCTTTACTTCTCCGACATCACCGCAGGCAAGACTAGCCCGAAACTCGAGGGTGAGTACGCAATCGACGAGGCGCTGCACCGGCTGCTCGACGGCGCGGGCCTGAGGTTCCAGCGTGTCAACGCGAACGCGATCGAGATAACCCGGTCCGGGGCGTTCGATACTCGAGCGGACCGGAGTCGGAGGCGCGCAGAGCCGGGAGCCGGTTCGGGACTGCAGGAAGTCGTCATCCGTGGCACGGCGGAAGGACTGGTGGCGACCCGAATCGAAACGCCCCTCCGTCAAATCCCTCAGACCCTTTCGGTCATCTCTGCCGAGCAGATGCGACAGCAGAACAACTTCGACCTGGGAGAGGCCTTGGGCGATGCCGTCGGCATCACGACTCTGCGCCGAAACTCGCTCTTCCTGTCTGCCTATTCGAGAGGCTTCCAGGTTACGAACTACACACTGGATGGAGGCGGGGCGCTACGACCGTTCTCGCAGCTCACCTACGGACCCATCCTGCTCACACCCGACCTTGCGGGAATCGACCATATTGAAGTGCTACGCGGCGCCAATGCGCTATTCGGTGCCGATGGACTGCCAGGAGGGGCGATCAATCTGGTACGCAAGCGTCCGCTCCGCCAGGCGTCTGTTGCACTTTCTTCTTCCGCAGGAAGCTGGAACAACCTTCGCCAGGAAGTCGATGTAACCGGACCGCTCACGCGGGACGCCGCACTACGCGGGCGCCTCGATGTCAGCTTCGCCCGTCAGGACTATTTTTACGACTACGCACAGAACGAACGCAAGACCGCCTTCGGCGTGCTCGACTACGACCTGACTGAGGGAACGCTGCTGACCGTCGGAGGCAGCTACTCGTGGAATCGCGCTCGCCCCGTTGAAGCGGGTCTGCCTCTGCTCGCCTCTGGAGCCGATCCTGGATTGCCGCGCAGTACGTCGTACACGTTCGACTGGGCCCGCTTCGAGACCGGGATGCGTGAAGCGTTCCTGCGCGTCGATCAATCGCTGGGGCGCGACCGGCACCTGAAACTCAATGCAACCTGGCTCGACGGTCGATTGGACTTCGCCCTCGGCAACTTCGTCCGCGCCATCGACACGGATACGCGGGGAATTCCGCGCCAGCCCATGGGCCGATACACACTTCAGCCGGGCGGGCAGAAACAGCTCAATGTCGAGAGCACGCTCACGGGCAGCGGGGAATGGCGGGGTCGCCCTGTTGACTGGGCTATCGGTGGCGACTTTCTGCGCGCTGATTCCCAGAGCTTCACGAGGCAGATCGCGTTCGGGGCACCTCTTGCGGATGCGTACCGGTTCGATCCGGCGAACTATCCAGATCCTGTCCCAGGTCAAACCACGGCTCTATCCCGTCGCGAAGAAACGCGACACACCCTCTTCGGACTGTTCACATCGCTTCGGGTCGCGCTCACGGAGCCATGGTCACTGAGCGTTGGTGCTCGCATCAGCAACGAACGCCTCGAGAGCAACATCACCTCGTACTTCCCCACGTCAGTGGTACCTCGACCGCTGGAATATGAGTACAAATCCCACGTCACGCCGTATCTCGGCACGCTGTTCAACCTCGACGAAACGTGGTCGGTGTATGCGAGCTATGCCGATATTTTCCTGACGAATGGCGGGTTTGTCCGCAGCGACCAATCCCAGTTGTCGCCGAGCCGCGGCGTCAACATGGAAGCGGGTGTCAAAGGAACGTGGCTCGACGGAACGCTCAACGGTTCAGCAGCGCTCTACAAGATCGTGCAGCGAGGCGTCGCATTGGTCGATACCGCCGCCGTGAGCACAGGACAATGCTGTTACACCTCCGGCGGTCGGAACACGAGCAAAGGTGCGGACCTGGAGCTCACGGGGCACCTGGCGCCGACGTGGCTCATTGGAACGGGCTACACGTTCAACGAAAGCAAGCAGGTCGTGCCCGGCCAGATTTACGTCGCCCCCCTGGCGCAGAGCCCCCGCCACCTGTTCAGGTTGTGGACCGACTACGGCTTGCCGGGGTTGTGGCAACGCTGGAGCATCGGCGGCACCGTGCATGCGCAGAGCTCCATGTTCTCCGACTACACCGCATGCCCAGTGGTGAATGCCCGTGGCGCCTGTCTCTCCGGGTTCCGGGATTTCCAGACCGTTCAAAATTCCTATGCCGTCATCAGTCCTCGCGCGGGCTACAGGATCCACGAGCACTGGAAAGTCGGATTGAACGTGAACAACGTCTTCGACCGTCGGTACTACCACACCATCGGATCCATCAACGGCGGCAACTGGTACGGCGAGCCGCGCAATTTCCTGTTGCGGCTGGACGGGGAGTTTTGAAACCGCCGCAATCTTCCGAGAGAAATCGAAATGTAGCGAGAGCACTGCCTGCCGACCGGACGATAGGCTCGCGCCTTCACAGGTTATCGGTCGGACGCCATGACGCAATCGATCTCGGTCAACGGCAGGACGCATGAAGTCGATCTGGATGACGACACGCCCATGCTCTGGGTGCTGCGCGATGCTTGCGCGCTCACGGGTACCAAGTACGGTTGCGGAATCGCCATGTGCGGCGCCTGCACGATTCACGTTGACGGCGCCGCCCGTCGCTCATGCGTGACCCCCATCGCCAACATCGGCGCGGCGAAGGTCAGAACCATCGAGGCACTCCACGAAACCGAAGTCGGTCGGGCATTACAGCGCGCGTGGCGTGAGCTCGAAGTGCCGCAGTGTGGGTATTGTCAATCTGGCCAGCTCATGTCGGCGGCGGTCCTGCTGGAAACAAACCACGCGCCCAGCGATGCCCAGATCGATGCCGTGATGGCAGGCAACCTGTGCCGATGCGGCACCTATGGACGCATCCGCGCCGGCATCAAGCTCGCCGGAACGTATCTCACGGCGTCGGCGCCATGAGCGCCGTCGAGAGCCCGATTTCGCGTCGCGCCTTTCTGATTGCGTCGATGCTGGGCGGTGGCGGCCTGTTGATCGGCTTTACGATGAGCGCTCGATCGCAGGCGCAGACGCCCGCTCCAACACCGAACGCCTACCTCCGCATCGACTCGCAGGGTCGCGTGACATTGACACTCCCCTACGTCGAAATGGGCCAGGGTGCATACACCTCTCAGGCCCAGATTGTCGCGGAAGAGCTGGAGATCGATCCCGCGAGCCTCATCCTCGAGGCGGCCCCTGCGAACGAAAAGCTGTATGCGAGCCCTTTGTTCCTGGGGCAGATCACCGGCGGCTCCGGCTCACTGCGCGGTGCCTGGATGACGATGCGCAGTGCCGCTGCGGCGGCGCGCGTGATGCTCATCGAAGCCGCGGCGCGCCGTTGGCAGGTGCGCAGTTCCACGTGCCGCGCAGAGAACGGTCGCGTTCTTCACTCCGCAAGCAATCGTTCGCTCCGTTACGGAGATCTCGCCAGCGAAGCCGCTCGGTCGAAAGTTCCACAGAATCCACCGCTGAAAAAGCCTGCGCAGTTTCGCGTCGTCGGCAGGCCGGTGCCGCGTGTCGATACGCCGGAGAAGATCAACGGGCGCGCGATCTACGGAATCGACGTGCGACGCGAAGGAATGCGATATGCCTTCGTCGCAGCCTCGCCGGTATTCGATGGCAAGGTTGGTGCCGTCGACGATCGGGCCACGCTCGCTATCAAAGGCGTGCGACAGGTGGCGCGCATCGACGACGCCGTCGCGGTCGTGGCCGACAACAGCTGGGCGGCACGCAAAGGGCTGAGCGCACTCGAGGTCACCTGGATCGGGGGCGCCAGCGGCACGCTGAACACCGCCGACCTGGTCGCAGCAGCGGACGCCGCGCTGAATCGCGAAGGGCTGGTGGCCGAACACATCGGCGACCCGAGCAACGCCGAGGCCGCCGCCAGCGGCCGATACGAACAGATCTTTCGCCTGCCGATGCTGGCGCACGCGACCATGGAGCCGATCAACTGCACCGTGCATGTCACCGCCGATCGTTGTGATGTCTGGTGCGGCAATCAGGCACTCGGCCGCGCGCAGAAATTTGCCGCCGATGCCGCGGGACTGCCGATCGAGAAAGTGAATATCCACAACCACCTTCTCGGCGGCGGCTTCGGCCGCCGGCTCGAAGCCGACTACATCGCTCAGGCCGTGCGCATCGCCAGGCAGGTCGATGGCCCCGTGAAGGTGATGTGGAGTCGTGAAGAGGACATGCAGCACGACTACTATCGTTACATCAATCACAGTCGGGTCACGGTCGGGCTGGACGCCAAAGGCCAGCCCGTGAGCTGGCGCCATCGCATCGTTGGCCCGAACATCATGGCGCGCTTCCTGCCGATCTATCAGAAGAACGGCGTCGATCTCGATATCGTCGACTGCGCCACCGGCCCTTATGACATTCCCCATGTTCACGTTGATTTTGCACGCAACGAAGCACCACCCGGCTGCGCAACGGGCAACTGGCGCGGTGTGGGCCCGAGTCGCAATGTCTTCATCGTCGAAAGCGTCATGGATGAGCTCGCCCATCGCGCGGGCCGCGACCCTGTGGAGTATCGGCGTGCGCTGATGGCGAAATCCCCGCGACCGAGGGCCGTGCTCGATCTGGTTGTTGCGAAGTCCGGATGGGCCACTCCGTTACCGCAGAGAGCGGGCGAGCGCAGAGGCCGTGGTGTGGCCGTGTTCTCGGGATTCGGCAGTCATCTCGCCCTCGTCGCCGAGGTTCGCGTCGATGTGTCGGGGCACGTGCGTGTGGAGCGTATCGTCTGCGCAGTCGACACCGGCCTGGTCGTGAATCCCGATATCGTGAAAGCGCAGATCGAAGGCGGCATTATTTTCGGCGTTTCGGCGGTCCTGCGCGAGCAGATCACCGTCGCGAACGGCCGGATCGTGCAGGCCAACTTCGACACTTACACCTTGCTGCGCATCGATGAGGCACCATCCATCGAGGTGCATATCGTCCCCAGCACAGAAGATCCGGGCGGTGTCGGCGAGCCCGGCACGTCCGGTGCCATTGCTGCAGTCGCGAACGCGGTATTCGCGGCCACTGGCCAACGTGTGACGACATTGCCGATACAAAAGGCACTTGGCGAGGCAGCGCGCGCATGAAACGTCCCGGCGGCCTCCTTGTTGTAACGGCGATATGGCTGGCCTCGTGCTCGGCGCCCTCTTCGTACGTGGCTCCCGCGCCGGAAACTACAGCCTCCAACACCGGCGCTCTCAAATCGGTGTCCGCATTCGCGAGCATTCGCAGCCGTACCGAGCGTTCTGCTGCGTACTTCACCGAGGCGGGGCGCGTTTTTCAGCACGCTCGCTGTCTCAACTGCCATCCGAAGGAGCGCATGCCCACGCAAGGCGATAACCTGCATGCGCATGTGCCGACGATGCAGGCCACGGAAACAGGTCACGGTGTGCCGGCACTCCAGTGCAACACCTGCCACCCGCCCGCCAATGTTTCAACTCATCTCCCGTCAGTTGGCTCGATACCAGGCCATCCTCATTGGAGTCTGGCTCCGGCCTCGATGGCATGGCAGGGGCTATCGCTCGCGCAGATTTGCGAACAGATCAAGGATCCTGCCCGGAACGGTGGCCGCTCGCTCGAAGCCATCCACGAGCACGTAGCAGAAGATTCGCTCGTGGGCTGGGCGTGGCATCCGGGCGCCGGCCGCGCGGCTGCGCCGGGCACGCAACATGACTTCGGCGAGTTGATCGGCGCGTGGATACAGACCGGGGCTGCGTGCCCGTCCTCGTGACCTCACATCGCTCGGCGGAATGCGGATGGCGTTACGCCCACGCGCTGGCGAAAGATCGCGCCGAACGACGAGGGTGTGTAACCGAGCGTGAGCGCGATCTCGGTGATCGACAAGGTGGAGTCGGCCAATAACTCGCGTGCTCGCTCGATCCGCTTCTGGATCGCCCATTCGCCTGGCGTCAACCCGACTGCGAGCCGAAAAGCCGTGCAGAAATGCGCGCCGCTGAGGTCGACCAGCCTCGCGAGCTCATCGAGGGTCACGCTGCGATCCAGATGATCGAGCATGTAGGACGTCACGCGGTGGACCTGCCAGTTCGCAAGTCCACCCGCCCGGCCGCGCGCCGGCGCGCCCGACGTCGGGCGCGTGCTGAAACGCTGAATCAGGTGCGCAAGCAGCGCCGCCGACAAGCCTCCTGAAATCAACTCCTGCGCCGGATGCGGCGGGCGCCGCAGCTCCAGGGCTAACAGATTCATGATGGGTTCGATGAACGCATCACGTGCTCCAAAGCAGTTCTGCAGCTCGACCGGACCTGCTCGCTTCGCGAATGCTTCGGACGCTGCTGCCAGCAGATCTTGTGTCGCCCGGACGACTAAGATCGCGCCCGGGCGATCCCAGCTCCAGCGTGACTCGAAACCGCGCGCATGAAGGGTCACGTTGCCGGGCGTTGCGTGCGTGCGATGCACCTCCCCCGCTCGGTGCTGAGTCAGTCGAACACTGCCCGTCACACGCATCGCGATGATGTCGTGGTCGAGCACCGGCGAGACGACGGATCCTCCGGCTTCCCAATGGTAGAGCTGCGCCACCATGCCCGACCATGGGCGATGAACGCTGCTCGCCACCGGTGGTGGAGACAACTCGATCATCGCGCATTCACCTGGAGCTCGCACCGTCGGGCTCCCGACGCGTGGGCTCGACCAATGCACTCAGGCGGCGGCCCAGCTCCTCTTCAGCACCTGGCTTCGCGCGCAGGAACGCGATCAGCGTGAGCGGTTCGGACATGGAGGCTTCTCCTTCGATCGAATTCATTGATAGACGGACTCGGCGCGCCATTCGGTGGGTTTCTGGGAATGCAGCTGCCAGAACGCCTCGGCCACCTCATCCGCCTCACGCGAGCCCGGACCGACGAGCTTCGCGACAGTCACGGTCGCGACATGCACGCCCCGATCTTTCAGCGCCGGAAAGAGCGCCAGCGCGATAGCACGAGCACCCGCTTTTCCGACACTCAGCGTGAGAAAATCGGCGGACGGCTGCACACCCAATCCGCCGCCCGTGATGAGAATCGTGCCGCGTCCCTTCGCAGTCATCGTCGGCACCGCCGCGTGAACCGCCGCGAGCGCACTCGAGACGTTGACTTTCGTATCCGCAACCAGCGAGTCGAGAGTCTCGTCCGCGAGCGCGCGTGTCTTCAGTGCACCTGCGGAGTCGTAGTGCAGGATGCCGCCGTTGTAGTGCAGAACATCGAGATCGGGGCCGATGCTGGCGACAACGTTCGCCACGGACCGGGCGTCGGTGGCGTCCACCTGGACCGTCGTCGCTTCGATGCCCTCCTCGCGCAGCTTCGCGGCATCAGCTTGCAAACGCGCGATGTTGCGAGCGGCCAGCACCACGCGATAACCCTGGCGACCGAAGCGTCGCGCCGTGGCGAGCCCGATACCGGGCCCGCTTGCAATACTCAGGAATGTCTTCGTCATTTTTTTCTGTCCTTCGATGGGCTCAGGCGAGCACCTGTGCAAGCTCGATCAGGTTGCCCCACGGGTCGGCCAGGAACGCGAGCCGACGACCGATCACGGGCAGCTCGAACGGCTCGGTGACGATCGTGACGCCGCGGCGGCGAAGCTCGGCGACCGTGTGATCGATGCTGGCGACGTTCAGGCAGAAGTGATGGAAGCCCGCGAGGCGCAGGCTGTCGCCCAGATCCTGATACACCGGTTTCGGAATCGGGCCGGGCACGCCATCTCCGAGCAGCTCGATGAAAAATGCGTCGTCGGTCGCCGGCGCCAGATAGGCCAGATGCTGATCGGCATACGGCCACTCGTGCACGACTCGGAAATCGAGCTTCTCGACGTACCAACGTTTGGCGGCAGCGAAGTCCGGCACACGCACGGCGACGTGGTGGCCCTTCATCGACGCGAAGGGGCTCTTTTCGTTACGAGCTGGAATGGTGACGATGGACACGACGGCGCTCCTGTTATGGGGTGAGCGCATGTTCGTCGGAACGGACTACGGAGAGAATCTCCGAAATCGTTGATGTACTATGAACCCATGGTTGATAAACCGAGGTCCGTTCATTTGCCTGCGCTCCTCGCGTTCGACGCTGTCGCCCGCCATCTGAGCTTCGGCCGCGCGGCGACGGAGCTCGACGTCACGGCGACGGCCATCTCCAAGACGGTGAAGCAGCTCGAGTGGCAACTGGGAGTGCGCCTCTTCAACAGGACGACGCGCAGCGTTGCCCTCACCGAACCGGGCGCGCAGCTCTTCGGAACGCTGCGACCGGCACTCGAGCAGATTCGAGAGTCCGTCGGCAGCGTCAGCGGTTCATTCGACAGGCCTTACGGCACTCTGCGCATCAACACGTCGTACGTCGGGTATGCGTGTTTGATCGCCCCGAACCTGCCGACCTTTCTCGAGCGCTATCCCGAAATCGAGCTCGAGATCTCGCTCGACAACACACTGACCGACATCGTTGCGGCGGGCTTCGATGCCGGGATACGCCTGGGTCACGCGCTTCATCGGGACATGGTGGCCGTGCCGCTCGGGCCCTTGCAGCGCCGCCTCGTTGTCGCATCTCCCGCGTACCTCGCTGCGCATGCCGAGCCCAGGAAGCCGGAAGATCTGATGAGCCACGACTGCATCCGGCAACGGCTGTCCGGACGGGCCCGATTCTTCGAATGGGCCTTCCGCGTGAGGCGACAGAGCGTGACGATCGACGTGTCTGGCCGACTGGTGTTCGATGAGATGCGCTCGGTCGTGGACGCCGCGCGCAGGGGATGTGGCCTGGCCTATGTGTTCGAGCAATTTGCCGAAGCGGAGATTGCCTCCGGCGCGCTCGCTCCCGTGCTGGAAAAGTTTTCACCGCCGTCGGAGGCGTTCCACCTCTATTACCCCGCTCGCACGATGATGCCTGGGAAGTTGCGCGCGTTTCTGGACTTCATGCGCGAGACCAATCGCCACTAGGTTCTTCGGTGTGCTTCGCCCCCCGCGGCGGGCAGGATGTACGGCGGTTTTCCGCTCTTGAGAATTTCCGAGATCTCGTCGCGAGTCACCGGCTTGCTGTGCAGGTATCCCTGTGATTGATCACACCCGAGCTCCCGCAGTGCCTCGAGCTGCTCGGCGGTCTCCACACCTTCGGCAACCACCGTCATCTCGAACGATCGCGCCAGCGAAATGATCGTCGCGACCAACGTCCTGCCGGATGGAGCCTCGGACATCTTCTTGATGAACGTGCGGTCGATCTTGAGTGTGTCGATGGGGAAGTCGGACAGGCGGCTCAGGGAAGAGTAGCCGGTTCCGAAGTCGTCAATGGCGATCTTGACGCCAGCCGCGTGAAGCAACCCGAGTCTGGCGATCTCCGCGGCGGAGTTGTCCAGCAAGACACCTTCCGTGATCTCCACGTCGAGGCCGCGAAACTTCAGGAACCGCTCGGCAAAATCTGCGCGACGCAACTGCAGAGGTGCGATGTTGACGGCGACACGAACAGGTGGGAGGCCAAGATCCTGCCAGTACTGGCAGTCCGCCGCGGCCTGTTGCAGAACCCAATCCCCGACTTCGACGATCAGCCCTGTGGACTCGAGCACGGGAAGGAACGCGGCGGGTGATACGAGCCCCGCGTCCGGATCGTGCCAGCGGATCAAGGCCTCGACGCCTTCGATGCGGCGTGTGCTGACGTTGATCTTCGGCTGGTAGTGGAGCGCAAACTGCTGCAGCTGGAGGCCGATACGCAGCTTGTGCTCCAGTGCGAGGCGTGCGAGAGCATCCGAGTGCTCTTGTGCACTGTAATGCAGGGAGCGCTGCCCGGTGGACCTTGCGTTACGCAGCGCCGCCTCCGCATTCTGTACGAGCGTCGCGGCGTCCTTGCCGTCTTCGGGGTAGATGGCGAGCCCCGATTTCACAGTGACAGGGAGCTGTCGCTTGCCGATATCGAAGGGCTTTCCGAACAGCGCCGCCAGATCCTCGTCGAAGCGGTGCGTCAGCTCGTCCGCAGATCCGACGGCCTCGAGAACGATGGCGAAGGTGCCGCCGCCGAAATGCGCGAGGAGCTCGGTGTCATGGAAATGCCGGCGCAGGCGATCGACGATGTGCTGCAGGAGCAGGTCGCCCGTGTGGCGGCCGACCGAATCGTTGATGACGCTGAGGCGTTCGATGTCGAAAACGGCAACGGCCCGTTGAACGCGGTGATTCGCGGAGCGGGCCAGCATCCGGTCGAGCCGCTCGCACAGCAACGGCCGCTTGGCGAGGCCCGTCTGGGGATCGAAGTGGGACAGAAAATGGACGGCACTATCCTTTTGCAGGTACTGGAGCGCAAAGCCCAGGTTGCCGGCGACTTCGGACAGCATCTGAAACTCTTCGTCGCCGACGGCGCCGATATCCTGCGCGGTCAGCATCAGGACACCGATCGGTGTCTTGTCGATGAGCAAGGGCAGCGCAACGAGGCATCGATGTGCCGCCTGCATGAGGATCATGCTGGTGTTCCGTGTCGCCTCGAGATCGATCGTGTCGTTGCAGATGAAGGCCGTGCCCGTTTTGAGTACCCCCGCAATGATGCTGTTCGGGCGCCCATCGGATCGGATGAGCGAGTCCCGCAACATACCTGTGATCTTTTCGTCGGCACCGGCGGAGGCGACAGGCCGCGTGACTCCACTGCCCGGATCCCTGAGCGTGACGATTGCCGTCGCGTAGCCTCCAATGGACACTGCGACACGACAGGCTTCGCGCAGCAGTTCGTCACGGTCGCGCACCCGTATGACGAGGCCGTTGATCCCGCTGAGCATGCGCAACACGCGCGTGAGGCGCGCGATATCGGCTTCCTGGTCACTGCGCTCGGCGCGGGCGCGGCCTTCCTCGAGCGCGCGCACTACGATCGGCGCCAACCGTGGGAGGTTGGATTTGAGCACGTAGTTGCTCGCGCCGCGTTTGATCATTTCGACGGCGCGTTCTTCGCCAATCGTCCCGGAGACCAGAATAAACGGGACGTGCGGCGACAGTTCCTGTGCGATCGTACACGCGCTCAGCCCATCGAACTGCGGGAGCGTGAAGTCGGAAAGTATCACCATCGGCTTGAACTGCCGAAGGGCCCCGCGAAGCTGTATCTCCGTTTCGACGCGGAGCCATTCGCAGAGGATGCCACCTGATTGCAGGTATCTGACAATCAGCTCGGCATCCATGGCATCGTCCTCAATGAGGAGGACCCGGATCGGTGCAGGGGGCACACGCGGCCCGCCGGCGTCGGCAACCGCAATGGCTCGACCGTCTTTTGCCTCGCGGCGCGTCGGCACTTCAGCCACTCCTACCTGTGGTTCCTGCCGCTATACGCGCACAGCGCGTGCTTTGCGCAACTCCGCGGCAGCGGGCTCCCCGGTGGACGCCACGTCGACGTCCGTGATGCGGCCCTGGCGCAGGAGCTCCCCGGCACGATCGGCTCCCACCGCTTTGCTGAAATGAAAACCTTGCGCCTGTGTCGTTGCATCGGTCGACGTCAGCAGTTCCCGCTGCTCCTCGGTCTCCACGCCCTGGGCAATGACACCGATCCCGATGTCGCGCGCAAAATTGACGATGGCCCGGATCGTGGCGGCGCTCTCGGGGTCACTGGTGGAGCGGGTGATGAAGGATCGGGCAATCTTGAGATGGTTCACGCGGAATGCCCTGACATAGTCGAACGAGGAGTACTCGCTGCCGAAATCGTCGATGGCGATCTTCACGCCGAGCTCACGCAGTTGCGGCAGCACGTCGTTTTGCGTCCAGGTCAACTGGGCCAATGTCCCTTCGGTGACGTCGAACTCGAGATCGCTGGGTGCCAGGTGCCACTTTGCGAGGGTCTGCGTGACTTCGCGGACGAACTCCTGGCCACTATTGAGCTGAAACAGGGAGAGATTGACTACGATGACCGGCAAGGCCAGTCCCTGAGAGCGCCAGACGCTCATCTGCCGGCACGCCTGGTCGAGCACCCAGTGTCCCAACGCGAGGATCGTGCCGGTCTTCTCCGCAATCGGAATGAAGACACCCGGAGCCAGCACACCGCGCGTCGGATGATTCCAGCGGACCAGTGCTTCCATGCCCACGATGTGCTGGGCGGACAGCTCGACCTGCGGCTGGTACTGAAGCTCGAACTCGTTGTTGTCGATGGCTCTCTTGATTTCCCCGGCCAGGGTCACCCGTTCGAGCACGTCCTGGTCGAGATCGGCAGAATGAAAGTGATACTGGTTGCGGCCCTCCTCCTTGGAGCGATAGAGCGCCAGATCCGCCTGCACCAGCATGGCGTCCGCTCCCGAGCTGCCTGAAGCGTACGGGCTGATTCCGATGCTGACCGAAATGCTGATCTGGCTGCCATTGAGCTGGTAGGGCAGCGCCAGCGCGGCCTGGATTTTCGCGGCGAGCACACCGGCATTGGCGGGTTCGCGGATCTCGCCTTGCAATATTGCAAACTCGTCCCCGCCAAGCCGGGCGACCAGGTCGCTTTCCCGCGTGCAGCTCTTGAGGCGCTCGGCGACCTGTTGCAGCAGGAGATCCCCGACCGGATGCCCGAACGTGTCGTTGACCGGTTTGAATTTGTCCAGATCCAGATAAAAGACGGCAAACGCGAGCGCCCCACGTTGGGCGGCGGCAAACGCCTGACCGAGCCGTTCCGTGAACGTCGAGCGGTTCGCCAGGCCCGTGAGCCCATCCGTGCGGGCGAGCAGAGTAATTTTCTCCTCCGCCGCCCTTCGCTCGGTGATATCGATGATGATTCCTTCCACCTCGATGAGGCGCCCGTCCTTGTCCCGAACGGGCACATAGCGGTTCTCGACCCAGCGCAGAGCGCCATCGCCCGCAAGCAGACGAAACTCGATCGAGGCACCCGTTGCATCTTTCTCCAGCACACGTGCCATCGCCTCGCCGACCTTGGCGAGGTCATCGGGATAGATGAGACTTTGTGCCCAGCCTGGCGAGCTCAGCAGGGCTTTCGGATCGTGGCCCAGCTTGGTGATGTTGTGCGAGATGTAAATGAGCGGGAACGCCGGTTCACCCCGCAGGCGGTAGAGGATGACGGGGCTGTTCTGGACGATGATATTGGCGTTGGACAACTCCCGTGTGCGGGCCTCGACCGCCTCTTCCAGGCGGCTCATCTTGAACGCCGCCTGCTCGGTCATCTGCCATTTGGTGGTCAGCGCATTGGCGAACTGGTACACCTCGATGGCGTCGAAGGGCTTCTTGAGGATGAGCAGCCGGTCGCGCACATCGAGACGAGTCAATACCTGCGCCCAGGAATAATCGGAATAGGCGGTGCAGAACACAATCTGGAGCCGGGGCTCCTCCGCCCACAGGTGCTCGACCGTCTCAACGCCATCCCAACCCGGCGGCATGCGCATGTCGATGAAGGCCATGGCGTAAGGATTGCCGGCCAGCCGCGACGCGCGAACCTTCTCGAACGCTTCGACGCCCTGGAAGGCTGAATCCATCTCGAAGCAGACGGACGTCGTGAGCGCCGCCGGTTCACCGAAGAGGAGCAACTCGTCGGTGTCGAGCTCCGATGTGGCCGCGGGAGCAGCGAGAATCTTGCGGAAATCCTCGTGGATGCTCGCCATGTCGTCAACGAGCAGTATGCGCCGGTTCTGAGGTGCATTCATTGTGAACCCTCCGCCGAATTGGCCGGAAGCTCGAGCGTGAATACCGCACCCCGATCCAGCCCGTCGCTGTGAGCGGTAATGGCGCCTTGCATCTCTTTCGCCGCGAGCGCGCAACTGTGCAGCCCGAACCCGTGGCCATTCTTGCGGGTAGTGAAGCCATGACCGAAGAGCCGCGTGAGGTTTTCCGGCGCGATGCCTTCGCCGTCATCCTCGACGCGGATGCGCAGGCGCCGCTGACCTTCGGCTGACTCGACGACGTTCATCCGCAGCGTGATCTGGTGTGATCGGTCGGGCACGGCGTCCATCGCATTCTCGGCATTGCGGATCAGGTTCACCAGAATCTGCAGCACCAGATGCTTGTCCAGCAGCAACAGCGGTACGTCGGCAAAGTCCTTGACCACGGCGATCTGACGCCGTGCGATGGAAGCGGCATTCATGCGCAGCGCGTCCTCCATCAGGTCCCTGACGTGCACCGGCTCCGCGACACTCGTTGAGCCGGAGTAGGACTGCTGGGTGGCGACGATTTCCTTGATGTGATCGACACTGCGCGACAACGACTCCAGCTCCTGGGCGATGCTCTGCTTCTCGGCGGCGAGCGCTGCGACCAGCTTGTTCAGGTAGCCCGGCAACGCCTTGCCCTTTGCGTCGCGGGTTAGAAAATCACCGAGGTCCATCGCGTGCTCGTTCATCAATTGAACCGCCTTGGCGAGACCCTGGTCCTTGGACTCCCTCAGTTTGCTGCCAATGAGACCGGCGGAGACGTTGACGCTGTTGAGCACATTGCCGACGTTGTGCAGCACGTTGTTGGCGATCTCAGCCATTCCGGCCTGGCGCGACGCGTCGCTGAGCTGCTGGTGCATCTGCTTCAGCCTGGCTTCGGCGTTCTTGCGACCGGTAATATCGCGAGCAATGGCAACCACCTGATCCTGCAACACCGGCACCAGGCGGACCTCGTGGAACGACGCCTGTTCGTTGGCGCCCTCCGAGTGCTCGATACTGAGCATCGACTTCTCTTCGATCACCCTGCGCAGAACTTCCGGGAATTCGCGACCGGAGTGGAGCCAGCACTCCTGGATATTTCGCCCCACCAGCGCTCGTTGCTGCACTTCGCCACCCGCCCCGTTGACGGAAAGGATGGTGCCTTGGTTATCGAGCCGGAACACCACGTCCGGAATCGCCTGGAAGATCGCCCGGATCTCCGAGTTCGCCTCGAGCAGTTCCTGCGAGCTCAACTCCATCGAGCGTTCCATCAACTGATAGTCGACCACGAATTCGCCATACGCGCTGTCGACCGCGGCGACGAACCCCTCCCACTCGGCGGGGATGCTGAAGTCACTGCCGAAGAAGCGCTTGAGCTGTCGCTTCAACAGGCTTTGGGTGGGAACCACGCCTTCAGCACTCGGCAAACGTCGTAATCGTCATGGTCTGGTTGTGCAATCCGCTGCGCTCGCCGAACGAGAACGGGGCAATCTCACCGTAGGAGTAAAATCCGGCCGTTACTGCCTGCTCGCCCAGGACGCTGCGCACACCTTCCACTTCATCTTCGACGCGCTGCTTGAGAACCAGCTTGCGGCCTACGCAGCTGATCAGGATGGCAAGGTCGGGAGCGACAGCGCCTTCCGGGTAACTGACCCGCGCCGCGCCAACCGCGCCGTCAACCAGCCGGTCGATGTTCGCTTTGGTGAGACGAGCATGAGCGCCCTCGGGAACGTCTCCCGCGAAAGTCATGCTTTGTTGCTGCTCATCGACCGCCAGGATAGTGCGCACCAGCGCAGTGTCACCCTCCTTGGCTCGTACGCTCAGGGGAAACAACAGGCCGGTGGCCGGAAGGCCCTTGGCGTGCTCGCCCAGATACTGCTTGTACAGGCCGAGAGCGGGACGACCATCCAGTTGGAAGAGCACGCTTCCTTCTGAACGTGTCACCAGTCTTTCCGGACCGAACGGCTCCCAACCGCCGAGGGAACCCAGGCCGATCTTCAGGCGGCTTCCGTACAGGCCCACCACGGCGATGGCACCTTTCTGCGGCACATCGTCGTTGAACACCAGGGTTTCGGCGAAGCGAGCACCGTCACCCGCGAGGCCTCCGGTGATTGTGACGCCATCGGGCAAGTGCTTCATCAAGCCGCGAACCAGGTCGCTGCCGTTGACGCTCAGGCCATCGGAGAGCACGAGGACATGCGTCAGCTTTTCTTCCGCACCACCCGCCTCGGCACCGATGGAATGCGGTAACGCCTGCGCCAGGAATTCGCCCGCCTTCTGGCTATCGCGATTCGCGTCCAGGCTGGTCTGGGCTGAGCGCACTTGCGTGTGCTCGAACTGAATCGCCGTAGCGACCAGTGAGTCATCGGACACCTGCGCGCCGCAGATCTCGCCGGCGGTAGAGCAGCCGAGGATGTGCGCCGTCGGGCAGAACTTGCGGATCGACTGCACCAACTCCATATCTTGCAAGACCGCCCTGGCGCCAAACACGAGTACGAGCTGGGCCGACTGCGCAATCGAACCGGAAGAAGCTGGCGTCCATCCGTCCACTTTCGTCCAGCGCCGCTGTTCGATTTTCATGGGCGTTCCGCTCGTTGCCCGGATGTCGTGTGCCGCATGGCCTTTTCCCTGTGAAAGCGACTCACCAATAGGAAATGCAACGCCCAGATGCCCGTGCCCATCGACACGGCGCCCGCGATCAGCCAGGCCCACGCCCTTGGGGCTCGATGCACTCTCGGTGACGCGGCTGGCGAGATCGAGGGCCGTGCGTGAGACGATGACGGCGACCGCGATGGAGAGCGCGACAAGGTCGAAAGTGGTAGCCACCTTCCGTAGTTTTGCAGGTCTCTCGCGGCCGTTGAGGCAACGTCTCTAGAAGTTGCGCACGCTACGCGCTTGTATACATAACATCTGTGCGCCGACGCTCATGTATCAAAGTGCGACTGTGCGTGCGCGTCGGGAAGCGCCTATCAGAGTGCGGCGCAGCGACAAGTGCGATGCAGCGACTGCTGCCTGCGTGCGCGACTCGCCTGTCAGCCTGGCGCAGGCCACACTCCCGAGTGTCCGGCGTGCTTAACGAAAGAGATTCTTGAACCCCCGGTTCCCCTGACTCGCGATGCCGAGAACGGCCTTCGCTACCAGCACCCCCTTCTCCCGCGTCACCGTCATCGGCTGCGACTTGCTGGCCAAATAGAACATGTCGTCTTTGTTCCGAATGCGCTCATAGGATCGCGTGAGCCCAGGCGCCGTCAGCAAGCGATGAGACTTGTACGGCTCCGCATTCGCGTAGAGGCCATCGATCAGCTCGTCCGGCAAATACAGCTGTGCCGTAAGCACCTCGCGTCCATGAAACGCCTTCACGTGGATGTGCGTGGTGCGCAAGGCTGCGACGACCGGAGCCGGCGCCGCCACGATCTCCCAGCCTGGCACGATCGTGTCGAACTCGACGTAGCCCTTGTCGTCGGTGATCTGATGGCCGCGTAAAAAGGTCTGGCCGACGGTATCGAACGGTTGCAGATCCGTGCCGACGTTCGAGTAAAGCCCGGTGGCATCCGTGTGCCACACATCGATGACCGCGCCCGCCAGCGGCATGCATTGGCCGCTGCCGGCCCCGGGGACGAGTCCGGCGAGCGTAATACCGAGACGCAAGGGCTCGCCGGCATGCGTCTCCGCGATTGAACGTCGCTCGAGAGAAGACTCGTAGTAGAACGGCCCCTCTACTACTTGCGGCGTCTGCACGCAGGTCAGGGTGGCTTTGCCGGCGTTCTGCACGATCGCATCCCATTCCTTGCGAGTGATCGGCGTGCGTCCGCTGCGCACCTCGTCAGCCTCCACAATGCCTAGACGGCCCAACGTGCAGCCGACAATCGCCCCCGCGCCGTTCAGAAATCTCCGTCGGTCTACGCTCATGGTTTCCCCTGCGCAGCAATTGTTCTTTTTTGGTACCAGCGCCCGGCGCGCCAGTTGGGGTCAGGGTGCCCCACCGGGCGCCTTACATCAAGCAGCTCTTGCAGGGAGGGCCGCCTTCGACATCCGTTTCAGCGACGTATAGCGGGAGGCCGGGGATGGAGCTCACCGCGCCGGCAATATCCAATCCAGGGCTGTCGACGATGGAGGCTCAGCCAGACATCGTCACAGCCTGGGTCGTCACCCCAATTTCCGTAATAGCCTGTCGAGTTCCAGCGGCGCTACCGGCTTCGTCAGGCAGCCCATGAATCCTGCTGCGTGCGTGAGCGCGGCATCATCGGGCATGAGCCCTTCCGCGATCGCCAGCAGCGGGATGCGCCGAACGCCACCGTGAAGATGCGAACGCAGCTTGCGTGCGAGCTGGTAGCCGGTCATGTCCGGCAGCTCGAGGTCGAGGAGCACCACCGCCGGAGAGAAGTCTCCTGCCGCCACCAACGCCCTGCGCGCGGAGTAGGCAGTGAACGTCGTGAAGTAGCCCAGGTCATGCAGCGTAGATTTCAGCGAGTCCGCCGAGCGCATGTCCTCGTTGACGATCAGGATTCGAAGGTTGGCGGGTCCGAGAGCCACGTCCGGAACAGGATCGCAGGGTATGAAGGAAGGGCGACGCGAAGCAGCTATGGAAAGGGTTTGCACGAGATTCTCCTGTTCAGTTCACGAGCGCTACGGACACGTCGATCTCGGCTTCGATGATCTCGCGAACCAGCTGCGGGGAAAGATTGAAACCGGCACGCGACAGACGCTGGTTGAAGCTCAACCACATGTCGGCCATCTCGTGTACCGATAAACCGGTTACGGTCACGCAGCGCACCTGGCTGCCGTCGCTTGCGATCCAGATGGCACGTTGTGCGAGCTCGTCCCAGTGCTGGAACAACAGCGGCTCGGCAAGCTTGTCTCGGATCTGGTCGAGCTGAGGCACTTCGGCCAGGAGACGGGCGGTCTCGGGCACACTCGAGAGCGCAGCGGAGAGCGAAGCAATCCGGGTTTGCGCGCGATCCTTCAAGACCGCTACCCGTGAAAGACCTGCAGCGGAAGTCAGGCTCCGGCCGATGCGCGTCGCGCAGAGCGTAGTCGCTGCTCGTTCCGCACGTCTTCCAGCGTGAGTTGGGTGGCGGTCGCGATAGCGGCAAGCGCAGGATGCAATGGGTCCGAGGGCATGCGCAGCTGATGCACCTTTTCCCACGCGCGAATGCGAAGATCCGCGGAGTTCAGCAGGGAACTCTGCTCGGCGGAGTCCGCACGGCGTCGTTCCGCCCGCTCGCTCAGTTCGAGCGCCTGACGCTCGCGGTAATCGGAAAGCAGCCTGTCGTCGTGGGACGAGAATCGCTCCCCGTGAAACGGAGGCAAAGAACTCATCGATGTCATCTGTCGATCTCCCGACCGGTGAGGAAGAGTACGCGAGCCAGCGGCGCTGACTTTCGCACCAGGGCAGGCACCGACGGTCCTCCCCGCGCGCAAGGCACGGGGAGGACCCCCGACTCAGTAGCGTGAGTTTCCGCCGCCGGTACGCGGCTTGTCCTGCGCTTCATTGATCTTGAGTGAGCGGCCGTCGAAATCCTTGCCGTTCAGTGCCTGCATCGCCCGGGAGGCATCCGCGCTGGACATCTCCACGAAGCCGAAACCGCGGGGGCGGCCCGTTTCGCGATCGTTGATCAGCGAAAGGCTCTCAACCGTTCCGTGCGGAGCGAACAGGTTGCGAACGGCGTCTTCGGTGGCCGTGAAGGGAAGATTTCCGACATATAGCTTGGTCATGAGAGATCTCGCAAAAAGAATAGTAGAGAGCCCGCGCGCAAAACGCAGCGCTGAGCAGATCGGGAGGCTTTTGAGATGACACGCTGGCCTGCGAAAGGTGCGCCGGAGCGGCGCGAGGCCAAGGAAGACAAGGCGAAAGGATCACGAGCTGGCGTCAGAATAGCACGTCTCCGCGTCGGGGATTGCTCTGATTTTCAGTGCCTGTCAGGCCGGCGCTTCGGTGCGGCGGCGCGACTGCTGTTCCAGCCGCAAGGCATACAGACCGAATCCGACCTGCCGGACCGCTTGCGACACGCGCTCCACCCGACGAGGCGGTCACACTTCCGTGTGACGCGAGCCTGTTCGCGACCCGAGACATCTGGCTGTCCCTTTTCCGGCTGCTAGACTCGCTCCTGGGACGCCAGGGAAAAGGGAATCATGGGAATGACAGTCTCGCCGCGCCTGCTTGCGGCAGTCGCCATCCTGTCGATGCTCAGCCTGATCGCCTCATGCGGCGGCGGTGGCGGGGGCGGCAGCAGCGCCGGGAGTGGCGGCGGGGGCTCGTCAGCCGCTTCGAACCCCTATTTTCCCGAGGGGTCGTCGATTCCGGCTTCGGGGCCCGAGGTGCCAGGCTCGGCCGCCATCGATCAGGCGGCGATGAGTTTCATGCGGCTGCACAATGTGCCCGGCATGGCCGTCGCCCTCGCGAAGGACGGCAAACTGCTCCTGGCAAGGGGCTATGGCTACGCCGATTTCGAGGCGCGGCAACCCGTACAGCCCGATTCGAGATTCCGCGTCGCGAGCGTCAGCAAGATGGTGACGACGCTTGCGATCATGCGCCTGCGCGACCAGGGCCAGCTGGATCTCGATCAGCCCTTCCTCGGCATCATCAACCAGTACCAGGTTGGCCCGAGCGGCGACGCGCGACTGCGTGACGTCACACTGAGACAGATGCTGCAGCACATGGGCGGTTGGGACCGGAACGATCCCAAGGTCGGTGACATTGCGTTCGCGAGCGATCGGATCGCCCAGGCGCTGGGGACGCCGCGGCCGGCCAGCAGCGATGACCTGATTCGGTATGTGATGAACAGTCCGCTGCAATTCACCCCCGGAACGCAGGGCTCCTATTCCAACATCGGCTTCATCGTGCTGGGCCGGGTGATCGAGAAGATCTCGGGACAGTCGTACGAGTCCTACGCGCGTGAGCAGGTGCTCGCACCGCTCGGCATTCACTCGATGGCCATTGCGGGCTCCCACGCGAGCGATCGGAGCACGAACGAGGCCCGGTACTACCCCTTCCCGGGCGAAGCCACCGTCACTTCGGATTTCCCGACGGAAGGAAAAGTGCCCGCGCCTTACGCCGTGAACATGGCGCGGATCGACGCTGCGGGCTCGTGGGTCGCCTCCGCCATCGACCTTACGCGGTTGATGACCGCGTACGACGCCACACTTACGCCCGGCTTTCTCACAGCGGACTCGATCCAGCAGATGAAGGCCCATCCTCCCACTGCCCCCACGTCGACCAGTTGGTACGGGCTCGGCCTGACGCTCGGGCCGACGGCGGACACCTATTCGCACTCTGGAACGATATCGGGCACCGCCGCGGACCTGCTGCACGATGACCGCGGATATGTTCTGGCGGTGATACTCAATACGGTGGATCTGGGCACGTCGCAGTACACGCTGCTTGCGCCTGCGGCGATCCAGGCAGCGTTCGCTTCCGGCATCGCCGGATCGGAAACCGACCTGTACCTGCAGTATCCCTCGCCCGTAGTGCCCGCTAACGGGCCGTGAGCTAGCGTTCGTGTGCGGCTCGGATGCGACCTGCACCAACCCGCGGCCT
>Ga0247777_1000077_pt1 | contig 29393 bp, 27 predicted proteins | sample UWRJL154409C5_FD_179937 | JGI IMG/M metagenome (GOLD analysis project Ga0247777, IMG submission 179937) | Plant litter microbial communities from Arlington Agricultural Research Station in Wisconsin, United States - UWRJ-L154-409C-5 | ecosystem: Environmental > Terrestrial > Plant litter >...
CTCGTTGCCGCCAACTGCGTTCAGACTGCTCCACCTGGCGAAGTCACTCGCTGTCGCGTCGTGCCCGTTTCAAACTGGAGAACCAGACCGATGGGCCCGCACGATCTGTAGAATCATCAGAAACGCCAAACGCTAGAAGAGGGAGAAGGATTGGGGGTTCGCTTTGAACGGCCGTTGCTTCGTGGAATCGCCAGAGGGCGGCAACGGTCTCGGTTTCGGAGTCGCACACCGCCGATGCCCGGGCTCCCCGCGCATCGACGCGTTGTGGAGAGCAAACCCCAACCTTTTCTCTCTCGCCCTCTTCTGGCGTTTGGGCGGTTCAAATTCTGGGCGCCGTCACTGCCGGAGCCACGATGCAGCGCGAGTTGCGCTGCTGGATTGCGAGCGCCCACAAAATAAAAACAGCCGGGTAAGCGTGTGCTCACCCGGCTGTTTGAAAAGAGCGAGTTTCTTAAGAACTCACTTCTTCTCTTCAGCAGCCGGCGCGTCCGCCGCGGGGGCGTCCGTCTTCTCGCCGTCAGCCGGCTTGGCCTCGCCGTCGGCCGGCTTGGCTTCAGCAGCCGCCGCACCTTCCGGAGCAGCAGCTTCCGGGGTGGCGCCGCCACCACAAGCAACAGCCAGAACGCACACCGGGACCAGAGCGAACAACTTGGAAATCGACATATTTCAGACTCCTCTTGCCAGCCCACACCGAAGTGGGCTTGGGACGTGGTGACCAGACGCTCGACTACTAAGAAGCGGCTCACGAGAAAACCGAATTTTGTCGGTCGACTTATGAAAGAGTAATTATTTCAGTGTGTTGCAAGGCGGCGCCTGGTCGCCGGCCGGGTTTTCTCAGCGCCGTGTGAGCCGAAAACAGGCATTCTTGCGTCCTAGATCCGTGCCGCCCGACGCCGCTCCCCGTTTGCGCCTGATTCCAGGCCGCGTTGCGCCGTCCGAGCCTGGCAAAGCGGCGGATTCGGGCGTGCCGGACGAGCGGCTGGTCGCGCGCGCGTTGAGCAGCGATCTGTTGGCCTTCGAGCTTCTGTACCGGCGCCATTCGGGGTTTGCGCTGAACCTCGCCGTTCGTATCCAAGGCAGCGCGGTCGATGCGGAGGACGTCGTGCACGACGCCTTCCTCAAGGCGAGCGAGCGCTTGAGTGAGCTGCGTGAGGCGTCGGCTTTTCGTCCCTGGTTGGGCAGCATCGTGGTGCGCTTGGTGCGCACGCGTTTGCGTCGCAAGCGCTTGCTGCGCTCGCTCGGCCTGGCCAGCGCAGAGCCGATCGAGCTCGATGCGATTGCCTCGCCGAGCGCGGATCCAGAGAGCCGCGTGCTGCTGGCGCAAGTGTACTCGCTGCTGCAGACCCTGCCCGCGGACGAGCGCATCGCGTGGACGCTGCGCTACGTCGATCATCACCGGCTCGAGGAAGTCGCAAAGCTCGCCGATTGCTCGCTGGCTACCGCCAAGCGGCGCATCTTGCGCGCGCAGAGTTTCTTGAGCGATCACTTCGTGCCGGCGTTCGCCGAGGGCGAGTCATGAGTCGCAGACACTTGCCGGAGATCCCGAAAACCGCGCTGCGCGACTATGACGCGAGCGAGCAATCCGTCGCGGTCTGGCGCCGGCTGAAGAGTGATTTGCGTGGACACCGTCCGCGTGAACGCCGCTCGCCGTTGCTGTGGGTTTGGGCGCCTGCGCTCGCGGCCGTGCTGTTCGGGTCGGGGGTGCTGGTGGGGGCACGCTTCATTCGCCCGCAAGCGTTGCCGTTCGTGCAAGCAGAGCCGCGGGCGCAGGCTTTGCCCGCCGCGGGTCCAGTGCCCACGAAAAATACCGCTGAGCCTGAGGCCTCGCTGCCCGAGACCAAAGTGCTGCGCTCGCACGCGCGTCGCTCGGCGAGGCTCAGTACCTCGCCAGCCGAGCCGCTCGGCTACGGTTCGCTCGATACTTCGCCGCACGCTGCGCCGGCTCAAGCGCCCGCGCCGGAGTGGCAGCGCTTGGTCGAAATCGGGGATTTTCCCGGCGCTCGGCGTGCGCTCGATCGGCAGGGGGGCTTCGATGTCGCGATGGCGCACGCGTCGCCGTCCGAGCTGATGAGCTTGGTCGACATCGCGCGCGCGTCGGGCGAGCGCGGTCAGGCGATCAGCGCGCTGCGCCAAGTGCTTTCCCACGCGGAGGCTCCGGAAGCCCCGCTGGCCGCCTGGACTTTGGGCAATCTGCTCGATCAAGCGGGCGATCAGCCGGGCGCAGCGCAGGCCTTTGCGCTCTATCGGCGCTTGTCTCCGACCGGTGACTTCGCCGAAGATGCGGCCGCTCGCCAAGTCGATGTGGCGCTCCGAGAGGGCAATCTCGAGCTGGTCACGCAATTGGTCGGTGACTATGCGCGAGACTTTCCCCACGGCAGACGGCTCAGCGAGTTTCGCAGAGCCGAGCGCGCGCTCTCCACTCGCGACCAAGACGCGGGCGCGAAGCCGGAAGCCGTCCGCGACGAGACCGAAGACGAATCCGACGACGGTCACACGCCGTCTGTTGCCGAACCAGAGCCGAGCGCGCCGAGCCGCAGCGAAGCGCACTGAGTCCTGGTTTCGCGCGCTGCTGCTCGTGGGCTGCCTGTTTTCGCTGACCCTCACGAGTCGCGAAAGCCAGGCGCGCGGGGGGCCCGTATTGGTCGAGATCGGCGATGGCATCGAGACTCTGCTGGACGCGCGCGCTACGCGGCGCTTGGTGCAGCTCGAACTGTCGGAGATCGACGTGCCTCCGGCGAGCGGCAACAAGCGCGCGCGTGCGCCGCTCTTCTTCCGTGTCGTGCAGGTCGGCCAAGACGTGCGCGTCGAGCTTTGGGAGCGCGGGGAGTATTACGGAGCGCGTGTGGTTTCGGGCAGCAACGCCGCTGGGCAATTGGGCGCGCGTCGCGTCGCATTGGCCGCCGCCGAGCTCGCGCGGCGCCTGCAAAAAAAACGACAATTGCAGGCCGAACGTGAGCGCGCCGCGGAGGCCGAACGCGCCGCGGAGGCCGCGCGCGAAGCGCGACGCGCGCTCGACGGCCCACTCGCGCTCCGTCCCAGCCTGGAAGTGGCGAGCATCGGCGAGCTGGCCGCGACGCTGGTCGGTCCGCGGCTACTGGGTCAATGGACGTTCGCCAAGCGCGCGCGCATCGAGGCCGGCTTTGCTTGGCTCGCCGGCAACGCGCCCGCGTCGGCCAACGCCGAGTGGCTCGAGTTGTCGCTGGCGCCGATGCAGCGCGTGGCGTTGGCCGAAACCGTCGACCTGGACGTCGGGCTGGCCGTGGCGGCTGCCTGGCTCAGGCTCGCCAAAGTGCGCGGCGTCGACGACATCACGGATCAGAACGAGACCTGGTCGGCGCGCGCGGCGGCGGTGGTTCGAATCGAACCGCGGCTCAGCCGTCAGCTTCGGCTGAGCGTCGGTGCCGACGCCGGGCTACTGCTGCGCGAAGTGCGCTTTCAATCGCTTGCCGGCGGCAGCGAGCGCTTGCGCGGAGCGTGGCTCGGACTCGGCATCGGCGTCGTGTTCACGCCGCGCTAGTCGGCAGACGTTGGACCGAACAGAGCATCGCGCGCGGCGCGCGTGAAGCTGACTAGGCGACCCTCGATGCGAAAAGGCAATTGGCTTTCTGCCAAGCGCTTGCAGCCGCGCACCTTCACCAGCACCGCTAGCTCACCGTGCTTCATGCTCAGCGTCGAGCCCGGCGGTGAGGCGACGCTGGAGCGCACGACCACATGGTCGCCCTGGTTTTCGACGATGGCCGCCTCTCCGCCATTGCTGATCGTGAGCGGAACGTTCATGCCTTTCGACCTCGTTGCATGGCGGCGCGCGCTTCTTTCAGGCCATCTTTCTCGCGCAGAGTTTGGCGCTTGTCGTAGTCTTTCTTGCCGCGTGCCAGCGAGATCTCGATCTTGGCTCGGTTGTCCTTGAAGTAGCACTTCGTCACGACGATCGTCATGCCCTCGCGGTTCACGCCCTCGCGCAGGCGTTCGATCTGCGCTTCGTGCAGCAGTAGCTTGCGCGTGCGGATCTCCTCGTGGGCGAAGGCCGCGTGTTTGAGGGTCGCGATGCGCATGCCCTTGACCCAGGCTTCACCACGTCGGTCGAGCTCCACCCAGGCTTCGACCAAATTGGCGGGCCCTTCGCGCAGCGCGCGCACTTCACTGCCCATCAAGACCAAGCCGGCCTCGATGGTTTCGCCGAGCGTGTAGTCGAAGGTGGCACGACGATTCTTCGAGACCAGTCGATCGCCTTGGTCTTGCTTTTTCTTCTGTGCGGCCATGGCGCGGGGCGAGCACTATGCCGTGCACGCGCTAAGGTGCAACTTCACCCTTCCGCGTGGCCTCTTTTCGGCACAGGATGAAGCATGGCGTTCTCCCCCGAAAGCCGATCGAGCCTTTTTCTAGCGTTCTCGGCCCTCATTTGGGTTGGTTGCGGGGAATCCACCAGCGCCGATAGCGGAAGCCGACCAGCCCACGCGGCAGGGGCGGCCAGCGCGGGCGCCTCCGGCGCCGCCTCCAGCAACCCCGGGCCCGGCGCAGGCGGCGGCACGCTCGTGGCAGACGCTGGCGAGGCCCCGGTGTCGGATGGCGGAGCGCCTCCCTCGGCCGGCGGCGCCCCGACCATCGGAGCCGGCGGCAGCGCGCAGGGCGCGGGCGGGGCCAGCGCCGGCACCCCCGTGCCGTTCGTGTACGTGGGCAGCACCAACGGCCAAATCTCGATCTTTTCGCTCGATGCCGCGCTCGGTAAGCTGACGCTCGTCAAGAGCGTAGCCGCGGGCAACTATCCCTCGTTCCTCGCTTTCGATTCGACATTTGCTCACTTGTACGCGGTGAACGAGCCGGACGGGAAGTTGGCCGCGTTCAGTGTGGACCCGAAGCTGGGCGATCTCACGTTTCTGAATCGAGTGGACTCGGGGGGCGCGGGGCCCGCGTTCGTGTCCGTCGATCATTCTGGAAAATACCTGATGGTCGCCAACTACGAGGGCGGCACGACACGTGTGTTGCCCATTCGCGCCGATGGCAGTCTGGGCGCGGCGAGCGATGACAAATCGCCGGGCACGAACTCGCACATGATCTTGACCGATCCGGGCAACCTGTTCGCGTTCGTGATGAACAAGGGCTCGGACACGATCTCGCAGTACGTGTTCGATGCCACGAACGGCACCCTCAAGCCGAACCCCGTGCCCTCGGTGATGACCGCTTCCGGCTCTGGACCGCGCCACCTGGCCTTTCATCCGGATGGCAAATACGCGTATGTGATCGCCGAGACCAACGATACCCTTTCGGCGTACGGCTACGACGCCAAGCTCGGTCGGCTGACGTTTCTCGAGAGCAAATCCACCTTACCCGTCGGCGAAAATGGCGCCTCGAACACGTGCGCCGAGGTCGTCGTCGCGCCCTCCGGCAAGTTCGTCTACGGCTCGAACCGCGGGCACGACAGCATCGCGCGTTTCTCGATCGAGAGTGACACCGGCAAGCTCACCTTCATCGACACCACGCCTTCCGGTGGCAACGTGCCGCGCAGCTTCACTCTGTCTGCGGGCGGCGAGTTGATGCTGGTCGCCAACGAGTCGGGCAACGTGACGTCATTTTCGGTCGACACCAAGACCGGCGCCCTGACCAAGCTGCTCACTCTCGATGTGCCACAGAAGCCGCAGTTCGTCGGCATCGCAAGCCTTCCGCCGAAGTAGCGCGGGCTTATTTCAGGTGCAGCTTGAGCGCGATCGGCCGGCCGCGGCGAGCGAGGCGCAGATCGAAGTCGGAAGTCGAGCGCAGCTCTGAATAGAGCGACAGCGCGTGCTCGGGGCTGTTCATGGCAATGCCGTTGATGGCTTCGAGCCGATCTCCATTTTGTAAACCGACGGCCGCGAACACGCCCTTGGGCTGAATGCCGAAGAGACGCACGCCGACGAGCTTGCCGGCGGCCAGCTCCGGCACGATCCGCAGGCGCTCGGGCCGAGGGGGCGGCGGCGCAGGCGACCGCTCGGACGCGTGCTCGATCTGCTCGACCGATTTTCTGCCGAACAGCACCGTCTGGCACAGCGCGCCGCCGCTCGACAGCCAAACCGCGGGGCTGCTCTGGCGCGGATTGAAGCCGATGTATTCGATACGCTTGCGCTCGACCTCGTCCCCGACGCGGCGCGTGTGGGGCCGCAGTTCGCCGGCACCTTGCAATGCCGCCATGGACCAGCGTTTATCGTCGGACTCACTGACGATGAAAAGCCGTGGGCTCTCACAAGGGGGAGCCGCGAGCGGATCGTCGAAGGTGTCCACCTGATCAATCGCGCGCTCCTCGACCAGCGGCCCCTTGCGCGAATCGAATGCATTCCGCGCGAGCAGCGCGGCTGCGGTCGCCCTTCGTGGCGGCGCGGAATATTTGGCGGGGAGACGCGCCGTGGCCGGGCCATCTCCGATCGCGCATGCGATCAGCCGTGTGAGCGCGCGAGCTTGAAAGTACGCGGAGCTCCCGAGCAAGGCCAGCACCACCGCCGCGAAACACCCCTTGAGCAAACGCCGAGACGCCATGAGCTGCAAGCCAAAGCCAAACTCGTGCCAGCGCCTGTTTCTACGCTAAGTCTCGAAATTCCGTTGCTTCATGAGCGCGGCCGGACTGCCATGCGCGTCAACCTGGCAAAGCGCGCTACGAGCGACCACCCTTCGCGACAAATTTACAACCGAGCATGATGAATCGAGCAATATGAAGAGCGCGGTGCTTTGGACGGGTGGCAAGGACAGCGCACTCGCGCTTCATCGCAGCGCTGGCCTGGGCGTGACCGAGCTCGTCACGTTCGTGCCCCCCGATGCTGATTTTCAAGCGCATGATCTGGAGTTGATGGCTTGGCAGGCGCGTGCACTCGGCTTGTCGCATCGACGGGTCGTGGTCGGTTTTCCTTATCAGGAAGGCTACGAGCGGGCGCTCGCCGAACTACTCGCTTCTGGCATCCAGCGCGTGGTGACCGGTGACATCGCGCAAGTCGACGGTCACCCGAACTTCATTTCGCTGTGCGCGGAGCGCGTCGGCATGGACGTCTCTTTGCCGCTGTGGGGTGTGGATCGTCGCCAGCACATGCAAGAAATCGTCGCGCTCGGCTTCGACGTCGTGCTGACCTTCGTCAGAGAACCGTGGCTCGACGCAACCTGGGTCGGTCGGCACCTGAACGCTCCCGCGCTCGCGGAACTGGACGCATTGAGCCGTTCGAACGGCCTCGATCCCGCGGGAGAGAACGGCGAATATCACTCGATGGTGTTGCACGGCCCGGGCTGGCATTCGGCAATCGAGATCTCGGGCCGTACGCGGAGCACGCCGCCGCAGCATCGCCTGGAGATTACGGATATCGTCACTCGCTCGCGGTAGCGGCACCAGCACTTCGTGCGAGGCGAATTGGTGTGTGGAATTGTCGGGAGAGCGAAGCGTTCGGGCTGCGGAAACCCGACGTGCTATCCTCGGCCCGATCCGCATTGATCGATATGTCGAAGACCGACGAAACGCAGATGGTTGCAAGTGTCGACTACATCGATCCGATGGCGTGGACCGGCGCTACCGAACCGGTAGATATCGGAGAGGATCTGATCGGTGTCACGCTGAACGACACCTACGTTCCGGAGCGCATCCTGGGTGAGGGCGGCATGGGGCGCGTGTACCTCGCGCGCCACACCCGAATTCGTCAGAAACGAGTGGCGGTGAAGGTGCTGCACCCGGAATGGTTCGGCAACGCGCAGGTACTGGCGCGCTTCCAGCGCGAAGCGGAGACGGCGGCGGCGATTTCACATCCCAACGTGGTCACCGTGCTCGATGTCGATCGCACTCCACATGGCCTGCCCTATTTGGTCACCGAGTACCTCGATGGCATCGATCTCTCGGATCAGCTCAAGGCCCAGGGCAAGTTCGCGGCCGCAACCGCCGTGCACATCGCACGTCAGCTGTGCAGGGGGCTCGGTGCCGCGCACCAAAGCCAAGTGATTCACCGCGACGTAAAACCGCAGAATATCTTCTTGGTCGGGGATTTTTCGCGCGGGCTGCCCGAGCGGCCGCCGATCAAGGTTCTCGATTTCGGGTTGTCCCGATTCTCCGACAGCTCGGAGAATCAGCTGACCCAAACCGGTTGCATCATGGGCACCCCCGCCTACATGGCCCCCGAGCAGGCGAGCGGGCAGCAAGTCGACCACCGCACGGACATCTACGGCGTTGGCGTGGTGCTGTACACGATGCTCACCGGTCGTCCGCCGTTCGAGGCCGAAACACCGCAGGCGACGGTACTCGCGGCAATGAACAGCGAACCACCGCGGCCACGCTCGGTCGAACCATCGATTGCACCGCATCTCGAGCTCATCATCGAGCGAGCCATGGCGCGCAATCCCGCTGAGCGTTACCAAGACATGGCCGCATTCGAACAAGCTCTGACGAGCTTCGAGGCGGAAGGCTTGGCGCGCCCCGTCGAGTCCATGGCGCCGCTGGCTCCGGTCAAACAAGAGCCCGGCGTTCGGCGCACCTTGCGCGATTCGGATGCCGACGTCCACGCCGCGCGTCCTCGCTTGGTGTTGTTCGTGCTCGCGGCAGCGGCGCTGATGATCTCGAGCGCGATTAGCTCGATTGTCGGTATCGAATACGCCACCCACTATCGCTTCAGTCGCGTGGAGCTGGAGCTGCTCTCGCTCGGTATCGTGGGTAGCTCGCTCACCCCCGCCTTGCTCTGGGTGCTGAACGTGCGGCGCCGCGTGTGGGAAAATAGTAGCCGCGTGCTGTCTCTGCTCGGTCAAGTTCGGGCCGCGGTGATCGCGGGCATCAGCGTGTACGGTCTGGGCTTACTCGTCTTGCACGTGACGGACGATTTTGCGGTGCGCCTGACCGGCGGTTCGGGCCAGCCGGTGATCGGTGCGGCCTGGCCCGGCTGGAGCCTGCTGCTACCGGTCATGGCATTGAACGCGGCGATCACCGTGGTGTGGTGTCGGCGGCTGGCCGTGATTCGCTCTGGCTGGCGTCGTCGGCTGGCCATCGGTCTCGTCACGAGCCTGGGGCTCGCCATCTTCGGCGCGTTGGTCGTGGGCGGATTTTGGTGGCGACGCCGGCTTGGTTGAGGCTCGCCACGCGGCGGGCTGGAATCGGTTCCAGAAGTTGCTATTGTCCGCCGTATGTCGCGAAATCGCTTGTGGAGTGCGTGTTGCGCGCTCGTGCCCGTACTCGGTTGCCTCGCCTTCGTGAGCACGCTCGCTGCCTGTGACAGCGGCACTTCGTCCACGGACGACGAAGGTCAAGCACCCAGCACCGTGCTGCCCAGTATGTTCGGATCGCCCACCCAAAGCGGGAGCGGAACCACCGCCGAGCAGTACTTGAAGAGCGACGTGCAGCGGGATGGCATCAACTACTTCTTCATGGCCAACGGCTGGGGCCCCGGCTTCCAATCGCAGACCGTCACCTGGAATGGGACGTATTTCAGCGTCGACAGCATGCAAGGCACCCGCGGTGACAACTACGAGCCCGCCACCTACCCGACGGTATTCTGCGGGGTCTACTCCGATTCGCGCTCGAAAGAGTGCGGACTACCCAAAGCCATCGACAGCATCCAAACCCTGCGCACGGGTTGGCGCTGGAGCGCCAACGGCAATACCACTTCTTACAACGCCGCCTACGACATCTGGCTCTCTAACACCGAGGATATCCGAGGGCACAGCGCGTTCTTGATGGTCTGGCTACGCGATCCACAGGGGGCGCAGCCCGCCGGCTCACGCAAGTTCTCCGCCGTGCAGGTGAACAACGCCCCGGGTGATTGGAACGTCTGGGTCGGCGTCGTGGGCGGGAAACCCTGCATCAGTTACGTCCGTGCCGAAGGTTATGATTCGCCTGCCGCCGAGTTCGATGTGATGGATTTCGTGCGCGACGCGCGCGCCCGACAGATCTCTTTGCCTGGCAGCATCGTGCTCAGCGTGGCGGTCGGCTTCGAGATCTGGAGCGGCCCCATCACCAAGCTTGAGTCGAACGACTTCTACGTGCAAGTGAAGTAGCCCGGCGCCATTTCTGGGCTGGCGCATCTCGGGTTCTGCCCCAGACTGTCGGTCCCCTAAATGCTTCCGACGATTCTGGAGGGTGCAGAAACCCACAACCTCAAGGGCATCGATCTAACGCTCACGCCTGGAGAGGTCGTGGTGATCACCGGCGTGTCTGGCGCAGGCAAGAGCAGCCTGGCGATGGACACGCTCTACGCCGAAGGTCAGCGCCGCTTCGTCGAGAGCTTTAGCCCGTACGCGCGCCAGTTCTTGGAGCGCTTGGAGCGGCCGCCGATGAAGCGGCTCGAGCCCATCCCGGCCGGCATCGCCGTCGATCGGCGCGCGCCGATCAAGAGCTCGCGTTCGACGATCGCGACCATGGCCGATTTGGAGCCGTACTTGTCGGCGCTGTTCTTGCGCGAAGCGAGGCCCGTGTGTCCAGAGCACGGCTTCGAAGCGCGCGAGCTTACCGTAGTGAGCGCCGCGCAAAGCGCAGCCGAGAGCTTGGGCAGCGCCCGCGCCGTCGTTACCTATCCGGTGCGTGTGACCGGTACCGAGGCGTATCTGGAGGTCCGCGAGGGGCTTCTGAAAGACGGCTACCGGCGGGCCTGGCTCGGGGGCAAGACCGAAGAGCTGGACGCCATCAAGCCCTCACAGGTGCTCGAGAGCGGCGCGCTGGAGGTGATCGTCGATCGTGTTGCTGGGGGAAAAGACCAGAAAAGGCTGGCTCAGGGCATCGAAACGGCGTGGGCTCGCTCGGCCGGCGTGGCGCACATCCACACCGACAGCGCCCGCTTTCAGCTCAAGCGCGGGCTTGCCTGCCCGGAGTGCAGCCGTGAGCTATTGCCGGCGCGGCCGGGCCTGTTCTCCTACGAGTCTCCGCTCGGCGCGTGTCCGGCATGCCGCGGCTTCGGGCGCACGCTGGGTGTAGACATCGCGAAGGTGATTCCGGACGAGTCGCGCAGCATCGACAAGGGCGCAGTCCGACCCTGGCGCGGGGCCTCCACCAAGTGGGAGCGCGCCGAAATCGCCAAGTTGTGTCGTCGTCACGGCATCCCGCTCGACAAGCCTTGGTCTGCGCTATCTGCTGCACACAAGAAGATCGTGCTCGAGGGTGACGGTGACTGGAGCAAGGGCACCTTCCCCGGCGTCATCGGTTGGTTCAAGTGGCTCGAGACCAAGACCTACAAGATGCACGTGCGCGTGCTGCTCGCGCGCTACCGATCGTACGACCAGTGCCATGCCTGCCATGGCAAGCGGCTCAACCCGACCGCGCTCAGCTATCGCGTCGCGGGCATCAGCTTGGCGGATTTCCACGCGCTCGAAATCCTGGAGGCCAAGCGTCGTGTCGGGCTCTTGAAGGCCCACACCGCGCAAGGAGAATTGGCTCGAAAAGAGCTAGAAAGTCGGCTTGGCTATCTCGAGCGGGTAGGGCTCGGTTATCTCACGCTCGATCGTCAAGCGCGCACGCTTTCGGGCGGCGAGGCCCAGCGCGTCACGCTGACTGCGGCGCTCGGCACTTCGCTGTGCGGGGCGCTGTTCGTACTCGACGAACCCACCGTCGGTTTGCATCCGAGTGACGTGGAGCCGCTGAACGCGATCTTGCAAGAGCTCGCCGAGCGCGACAACTTGGTGCTCGTGGTCGAGCACGATCCGGCCGTGATCCGCGGCGCAGATCGAGTGATCGAGCTCGGTCCAGGCGCGGGCAGTGACGGTGGCCGCGTGATCAAAGACGCGCCGCCCAGCGCGTTCACGACCGCCGAAACCGCCACTGGGCGCGCGCTCGGGGCGGGTGCTCTGCTGGGCCGTGAATTGCGCAAGCCCACGGGTTTCCTCTCCGTCAAAGGCGCGACCGCCAACAATCTGCGTGCGATCGACGCACAGCTTCCGCTCGGCGTGCTGTGCGCCGTCACGGGGCCGAGCGGATCGGGAAAGAGCACGCTCGCGGTCGACATCGTGTACCGCACCTTGGCTCGCAAGCTCGGTGATTTCGACGAAGACCTGCCCGGCGCGTGCGCGGGCATCGAGGGCCTTTCGGCGGTTAAATCGGTCACCTTGGTCGACCAATCTCCGCTCGGTCGCACCTCGCGCGGGAACGCGGCGACGTACACCAAAGCTTGGGATTTGGTGCGCGCCCTGTATGCGAAGCAGCCGGAGGCGCTCGCGCTCGGGCTCACGCCCTCCGATTTTTCTTTCAATGTCGATGGTGGGCGCTGCGAAGCGTGCTCGGGGGAGGGCTTCGAGACCGTCGAGATGCAGTTCTTGGCGGATGTGCGCTTGGTCTGCCCAGCCTGCCGTGGTCGTCGCTTCAAAGACAATGTGCTGGCGGTGTCGCGCGGAGGCGTGAGCGTGGCGGACGTGCTGGAGATGACGGTGAGCAACGCGCTGGCGCATTTCGCGTCGGAGGTGGGCGTCCAACGCGCGCTCGGACCGGTCGAGAAGCTCGGGCTCGGCTACCTGCGGCTTGGTCAACCGCTGTCTACCTTGTCCGGTGGCGAGGCGCAGCGCTTGAAGCTGGCGCGAGCGCTCGGCGAAAAGCATCAAGGCGCGCTGTTCGTGCTCGATGAACCGAGCGCTGGCTTGCACGCCGACGAAGTAGCGCGCGTGCTCGCTGCGCTCGACGTGATCGTGAACGCTGGTGGTAGTGTGATCGTCGTCGAGCATGATCTCGATCTGATCGCCAACGCGGATTATATCCTCGATTTGGGGCCAAATGCGGGGGTTGGGGGTGGGCTTTTGGTGGCCCATGGCGCGCCGCGCGAGCTCGCCTCGGTGCCCGAATCACGCACGGGGCGCGCCCTCGCGGAGTACTTTGCCAATCGAGAGGCCAAGAAGCGCGGCGCGTTGGCATCGGGGCGTAGCAAGCGCGCCGCGCGAGCGACCGCGAAGCGACCAGCGCCGCGGCCCGACGCGGGCCTGGTCGTCGCGCGCGCTCGCGAACACAACTTGCAGGACGTGAGCGTGAAGATCCCGCACGGCGCGCTGACCGTGGTCACCGGTCCGAGCGGATCGGGTAAGAGCTCGCTGGCCTTCGACGTCGTGTTCGCGGAAGGTCAGCGGCGCTTTCTCGAGACGTTGACGCCCTATGCGCGGCAGTTCTTGCCCACCATGCCGCGCCCGGACGTGGACAGCGTGACCGGCGTGCCGCCGAGCATTGCGCTCGAGCAGCGGACCTCGCGCGCCGGCGGCAAATCGACGGTCGCTACCGTGACCGAGGTCGCGCACTACCTACGCCTCTTGTACGCGAAGCTCGGGGTCGCTCATTGCCCGACGCACGACACTCCCATCCTGCGCACCAGCCCCGCCGCGATCCTCGACAAGATCCGCGCGCTACGCGCCAAGGTGAGCTTGCTCGCGCCCGCCGTGCAAGCGCGTAAGGGTACGTATCTAGACGTATTTTCGGCGGCCGCAAGGGACGGCATCGAGTCTTCGTATGCGGACGGCAAGCTGGTTTCCAATGACGAGCCCCCGCGCTTGGTGCGCAGCCAAGAGCACACCATCGACCTCATTATCCGCGCTGAAGTCGAAGCCAAATCGATCTCGGACGTAGATTTTGCGCGCGCGCTCCGCTGGGGCAACGGTGCGGTCAAGCTGCGCGTGGGCGGCAAAGAAACGCTCTACTCGACGCTCAGCGCTTGCCCCAAGTGCGGCTTCTCGGTGCCCGAGCTCGATCCGCGTTGGTTCTCGTTTGCAACCAAACAGGGCCGCTGCGAAACCTGCGAAGGCAACGGCGTGATTCTGGAAGAACCGAAGCGCGGTCGAAAGAAGAAAGTCGAAACCGAACCGGTTCCCACGCCATGCCCGGACTGTCACGGCGCGCGCCTCTCGCCCATCCCGCGCGCCGTGCGCGTGGCGGACGAGCGTTACCATGAGCTATCTGCCCGCTCGATCGACGACGCCAGTGAACGCGTGCAAAAGCTCAAATTTGCGAGCGAGCAAATGCCGGTCGCAAAACCGATCTTGGCCGAGCTGCGCCGCCGGCTCGACTTCCTACGTGACGTCGGGCTCGGTTACCTTTCTCTGGACCGCGCCGCGCACACGCTTTCCGGGGGAGAAATGCAGCGTTTGCGCCTGGCCGCGCAGCTCGGCGCGGGCCTCACCGGCGCCCTTTACGTGCTCGACGAACCCACGATTGGCCTGCATCCGCGGGATACCGGGCGTTTGCTCAGCAACCTCCGCAACCTGGTCAATCTGGGGTCCACGGTGCTCGTCGTCGAGCACGACATCGAGACCATTCGCGCCGCCGATCATTTGATTGATTTGGGGCCTGGCGGCGGTTCGCGCGGTGGCCGCGTGATGGCGGCGGGCACGCCCAAGCAAGTGCTGGCGGTCGCCGAATCTCCGACCGGTCGTGCGCTCGCTACCCCACCCGTGCTGCGCACACCGCAACCCATCGAACGCACGGCCCAGCAGCTCGTCTTGACCGGCGCCACGCAGAACAACTTGAAAGACGTCGAGCTGAGCATTCCGCTGGGCTCGTTCACGGTGGTGGCGGGGGTGAGCGGTTCCGGCAAGAGCACTCTGATCCGGCACGTGCTCCTGCCCGCGCTGCGCGAGAAGCTGAAGCTCGTCAGCGAGCCACCAGGTCGCTACAAGAGCTTGCATGGTCATCAGGGGCTAGTGCGTGCGGTGGCCGTCGATCAGTCACCGATTGGGCGCACGCCGCGCTCTACGCCCGCCACCTTTCTCGGCATCTGGGATACGATCCGAAAGCTGTTTGCCGCGACCAACGAGGCAAAAATCGCAGGGTTTGCCGCCACGCGCTTCTCGTTCAACAGCAAAGGCGGTGGCCAGTGCCCGACCTGCGAAGGGCAGGGTGCGGTCACCCACGAGATGAGCTTCTTGCCGGACGTGGTGACGCCCTGCCCGACCTGCGACGGTTTGCGCTTCGAACCCCAAACGCTGGACATCAAATACCTCGGTCGCTCGATCGGCGAGGTGCTCTTGCTCACCGCAGAGGAAGCGGTCGAGCTGTTTGCCAACCACCCTACGATCTCGGCACCGCTCCAAACGTTGGCCGACTTGGGCGCAGGCTACATCACGCTCGGGCAAGGCTCACACACCTTGTCCGGTGGCGAGGCTCAGCGTCTCAAGCTCGCCGCCGAGCTGACCGCGACGCGGCGTCACGAAAAGACGCTGTACGTGCTGGATGAACCGACAACCGGCTTGCACATCGCAGACGTGACCAAGCTGATGAGTGTGCTCGGTCGTCTCGTCGAGCGAGGCGACACATTGGTCGTGATCGAGCATCATCCGCAGGTGATCGCGGGCGCGGACTACCTCGTGGAACTCGGGCCCGAAGGCGGCGCGCAAGGCGGGAAAATCGTGGCCGCGGGCAGCCCCGCGAAGGTCGCCAAAGGCAAAACCGCAACCGCCGCGGTGGTGCGCGAGCTGCTCGCCTGAACCGCGATATCAGCTGCGTTCGCCGACGATTCGGCTCATCACCGCGGTCGGATCGGTCGCTTCGGGGCCGCGCGCGATGCGCTCGATCAGCGCCAAATGCGCGTCGCTGCGAAGCACGCTCAGATCGGGCTCGTCCGCCGCAGGGTGCGCGTAGCGAACGCAGAAAGCTTGGACCCGGCGGTTGGCGTTGGCCAGCGCCTCACGGCTGACCGCGCCGCGCTCGACGGCGTGGATGATGGCTTCGATCGCGCGATGAGCGAGCTCGGCGGTGTGGCAGCAAAGGAACTGATCCACCCCCGCGTTTAGCCCGCGCACGACCGCATCTTCCACGCCGTAGTGGTCGGCGATCGCGCGCATTTCAAGATCGTCGGTGACGACCAAACCGTCGTAGCCCAGCTTGTCGCGCAAGAGCCCGTGTAAGACGGCGCGACTCATGGTCGCAGGATAGAGCGGATCGAGCGGTTCGAAGATGACATGCGCCGTCATCAGTGACGGGATGCCAGCCGCGATGGCGGCTGCGAATGGCCGGAGCTCGACCTGCTCCAAACGATGCAGCGAGTGCGCGAGCCGCGGCAACGCCAAGTGCGAATCTTGGTTGGTGTCGCCATGACCGGGGAAGTGCTTACCGCAAGCCGCGACGCCCACGCTTTCCAAGCCATTTGCCAGGGCCACACCGAGCTCACTGACCACCTCCGGGGTGCGCCCGAAGGAACGCGAGCCGATCACGGGATTGTCGGGATTGGTATCGACATCGAGCACCGGGGCGTAGTTCATATCGAAGCCGACCGCGCGCAACTCTCGACCAATCAACGCGCCGACCTCGCGCGCCAACGCCGCGCTACCCGCCTCGCCCAGCGCGCGCATTGGGGGCAGCTCGCTGAAACCCTTGCGCAAGCGCGCGACCTTGCCGCCCTCCTGATCGAGCGCGATCGAAATCGGTCGCGCCGCTTGGCGTTTGATCGAGCTGGTCAGCGCCGCGACGTCCGCCGGCTCCGCTATGTTGCGGGAGAAAAGAACCACCCCGCCGACGCCGCGGGCGAGCAGGGCCCGCAAATCATCGCTGACGGTCTTGCCGTGAAAGCCCACCGTGAACAGCCGCGCCGCTTGGGTCTCTAGTTCCGAAGCCATGGGTGTGCTTCAAGCGGAGCCGCGATCGCGGCGCATCTCTTCCAATTGCAAAAGGGCCCGTGTCAGGGAAGCTTTGCCGCCTTGACCGGCGAAGGCAACCGGCACTTTGGCTTCGCGCGCCGCGGCGACCACCGGCTCGGTGTGCTTGTGTGAAACGACGCGATCCAAAATCACCACGCCGCTGACGCGGCCTTGTTTGATCCGCTGCGGCAGATTGCCGACTGCGTGCACGCCATCGCGCTCGGTATCAATCCACTCGGCGTCGGCGGCCACCTCTACCGGCAGCGCGCCCGACTTTTCGCGTCCCGCGAGGGCACCAATGATCACCAGTTTACCGGGGTGAGCTCGCGTTTTGGGCGCGGCCACGGCTTCGCGCTCGGACGCGGGTTCGGACTCTGGCTCGGGCTTGCGGTTTTTCGCGCCAGTGCGCAGAACCAGCTCGGGCAAGCTGTCGACCGCCCGTGACAGTCTGAGCGCGGCGTCGCTGGCGCGCTCTTGGCGAGCCGGTTGCTTCAGATGATGCTCGGTCGCGAAGGATTCTGCGATCTCGAACTCGAGCGCTCGCTCGTAGCCCCGCAACGCTTTTTCTAGTGTGGCGATACGCTCGGCGACTTCAGCGCGTTTGGCGTTCAGGGCCGCGCGGACAGACTCGACCACATCATCGAAAGCGGAAGGGACCATGAGTCCTGATCTTGCCCGCGGGCGCGGGACAAGTCGAGCGTAGGCCGAGGGGGGATGCCATTGCTTCGAAGGAGCAACGTGACGTCGCTGTCCACTTGGCGCAAACACATGGCGGTCAGCGACGAGGTGAAAGCGATGACCCGGCGCGACTCGGGCCCCGGCTCAGTCGATGAGGAGATCTCGCTACCCGCTGCGTCGGGCCCGGTCGGTTCGTCGGGACCAATCACGCTCTCGGCAACCGAGATGATCGCCGCCGAAGTGGGCGCGGGGAGCGCGGAAGCATAGTGGGCGACGAGTTCGCGCTGAGAGTCTCGTTGAGAGCCCTGGAGCCCGAGCGCCACGATCGAAAATAAGGTCAAGCCTGCCACGGCCCAGCCGACTGGCTTCCGGAAGCGGGTCACATGCGCGAGCTGCTCTGCGGTCGGGCGGTCCTCCGCTTCGTCGAACTCGGGCGAGGCTAGCGAGCCCTCGGTCCGCGCATGCTCCTCGTAGCTCTCGAAAAAGTGCTCGTCGTCCTCAAATTCAGTCCGTGAATCCATCCGATTGCGTGAGCTGATTCGGTCTTCGAGCTCGCTTTAGTTTAGTCACCAGGGATGACAAGGACAGGCAAATTCCGAAAAATCGCGATGCTCACCGAACACGCCGAGATCGTGCATGTTTCTGCTCGATGACTGGATAGTTGCTCGAGGCAGCTCGGCTGCGCGCGAATCTGCCCGGGACCCGCGGCCTACGGCTTTACTGCGTGTTCTAGGCGCGAAAGCAGGCTGGAACCCGCGCTCTGCACGCTGCTCACGACTCCGCTGTCCGGCGGTTCGCTACCCGCTGCGGGCGGCTTGCTCTTGCTCGGCTCGAGCGCGGCGGCGGTGGGCACCCGCTCGTCGCGGCCCGAGGTTTCGAGCGCGAGGTTCGAATTCGTCAAGGTGAGCTTGGCATCGGCAGCAAACCCGAGCTCACGCTGCACGTTCGCGAGCTCCAAGCTGAGCGTGATGAACGGACTCGCGTTACTCGGCAAGAGCGGAACGCTCATTTGCCAAGCGGTTCGCAGCGGTCCGAGCGCACGCTTGGGAAAGCCGGCACGGATGAAGGCAGCGGCGGCTCTGCGATAGTGCAAGACCGCGACCTCGGGTTGCTTCAGTTTGCGCGCGAGTTCAGCGGTGCGGTGCTGTAGCCAAGGCGCTCCGAGCATCAAACCGGATGCCGTCTTGTATGCTTCGAGTGCCTGCGCCTCTTTGCCCTCGCCGCTGAGTTTCTTCGCGACTGCGGTGAGCGTCTCAACTTGCGCTTGCACAGAGTCGGTTGATTTTGGAGATGATTGCATCACGATGCTGCCATCAAGCAGGGAACGTGCCGCGGCTGGCGAATCCGAGCTCACCTCGTAACCATTGGAAATGTTGAGCGTTTGCGGATCGGAGAGGAAACGCGGTTGGACTCGAAAGCCTGAATTGAGAATCGCGTCGTCTCAAACGGAGAAGCCGGCTAAGACTTGCCGCGTGCGCTGGTCGCGACTCGTGCTTGCGGCGGTGGGCTGCGTGGCCTGTGTGGGTGTCGCTCTGAGCGCTCGACGAGTGTTGTCGCAACCGCACTCGGAGGCACGAGCGGCGCAGGTGTCGTCGCCAGTAGCAGTGACCGACGCAGTGTCCGACGCGCGTGAACGACTCGAGCAGTTCGAGGCCTCGCGCCGGCGCGCCACCGACTTTGCGCGACTGCCGCCGGCCAATCGCAGTCATGGTGCAGATCCTCATGCGCTTGCGCAGCTCGACGCGCAGCACGTGCTGGGCGTACTGCGTGGCGCTTCGGCGTTGGTCTTGCTCGATCCGCTGCTCCACGAGCAGCAACGCATCGATGTGCCCGGGTCTGCCATCGACGTCACCGTGAGCGAATCGGGGGAGGTCTGGGTGGCGGGCGAAGCGTCCCGGACGCTGCTTCGCTTTCATTTCGACGGTCAGCGACTGCGCCCTTCGGGCAGCCTGGAAGTGCCTGGAATTATCGGTGTTCGCGCGCTCGTCGCAGGCCCGCGCGGAGTCGTGTACGCGCTCGATGTACACGACGGGAAGTTGCTCACACTCGACCCCTCGTCGGCCTCGCCGCTTCGAGAGGCACGCCGTATCGGTCATGGGCCGCTCTCGCTGCGACGGGTTGGAGCCCTTTTGGTCGTGAATTTGCTGCTCGATCACTCGCTGATCGTCTACCGCTTGAGCGACTCGGGGAGCGTGCTCGAAGAGCGCGCGCGCGTGCAGCATGATGGTCCGATCTGGGGCTTCGATGCTGCGCTGCTCGCGGATGGGCAATTGCTCTTGGCGGCCGCGGGCGTCGAAAACCACCCGCTCGATCGCAGCGATGGCTCGTTCGGCTACATCGACTCGTTCGTGTTTTGCTACCTGTTGCCTAAATCTGGAGCCATCCGCGCGCTCTGGCAAAAGAACGTGTCCGAGCTCGGAGTGGTCACGCCGAAAGCGCCCCTGCTCTCGGTGGAGGGCAGCCACGCGCGCCTATTCGTCTCGGGCTACGGCAGCGATCGCGCGCTTCAGCTTGACTTCGAGGCGCTCTCGCCAGCCGAGCCGCGGGTGCAAAGCGAGCCATTTTACCCGGGCAGCGCGGCCGCTTTGCGGCAGCCGTCAGGCGAGATTGCTTTTGCCGATCCCCTGCTCGACGCCTGGCTATTGCGCAAAGCAGCGGGCGCCCGTGATGAGCCCGCTGATTTCCTGCCGGTCACGGCCGAGCGAGCGCCGCTCGCGACGACCGAAGAGCGGCTGGGCGAAGCGCTATTCTTCACGACGCTGATGGCCCCGAGCAACACGAGCGAAGGCGCGCAGAGTCGCTTCAGCTGCGAAACCTGCCACTTCGAGGGCTATGTAGACGGTCGCGTGCACTACACGGGGCGTGATGACGTGCACGTTGCGACCAAGCCGTTGCGCGGGCTATTCAACAATCGACCGCACTTTTCACGCGCGCTCGACGCGGATCTGGCCACCGTATCGCACCACGAATTTCGCGTTGCGGGGAAGGGCAGCGGCACGGACCCTTGGTTCGAGATCCAGAGCCAACACTATCCGTGGCTCGAGCGGCTCGGGGTGCACGACGAAACGCTCGCGCCAGAAGCGCTCCGTCGGGCGCTGATCGCGTTTTTGATGCGCTTTTCGCATACCCCCAATCCGAGCGTCACAGGTCGAGATCGGTTCAGCGCCGAAGAGCAGCGTGGGGCGGTGCTGTTTCGCGATCACTGCTCGAGTTGCCATGCCGCGCGCCTGCAGAGCGATGTCGCCGATAGCGCGCTATCGTTCGAAGCCTGGCCGAGCGCGATCTTTTCACCCGAGGGACCGATCGTGTGGGCGAGCGCGGAGTACCAGAAAACGGGCGTGACGCCTTACGTGCACGAATCCGGCACGCGCGTGCCCTCGCTACGCCGCGCCGCCACGAAGTGGCCGCACTTCACGAATGGTTCAGCCGACACGCTGCTCGAGGTCGTGCGTCGCGCACGCTTCGACCAAAAGCGCTTCTTCCATGACGGAGCGCCGCCCGAGACGCTGCGGTCCCTGACGGCGTTCACGCCCCGCGAGGCGAGTGAGCTGACGGCGTTCTTAGAGTTGCTGTGACGCCGGCAGCGAGTCAGTCACGGGGTCGACCGCGGAGATCACCGCCACCTGGATGTCCAAGCGACGCGCCGAGCTGATCGGCGAGCCGTCGAATTCGACGATGTGGAAGCGATCGAACACGCGGGTGCCCGTGGTTTTCACCTGCGAGCCGATGATTTGGACGCGCTGCTGGAAGAGCGCCTGAGCAAGCGCCAAGAGCAGCCCCGAGCGATCGCCCGTTTCCACTTCGAGCGTGCTGAACACGCCGTCTTGGCCTTCGATGAAGCGCACCACGGTCTCGGTAGAAGAAGGCGTGGGGGGTGGCCGCACGCTCGGATCGGCGCGCCGGCGATCGAGCTTGCCGTCGAGCAAGCCGATCAGGGTGGTGCGCAGCAGATCGATCTCTTCTTTGCTGACGCGGAGCTTGCGCTGTTGCTCCTTCTCGTGGCGCACCCAGAACACGTCCACCGCTTCGTTCGCGCGTTGGTCGACGCGGCGCGTGTAGGCTTCGGCCTCGATTACATCCAGCCCGCACAGGACCAGCGCGGCGCTGATGGTCGCGAGCAGGCCGGGGCGGTCATCGGCGACGACGCACACGGCCGAGCCGGGCACCCGACTCGAATTGAAGCTGCCGACGTTGGCCGAAGCCGATTCTCGCTCGCGCGCTATCTTGGTGTGCGCAGCGATCGCAACGATGTCGAAATTTCTGCGATAGCTCTCGGGCAGGGATGCCGCGAACGCTCGCACCTCGTCGGATTCATCGGGGGAAGTAGACACGAGCTCAGCCTAGCGCGGTCAAAAGGCGGGCGCCTTTCATTGTTGTTTCCGACATGTGTTGCAGCACTACTTAGCTCCCGCTCCAGCCGCCGCGGGAGCCCCGGGAAAGCCAGGAATTGACGGGAAACCGGGGGGAAGCGTGGTCGGAAACGTGCTCGGAAAAGTCTTGGGCAAGGGCGGAAAAGTGCTCGGCAATGGCGGCAAAGTGCTGGGCAACGGAAACGGAAACGGGAACGTGTTGCGCCCCGCGTCAGTGACCACCGGCGCGCCTGCGTCGGTGGGCCGCACCACGGTTGGTCCGCTGGTGGGCGTGCCCGTCGTCGGCGTACTGGGGCGAGTCGGGGTCACCGGGATAACGGGCGGGTTCGAGCCTACGCGGGCCCCCGAGCCGGCGTCGATCAGCGGACTGACCGTGGTCTCGGGCGTCGGCGGATCGAGCACGAGCGGCGGCGCGCTCGAGTCGGGTTGGTGCTGTTGATAGAACACCGCCGCCAACGCCGCGCCGCCCAACCCGAGCAGAATCAGCAGACTCAAGCCGATCCAGAGCCCAGTCCGTGAGCGGCGTTTGTGAACCGCGGGAGGCTGACCGTAGGCCGCCGGCGGCGCGCCGTAGCCGGCGGGAGGCGCGCCGTAGCCGTACGCGGGCGGAAGGTTGCCCGGCAAGGCGCTGGCGCGCAGCGCCTCGCGCACGGCATCATCCGACACTTCTTGGGTGCCGCCCTTGTAGGCAAGCATGGCCGGGTCGCCTTCGGGCGGTAGCGTCTTGGAGATCGCGGGCGCCACTTCGAACACCTGCGCTGGCCCCGTGAGCTGATGCTGCGGTGCATTGGCTGCCGCGTGCGATGCGGGCGCGGGAAGCGCGGCCAGGCGCGCGGCGTGGCCCTGCGCGCCGGCAAATGGCGCGAGCGCCGAGCGCATCTCCAGCGCCGAGCCGAAGCGCGCGTCGCGATCTGGACGCAGCGCGCGTTCCACCACCGCCACCAAGCCCGGCGCGAGGCCCGGTTCGAGGTCCGCCAAGTGACGCACGTTTCCCGAAACGACCGCGGCCACGATCGCTTCTACGTCGTCGCCATCGGCGGGGCGCCGGCCTGCCAGCATCTCGAACAGAATCACCCCCAAGGAGTACAGATCGGCGCGGTGATCGACGTTCTCCGCGGCGAACAGCTGCTCGGGCGCCATGTATTCCGGCGTACCCATGATCACGCCGGCGCGCGTCAGGCCCTTTTGGAATTCAGTGCTTGCGCGCAACTTGGCGATACCGAAATCGATCAACTTCAGCAGCGGGCCCCCCGTGCCGGGCACGATGAACACGTTGTCCGGCTTGAGATCGCGGTGCACCACGCCGATCGCGTGCGCGGCTTCCAAGCCAGACAAGATCTGCAGCGCGAAGTCGACCGCCTGCTCCGGCGGCAACTTGCCCAGCCGGTCCATCGCGCCTTGCAGTGGTTCACCGCTGAGCAGCTCCATCACCAGGTACGGCGAGCCGTCCGCGGTTTGATCCACGTCGGTCACGTGGGTCACGTGGGGGCTGCGGATTCGCGCAGAAACGCGGGCCTCCTGCAAGAAGCGCGAACCGAGGCCCGCCCGCTTCGCCAAATCGGCGTGCAGGAATTTGAGCGCCACGCTGGTCTCGAGAAACTCGTGATGCGCCTCGAAGACGGTGCCCATGCCGCCATCGCCGATCAAGCGCACGATCCGGTATTTGCCGTCGATGACGTCGCCGACGACGGGCCTCATTGGCCGACCACCGCTTTCCCTCGATCGCGTATGCGCGTGGCAGGCGGCACGAAACGCTCGTATTCGCGGAGGAAGGTCAGGGTCTTCGGATCTGCGCGGTCGACGTACAGTGTACCGAACAAGTGATCGGTCTCGTGCTGCACGACCACCGCGCGGAAGCTCTCCCACACGAAATCCAGGGCTTTCCCTGCGCGATCCAAGGCTTGGACCCGCACCTTGCGGGGCCGCGCCACCTGACCGCGCATGCCCGGCACGGACAAGCAACCCTCGTACATTTGAAAGCTGTCTTCGGCGCTCAACTCACCCGCGCCCGTTCCGACGAGAGGTGTCACGATGGGGTTGATCAATACGGTCAGCGGAATCGGTTCGAACTGCGGGTAGCGTGGGTTCTTGTCGACCTCGATCACGCACAGCTGCAAGGACTCGTACACCTGCGGAGCGGCCAACCCCGCGCCGTCTGCGTCGTGCATGGTCTCGATCATGTCTTCGATCAACGTCTGGATGAACGACGAGCCGATCTCTTTCGGATCGACCAGGTCTGCTCTCCGGCGCAAAACCGGTTCGCCCATTTGCGCAATCTTGCGAATCGCCACCGGGGGATCCTAGTTCAAACTCGGTCTCGAGCACGAATCGCCCCGCCACCAATCGCGGCATTTTGCCGCAATCTGCGAGGATTCCCGCCTGCTCCGGCCAAAAATAGCCCGCGAAGAATGGCCTGAGAGTTGGGGCGATCGCGATCCCGCATCGCACCTCACGGCGCGCGCGGTGCCCGTGAACCTGATCCCTCCGACCCTACCTGTGCCAGCCTGGGCCTTGGTTTTGCGCAAAATCCGCCCGAATTCCCGGGCAGGCTTGCCGGCACGCCGTTTGCTCGTGCTTCGTGCTGAATCTTCGGTTTCGATGGACGAACAAATGCAGAAAGCCATGCAATGGTGGGGAGTCGTGACGGTCGGACTGGTGTTTGGCGCCGGGTGTAGTTCCTCCGACGACCGCTCCCGCCAGCCGTCGAGCATCACGATCATCTCGTCCAATTCCGCCGGCGCAACCGGCGCTGACCCAAGCGCGGAGGCGGGCGCGGGTGCGACGCTCGGCGAGGGCGGCGGAGACAACGTCGGCGCAGGCGGCGGGGACCCGTGTGAGGGTGAGTACTCGTGTCCGTCGGTCATCTATTGGTCGCACACCGTGATCGACGTCGATCTTCCGGTGTCCCTCGCCGACGCCGCAGATGCCGTGTTCACCGCGTGTCGAAACGACGAGTGCTACAGCGCAAAGGGCAGCGCGATGGTGGACGACGTAGGCTTCGGCGACGGCTGGGTGCACACGCAGGAGGGGGGAGCTGTTTCGTTGCAACTCTTCGCTGGCTCGGGCGCGACGCCCTTCGCCGAACTCGATTGGAAATTCTCGTACGGCGGCGCTAGGCCAGACGCCAGCAGCGAGCACTACTCCCTGACGATCGAGCCGGCGGAAGCAAACGCTGCCACGACGCTCTTCGATGACGACGTGAACTACGCGATCATCCCCGCCGACCCGAGCTTGGTCAGCGAGGGTTTTTGTCAATATTGTTCCGAAGTCAGCACGGCAACCGTCGATGCCCGCGCTGTCGATTGAATGGTTGCGCGCTCGCTCGTCACGCGCCGCCGAAGGCTATGACGAGACGAGCCGCGACTCGTGACCATCAAACCCCCCGGCTGCCTCAACGAGCGCGCCAGGGAATGTCACTCAGCCCCGCTACGTGATTTTCATAACGCGCGAGCACGAACAACAGATCGCTCAAGCGGTTCAAGTAAATGACGACTTCGGGGCGAACGGGCGAGGAACGGCTGGCCGTCAACGTTCGCCGCTCCGCCCGGCGGCACACCGTGCGCGCGCGATGCAACTCCGCAGAGCTCTTGCTGCCGCCCGGGAGTACGAAATTCTTGAGTGGCTCGAGCGGCGCCTCGCCGCGATCGATCCAGCCCTCCAGGCGTGAGATGTCGGCCTCGCCCAGCACCGTCATGCGCAGTTTGTCTTCCTTGCCCGGCAGGCAAGCGAGCTCCGCACCCAGCGTGAACAAGTCACTTTGAATCTGTAGCAACGACTCGTCGGTTTCGGCCGAGGCGCCCAGTGCGCGCACGACGCCGAGGCACGAGTTCAATTCATCGACCGTTCCGTAGGCTTCCACGCGCGGATCGTCTTTGCCGACGCGGGCACCACCGAATAACCCCGTCTCACCGGCGTCGCCAGTGCGCGTGTAGATCTTCATGCCCGGCAGCGTAGCCGCTCGGGCCGCGCGAACTCAACCGAGGGCGGCGGAAATGGTGCTGTAGGCGTCGTTCCAAGTTTGCATATCGGCCTTGGCGCCGTCGATGATGCTCAAACCGAAGCCGGGCGGCACGGTCGCGTTCTCGTTGTGGTTGAAACGGCGACGCCAAGCAACCTTGCCGACGAGGCGGACGCGGCGTTCGCTGCGCGGCGGCGCCATCTCGACCCACACTTCGTCGTCCTCCGGCGGCGCGAGCGTGCGCACGTACAGACCGCCCTCGCTGATGTTGTACGTGAAGCCGTAGTCGTCTTTTTCGCGGCCCGCGCCGCGAAACGCGACGGTCGTGCCATACAAGATGCGCGCGCTGCGGCGATTGTTGACCGCGCCGCCTTTCAGATCGTTCGAGGCGAACAGCACGTTCTCCGGCGGCGCGAACGCGTCGATCACACCGACGCCGCTCACGCCCTCGAGCGTTGCGCGAATCGTCTTCAAATCTCGTGGGTTCGCACAGACGATGAAGTTTGCTTTGCTGCCTGCGCTGCGTGCGAGGCTAATCGTGGTCGTGTAGTCGTCCGCGAGCTCGGCGTTGAGCACGGCCAGGGCGATTTCTTCTTGTTGCGCGAAGCGAGCGGCATCTTCCTTGGTCACCGCGAACATCACCGAGTAACCGGCGTTGCGCAGCACGCGTCCCACGACGGTGCGCCGAGTTTTGTCGGTCTCTGCGATCAAGGCCGTGCCGCGCGTGGATGCGGGCAGGGTGCCCGCCTCGCGTGGCAACGTGCGCAGGCGAGTGAGTAGGGGGCGCGTGCCGTGGAGCGGTAGCACGTCGTCTGCGCCCCAGCTGAAGGCGTCGCTGAAGGAAAGATCGCCCATCTCGCGCGAGAGCGCGATGATTGGCAGTCGTGCGTGCCGCGCGCTGCTGCGTGTTTGCACCGCGAGCGACTCGGATGCTTCGGTGTCGAGCAGCATCGCCATCGCGTCATGAGACTCGAGCCAACGTCCCGCGTCTTCCGGCGACTCTTCCGCGTGCAGCGTGAAGGCGGCTTGTTCCGCGGCCAGCGACAGCGCGAGCCGCTCCTCGCGTCGAAAGCGGCCGAACGCGAGCATTTCCCGAGTTTCCATGAGCGTTTAGAACGGCCGCTAGCGACCGCTCTAAAGCCCAGGTCGTCTCGACTCGGCACGAGTCGGGGTTTTCTGCCCCGACCGGGTGCAATTGAAACTTCTCGAAATGTTACGCGGAGAAGATCTGCTGAATCTCGCCTTCCATCGCGGCGGGCAAGACTTTGCGGGCCAGCGCCAGCTCTTGCACGAGCAGGCTGCGGGCTTGATCGAGCAGGCGGCGCTCACCGAAGGACAAGTCCTTGTCGAACTTCAGCCGGTACATGTCGCGCAGGACCTTGGCGATTTCCGACGGTAGCCCGCTCTTGAGCATTTCGGTGTAGGCCCGAAACCGACGATTCCAAGGTTGCAGATCGACTGCCACCTCGGGCGCCTTCAGGATTTCCAAGATATTCTGGGCCTCCTTCTTCTTCATCACGGGACGAAGGCCAACACGGGCGGCTGCCTCAGTGGGCACCATCACCTTGAGCCCGCTGTCCTTGATTTTGATGACGTAACAAGTCGTCTTACGGCCGCCTAAATCGCGATCCTCGAGCTGCTCCACCTCGCCGACGCCATGCGCCGGGTGCACTGCCATATCACCAGGTTTGAACGTGTAGCCCTTTAAGACTTCTGCTGTATTCACCGACGATTGCCCTCTCGTATGGAAGCGAATGTGCGACGCCCACCGAGGCGCGCGCACCTTCGCAGCGCCGTGGTCAGCTCCTGCTCACGCATTGTGCGTCAGCGCCAACCACGACGAGGAACCCTCCTGCACTCACGCGAAGGCCGTCCTAGCTTCTACCCGACCGCCGCAGTGCAGCACCGGCCAGTCCTAGCACTGTATCGTGCCTTTGGTCAATCAAAGCACTTCTCGCTCGCGCGTTCTTCGAGTTCCTTCACGTTCCTCGCCCAGCCTCGATCCGGCATGAAAATCGAGATGCAACGTGATGATCATTTACGAGGATTGGGACGTCTGAGTGAACCTGAGTGCTTGTCCTACAAGCTCGTACTCATTACTTCCGAGGCTCTGGAGCTGCTTTGGTGGGTGCTTTTTCCGGCGCTGATCTGGGCGGCAAATTCAGGATTTGGGAGAGATCAGCGAGCACCGAAGCGCGGAGTCCGCGGACCAATGCGGCAAGTTCGAGTTCGACGCGCAATCGCAACATGTCCGGGCTCGTGCTGACTTCGGCGACGTCATTGAGTTCGAACAAGCGCCCTGCAGAACTGCGCGCAAACGTCGCCCAAGCGACGCTGAGTCGACGCGCGGCATCGTCTGCAGAGTCTTGCCAAGCACCAGCTAGGTACAAGGTCGTGGCAACTTTGCCGTTTGCCGTCGGTTGCACGGTAATCGCGATGGCTACGGTGGATTGGAGCAGTCCGCCGGCAGCGCGCTGCCACTCGTCCGCGAACGGACCTGGCGCGAACAAGACTGCCACGTTGTTTGCGGCGAGCTCCGGCAACGCGGAGAGTGCGGCTCCGCGCAGCGCAGGCGGCGAATGCTTCAAGCGCTCTTCGGCGTAGGCCTCGGCGATTTTCACCTGCACCGGGTCGCCCACCGCGACGGCGAGCAACCGCTCATCGATGGTCAGCAAGGTTTCCGGAGTTTGCCCAATCACGCCCGTGATGCGGGTGAGCCCCGGATGCGGGCGCTTCGTCACCGTACCGGCCAGCAAGCGCTCTGCGAAGCGCGCACGAGCATTCTCCGCTACGCCATTCGGCAACTCGGCGACGTACAACGTAGAGTACGGAAAGCCGGCAATCGCAGCTTCTGGTAACACTCGCAGATCGACACCACTCGATTCCGCAAAGGCATCGAAGCGCTGACTCGGAATGATCCGCAAGATCGCTTGTCCGAGCTCCGGTTGGGCCAAGACCTCTCGCGGTTTGATCAAGAGCAGCCAACGCAGGCCGGCCGAGGAAATGAAATCGGTCAACGGACCGCGGTGCAGCGGCTTTGCCGGCAGCGCGGCAATCGGCGGCGCGATCGGCGTGGCCGCGGGCGCCGCACAGGCCGAGGCGCAGGCTGCCGTCAGCAGTAGCCAGCGGAAGCGAACGGGCATCGACGTTGCGAGACGGCTCGTTGTCTCAGTCGTCCGAGTCGTCGTCGCTCTCGTCACCGCCGGTGATGGGCGTGTGACGACTGGCATTGACGAGCTCTTTCAACTCTTTGCCGACTTTGAAGAACGGCAAACGCTTGGCCGGCACCGGCACCGGTTGTCCGGTACGCGGATTCCGCCCCGCGTATGGCTTGTAAGGCCGCACGGTGAAGCTGCCGTAGCCGCGGATCTCAATGCCTTCGCCACGTTGCAGCGCTTCGGTCATCGCGTCGAAGACGCAATTGACGACCATCTCTGCTCGGGCCTTGGTCAGCTCTCCTCGGGCGGCAATGGCCTCGATGAGCTCACTTTTGGTCATCTGCTCGCTGCCTCCCTCGGCTCAACAATGCCCCAAGGGTCTGCTCTAACGCCTCAATTGTCAACGCCTTTTCAGGAACACACCAATACGGAGGGCGGAGCCGGAAGTAGTCTTTGGTGTGCTGGAAGGGCGGCCGAGCGGTCACCGGTTGAGCTCGGCTACGGCGTCACCTCGACATAGTCGAGTACCCCGCCCCGCGACGCCTCGAGCCGCACCCTCGCCGCCCCACCCCCCAACTCGACCGGCCCCCATTCCGCAACCCCACATCCTCCCTCCCCACCCAGGATGAGGTCCTTACCCAGGATGAGGTCCTTACCCAGGATGAGGTCCTTACCCAGGATGAGGTCCTTACCCAGGATGAGGTCCTTACCCAGGAT
>Ga0247777_1000078_pt1 | contig 28894 bp, 41 predicted proteins | sample UWRJL154409C5_FD_179937 | JGI IMG/M metagenome (GOLD analysis project Ga0247777, IMG submission 179937) | Plant litter microbial communities from Arlington Agricultural Research Station in Wisconsin, United States - UWRJ-L154-409C-5 | ecosystem: Environmental > Terrestrial > Plant litter >...
GCCCCGCAAGAAGCTACATACAAAAACCCCCCGAGAACGTCATGCTGCCCGGCCAAGGTCAGCAAGCAGTAAGCCGCCCGCCCGGACCAGGACACCAATTAGCCTGTCCATCCAATGGCTTCGTGACGAGCGGCGCCTTCTGGCGGGGCGCGCATTCCCCCGAGATACCTACCGCGACGGTTAGTAAAGTAAGTAAGCTCAGGTAAAGTACTGTACCTGGTACAGTAAGTTACCACATTCGGTAAATAGGTGTGTAAGCAGTAAGCTGCCGAGTCCCTGAGCAAGGAGTCGTGGGCGACCGACGACGAAGGAGGTTGGTGCGTCCAGACGCGTCTCGGCACGCAGGAGTGTTCCCCCAAGATTTGCCGCCGGGCCAACTGCCGTTCGTGATCCGCGGACGGACGGCGAGACGCGGGAACCCCACCAGTCAAGGGTTCTCCCCCTCTTCGTCTCTTTCTCATCGCCGCCAAAGATGGCCCTGTGTTCCCGAGACATTGCCGAGGAGAGCCTCCGTCCGTTTGACCCGGGGAGGAGCTCGACGATATTAAAAACCCCCGGCCCCTGGCCGTGTTCCACGTGGTGCCCCCTGCCTCCTCTCCGTGAACCCCGACCCGACATCCGGTCTTCACATCTTCAACCATGGCGGCCGCCAACCCCTTCAACGCGCTCAAGAAGATCAATCTCACCCACATCGCCCACGTCTACTATAAGCACCAGGACGTGGACAAGGCCCGCGTCTTCCTCAACGACTTTGGCTTCACCGAGGTCCAGCGCGACGGCGCCCGGACCTACTACCGTGGCTACGGCAGCGAGCCCTTCCTCGTCTGCATCGAGGCCGCCAGTGACAACGTCTTCGGCGGCGCCTGCTTCCACGTCGAGTCCGAGGAGGATCTCGTCCACGCGGCCAAGACGCTTCCCCGAGAAGCCAAGCCCACCGATGTCTACGAGTTGACCAACGCCCCCGGCGGCGGCAAGGGCGTCACTTTCTACGACCCCGTCGACGGCTTTCCCTTCCACCTGGTCCACGGGCAGCAGAAGGTCGCCGTAGAGGACCCCCGGATTCCCAAGGCGCCGGTCAACTACGTGAGATGTCCCACCTCGATCCCCCAGGCCCCGACATCCGGAACTTGCACGCTGACGCGAGCCACAGCCGCAAGAAAAGAACCGAGACGTCAACTCCTTCGTACGGTTCGAGAAGCGGCCCGCGCCGGTGCACAAACTCGGCCACTTTGGGCTGTGCGTGACCAACTTTGCCAAGTCGTACGACTTCTACACCAAACATTTCAACTTCTTCCCCAGCGAGGTGAGTAAGACCCCTCACCCCCCTTTTCCGGGGTCCCGCCGCTGATCAGAGACGGAGCAGCTTGTCCACAACGCCGCTGGCGTGAACCACACCGCCTTCTTCCGCTTAGATAGGGGCGAAGAGAAGGTGGACCATCACATCTTCTTCCTCTTCGAGGGTAGGTGCTTGCTGCGGGCAGTGGCGGCCGTGGCGGAGCTAACGAGAGCCCCAGGTCCCAAATACCACGTCCACCACACATCGTACGAGACGTTCGACTTCGACACGCAAGTTCTGGGGCACGACTGGCTGCGCGACAAGGGGTACACTAACTGCTGGGGCGTGGGCCGGCACGTTATGGGCAGCCAGATCTTCGACTACTGGTGCGTGTAGATCCCGCCGTCCGACTACGAGAGCGGGCCCTGCTGACCCTCCCCAGGTTTGATCCCTCCGGCTTCATCATGGAACACTACGTCGATGGCGATCTCCTTAACATGACGGAGCCGACCCACGTCAACGACGAGAATAACGCCCATCTGCACGTCTGGGGTGAGCTGGCCAGGAAGAAGCCCCCGCTCCGTACAAACAGATCAACTGATACATGCCGCAGGACCCGAGGTTCCCCCGACCTTTTTGCAGTAAGGTGTGATCACAGTGACTGCGGGCCGCACGGCCGATGTGGCTGTCCCGACGCATGTCCGTCCGGGGGCGACCCCAAGGGGGTGACGAGCTGCTGAGCCTCGGACTACCCGTCCATAGAAGCACTGAAAGAAGTGGTGGCGAACCCCGCGCCGTGGTTGGGGAAGGGATGGTTTACCCCTATCAAGACAAATGCTACACGCACAATGTATCTGTCTCTGGCATTCCGCCATACCGTGATGATGCCCATTCAAACATCCGCCCAGGTATCTTGGCCAGACCGTGCTTGCCCAGCAAGATGCTCCAACACCCCCAATGCTGTTGTCCCGATCATGCAACTGTTTCCAGCGACGGCTCGCACACCTATCGGACTCGCCTGTAGCCTGCCTTACGTCCCTCCTCCTTACCTTCCTAGCTAGTCCCCTGCGCATGACGGACAGAAGCCGTCCTGGGTTCCCCTGTGGTCGAAGCCGCAGTCATCCTCCCGACAACGCCGTTGCGCCTCTCGGGCCCGCCCGCACCAGGCGTATCTGTCAAGGGCCAAGTGGCCACACGACCTGAATCGGTAGTAAACCTTGGTACACATGGTGTCAAGTCACTCTCCGACTCGAGGAGATTTGGGGCGCAGGCGTGTCCGCCGATTGGATGTTGTCTCGACGAGGGCCGAACTGGAGAGGTCAGACCCCGGCCCTGGTTGCTGAGATGACACACCACCTACCGGCTACCGACGGATGCTCCAGCGCCGAGTAATAGATAGTATTCGAACTTTTCGTGCGTCTTTGAGGGCACGGTGCTTCAAATCATGACTCAGTAGGTAGCTTGGGCAAAGATTCAGAGAGACCTGACTCGGCCGCGGGAGCGTTTCGGTTGCCGAATTCTGCGGAACAAAAAGCGGAACCGGTCCACGAAGGATCGTACCTGTTCTTCGTAGTCGTGCAGAGATGTAGAACAGCGTCTCCGGGAACGAGCTCGGAGCGTTGGGTTCATTGCCCCTTCATATGCATTCTCACGACGGAAGGCCTCACGTCGTCAAGGTCTCCCAGGTTCACTTATACGGCGATGACGCCACCGGTCCAGGCCGCGGGTGCGCCCGATGGCGCAATACCGTTAACCTGCACAATTGGCTAGCATCTGGTCAAGCTCATGTGGCGGGCCGGGGGTCCTCGTCCACCCTGGCACCAGGCGTGTGGGAACGGGAAAATACTGCTGGTTCCAGTTACATAAAGACCCTTGGGCTCCGCCCTTCTGTGTCGCCGGGGCCCGGATATGTTCTTCCCAGTGGTCGCGTGACCACATGGCGAACAGTGGGGGTCCCCCAGAGGCTCCCGAGACCATGGCAAGGAATGGCCGAGGCGTCTGACAGATGATGTCCTTGCAGGCGGCGCGGCAGATCCTTCCGGGATACCTCTCTTCGGGGAGAGGCCAGGGGAGGGGGATACAGCCCTTGACTGCTGTGTGTCCCGCTAGCGCCAACTGCTGTCTGGGACCGCCTCGATACCTCTCACTGGCAGCTGTCACGACGAATATGAGAACGGCCAAGTGCTCCTTTTCAACCCCTTTCCTTTCCCGCGAAGGCCATTTTCACGGTTGCGTTCTCACGTGTGGGAGGTGCCCATCTCGCGGTCGTGTTCGGTTTCTCGACGAAGATTCATCCAACCCCCCCTTCAGAGGTCTGTATGATCCGGACGCACATAATCTGCCACCCTCTTGCCCCTAACTCGCCGTGTCTGGAGTCTCCGGTAGGCCCCCTGAACGCCCTTCAACCCAACAACCTCTTCGATGGGCACCCTCATCTTCCCCTTCGCCATCCACGACAAACAGTTCGCCATCTGCTTCGACACCATTCGGTTGGCCAAGAACTCCCAGAAACTCTTGCCGACGCCTACGAACGAAGCAAGCAGTTTGATGCGGAGCACCTCTTTGGGGGTGCGCCCAGGTAAACTCGGTTCCAGCCGAGATGAAGTTCCCCCGAATCGCGAGGAGGCGATCGGCCGCCTTGTACAGCCCCCACGGCCGTCCCACGTTGTCCATGACCAAGTCAATCCCATGGATGCTGTCGCCCTTAACCTCCTCGATCAAAGCCTGCGGGGCGTCCACCACGCCACGGTCGAGCACCTCATGCGCTCTGAGCAGCCGGCAGAACTCCACGTTGACTCCCGAGCAGCACGTCGTGACGTGGCAGCCCAGCAGCTCAGTGTGCGGCCGGAACTGGAACACGCCCATCCCGCCCGATCCGCCGTTGATAAAGACCCGATCTTCATGGTTCATTCGGTGCCAGAGCCTGACATGCTGTAAGGCCGCAGGCTCCCGTGGTGGCTGCCTGGCATGGCGTGACGCCGCTGGAGACAGGAAAGCATCCCGAGTTGGGCACCAGCGTAAACTCGGTGCAGGGTCTGTGTTGCGCCCGATCCGCCGTCTTCCCCGCCACCAGTTGGCCGTCGCGAAGGGCCGGGTCCGTCGTCTCTGACCACCCGCTCGGCAATGTCAATGCCCAGCGTCGCCGGGAGACGCTGCAAAAGCGGGCTATGATGGGAATTCGAGATTTTGAGGCTGATCTGCCTGAAAGAGGTAAATACGCCACGGACGAGGGTAAACCCCCTAGAAATGCCAGGGGAAGTCTGGGAACGGGGCACGTGGCGTCCAACGGAGGCGGTTGACCAAGCCGCCCGCAGCCTTGTCGAACACCGAAGCTTTCATGTGTGAAGCTATGATAGTGTCACCCCTCAAGCGAGAAGTTGTAGATATGTTGTCGATCGAAGTGACTTGCAGTTGTAAAGCAGCCAGGCATCCTTCGTTGATGTTGGTGATGCCGGCGGTAATTAGTGCTCTGCTCGCCGCGTGTCCTTCAGGGGCTCGAGGAAGGATACTTCAGTAGCCTCATATCGCCATCTATACAGGGAGATTCAGAGAAACGGCGAGATCTGGATGTCTACACTTGGTGGAGCGAGCAGCACCGGCTCTCAGGGGCAAGCCGCTGACTGTCAGCTGCAGGCAGCTGGCAGCGGCTGCCCCGCTGAAACCAGGGAGCCGGGATGGCTTGGGTGGAGACGGTCGGTCTTAGGGGCACGTGTTTGATCCCATGCCGGTCCGCCAGTCGTGGGCCGACAATCAGCCGCAGGCGCTGGTCGCTCTCGCCCTCGTTAGCGCCTCATCAGGGACAGCTGAACCTCGAGTCCCTCACTCGGCGCGAAACCCACTCCCTCGCTTGCACCACGATGTCCCCATTCGGGATCTTGGACCGCATCAAGAAACACCGCGATCGTGGTGCTGCAATGTCGGATCCCGTCTCAGGCTCGGTTCCGGAATCGGGCCCAGGGTCGGGTCCAAGGTCGGGTCCAGAGTTGGGTCCAGAGTCGGGTCCAGAGTCGGGCCCAGGCTTGGGCCAAGACTCGACCGCGGAGGCAGAGGCCTCGTCGAAACGCCACGAGATGGAGCACTTTCTGTAAGCGCGCCGGACGGCCTACTACTTGCTCAGCCGCGTTGATCTCACGCCTCTACAAGAAAAGATGGGCTGCTCAAGGGGAAGCTCATGCTCCATCAGTCGCTCGGGCTCGGCCACAAGCCGAACGTCATCCCCCCTGCCGAGGCCGTGATCAGAGGTGAACACCGCACCGTCCACGTGGGGTGGCATCCTGTGGCCGGCTTCGCTGGCAAGTGGTTCGCCGAGCAGACAGGGCTGGGCAAAATGATCACCGACAAAATCAGCAAGTACCCGGACCCCACCCAACACTGGGCGGTGCTTGTCGGGGACTACGGTCACCAGCTCTGGATGGTACGAGGAAAACGCCCGACTCTCCAGTGTGCCCGCTCACCTCCGTTCGCAGGACGAGCATCTGGATGTGATCTATATCAACGAAAAGGTGGCCATGGAGGGGTGGCACACCTTCGAGGTGGGAAAGACGGCCTTCAACGACGAGGCACTGAGGCAGGCCGGTGAGCGCCCAGTCGTGCTTCTTCTGACGCAAGAACTGACGCAGCGGGTCCTGGTCCAGGCGAGATGGTCATTTACAACATGCGAGAGAAGAAGCCGGCTTACAATCTCATCAACAACAACTGCCAGAACTTCGCGGTAGCCCTGTTGGACGCGATCCACGTCGGCGCGCACCGGCAGTTCGCCACTGCCTTCTCCGTGTACAAGGCTGCGACCGGAGATGGAACGGTCGAGGCCCTCTTCACCGACAAACCGGCCGAGGACGTGGCCGACGAGAAACCGCCCGAGCCAGAGCACGAGGCTGCTGTGCAGCACGCACAGCAGGTTATGGACGAGAACACGACCAAATTGGACAACCACCGCTCCTTCTTCTGACACCGGACGGGCATTCCTTGGGGCCCTCCGGAGAGAGTTTCCCAGACTGTCAGCATCGTTGGGTTCCAGTTGCATCTCCCGTTTATGAACCAAGTTCTGAAGTCGTGAACGTTGCGTCCACGGTCACTAGTTCCCTACAGTACGTAGGTTACTTACCTACTAATGAATGATGACACGAGTACCTATGTACCTACCTAAATAGGTAGTTAGTAGTACAGCATGACTTGAACCCGCCCATGAGGACGCTGTACATGGGCCGGGGAAAAGCTCTACATCGGTGGGTTCGAAGCTGTCTCGCGGGGCCTATCGGCGTAAACCACTGCATGATACCTCAGGTTTGCGGACCACTTCTCTGTGGCGGCCCTAACATATTCCTTGCGCCCTGATCACGATATATCAGATCTTGGCGAGCCCAGGTTTCGAGAACATTTTGCGTAAATCCGCCGCCAGTGCATCAGGGGCTTCATAGGCAGCAAAGTGGCCACCGCTCTCGTGCATGGCCTCGAAGACGATGTCCCCCAAGGTTCGGCCCCAGACGCGGGCGGGAGAATCACGTCTTTAGGGAAGTATGAAAGACCCAACTTCACGGCGCCGTTGTACTGCGTGGTGGCTAGGGTCCGGTGGTCGGTCGCGTGGACGGCCTCGTAGTAGATGCGCACACTCGCGTCCGGTCCCGCGCGAGAGAACTGGTACAGGCTGACCCAGGTCAGGATCTCGTCGTCGGTCCAGGGGTAGCCGTCGGTCCAGTCGTGCAGTTTCTCGTAGACCCAGGCGAGCAGGGCCACGGGGCTGTCGGCCAGGGCGAAGCCCAGTGTGTGCGGCTTGGTCGTCTGCAGCTTGCTGTAGCCGGTACCTTCGGCCGCGAACTGCTGCATACGCTGCAGACCGGCCGTCTCGGCCGCCGACAAGGGGAGAAGTGACTGTAGATAGAGAAGCGGGTGCTTCGTGAACTTGGGCGGAGCCCTGACGAGGATCATGTTGAGGTGCGACGCCAGGATGTGCGACTTGTACGTGAGGCCCATGCTGCGAGTGATGACGAAACCCCAGTCGCCGCCTTGAGTCGCTACGAGGGGGAAAGGTCGTCAGCGGTGCCGTCAGCGATGGCGTGCCATGAGCCTGCGGGAGATGCCTGACCGTATTTCTCGTAGCCAAGCTTCTGCATCAACTTGTGAAGCACCTCGGCGTACTGCGATATGCCGAAACCGGGTTGGCGGGTGGCTTGAGAGAAGCCAAAGTTGGGCAGCGAGGGCACTACCACATGGAACGACGGCCCGTCCGTCGTGGCATTGGTGAGCAATGGGAGCATCTTCAGAGCCTCCCAAAAGCCTCCGGGCCCTGGCCGTCCGATGTCAGTCGCGGGGCGGTCTGGGGTGACTGAGAGACGAGGGGCAGTGGATGGCCCAGGGGGCACTTACAGCCGTGAACAAACAGCAAAGGAATCGCCGCCGCCTTCTCACTCCTGTGATGAACGAAATGGATACCGACATCACCGAAGCCGTCGACGTCGATGTCAATCATGTACTGCGACGTTTCCTGGTTCAGACGCGCCTCGTTCTCCCGCCAGTCATACCCATGCTGCCAGTACGCTGTCAACCGCTTGACCTCCTTCAGGGGCACTCCGTACTTCCAATCGTCGGTAAAGTCCAACTCGTCGGGGAATGTGGTACACGAGAGCTTGCTCTTCAGATTTTGTAATTTGGCGTCTGACACGGCAATCTTGAAAGGCCTGACGACGTTGTTTGAAGACATGATGGCGACTTCGCGTCGGACATGAGAGCGCCCGGAGAGGCCCTCGGAAGCGGGAATGTGACGTGGATGAGAGGGGAGTGAGCTCGAAGAAGCCTGCGGTGAGCTGTGGTGTGCTCCAGGTCGGAAACAACCCAAGTCCCAGAGCGCCGTCGACTGCCGCTGAACATCCAACTTGAACGTTGAACTTAAGCGAGGGTTTTCCTGGACGAGCTGGACTGCTGTGCCCGCTGAAAATGGGAAGATCCACAGCGTTGCTGCCTGTCGGCCGATCTGCGGCGCCCCCCCGTTTTCCCCGCCCGATCCCTCCGGATCCTTGCCTCCTCCACGTTACTCACAGGCGGCACGCTCCGAATGTCTCGAGTCGCGATCCTTGGCGCTAACGTTACCCAACGTCTCCACTCGAGGTGACAGGGGCTCGAGATATGTCCCTTTCTCTCGATACCGTCTTCCAGGTGGTGGATGTCGTCCGAAAGGCCATCGACGTCTATCAGCGGATCCAGGATGGCCCGGAACAGATGAGTAAGATCGGCCGTCGCATGCAGAAGCTACACAAGCTGTTGGTCAACCTCCATAGCCATCTCCGCAGCAACTCCAAGCACGCCCTGGCTAGGCTCCGTAAGTTTCAGACGGAAGAGCTGCTCGAGATCATCCGAGAAACCCGACTGGACTGCGACAAGGTCTACGAGCTGTTTCACAAGTGGGAGAACAATATCGGACCGTGGGGCTTGCAATGGCGCTTCACGTCGTTTGGCCAGGCCTTCTTCACCCTCGGCACGAGCTCCGAGAAGCTGGAGGCGCTTGCCAAGGACATTGAAGACCACCGCCGCGACATCGACCAGTACATGGGCTTCATGGGGATCGTCGGCATGCACGACGCCAATGTGGGCATCAAGAAGCTTCAGGAGGACAACGCGGCCTTGAAGCGACAGCTCGACGCGATCCAAAAGAGCCTCGGGATGCTACAGCCAGGGAACACGCCCGCACCTGCCGCCGTTGTCTCTCGCCCCTCCGGCAGCGGATCGACAGCCAAGGCCCCTAAGCACTCGCCGTCGCCCAGTCCGGCGCCGCCTCTGAAGACGGATCACAGGATTCTCTTTGTGGACCCGCAGAACCTGGGCCGAAGTGTCGTGGCAGCGACCCTGGCCAAGCTGCTCAAGGAGTGGACTGTCGGGACTGGTGGCCCGTGGCGGATCAAGGACGTGGATTCCGCTGGCTTCTTTGTGAAGAACAACAGTGACTGCATCGACGTCATCGACAGCCTCGAATTCTCGCAAAAGAGCTACAAGAAGCCCATGGTGCCAGGGGGCATCAAGCCCAACGAAGTCGCGGTCGCGGCGCTTTTCGATAACAAAACGTACGACTACCCGTTCAAAGCGACAGTGAAGGATGCCCTCCTCTCGCGACGGTCAAAGGGTCTACGGCGAAGTATCTTCAAGGACTACGACTTCATCCTCGTCTTCACCGCTCGGGAACACGACAACATGCTCGCGTTGAGGAAGGCTCTGCTTGCAAAGTACGGCAAGGAGGCGGCACCCAGGGGCGGAGCCAAGCTGTTGCATCTGGGTCGTTTTCTGTCGTCGGACGGGATCCCGAGGGAAATAGTCGACCCCGCCACCAACAAGGACGGGTCAAAAAGCCGACAAAACTGGAACCAGAAGGTCTCGCAGATCAAAACGGCCATCAAGGCGTTTTTGAAAGAGGAGACCAAGTGGACGCAGCCGGACGCCAAGGCTGCGGTGAAAGTGGCATGAGCCAGAGGTCCCGACATCTCAGCGAGCCTTCGGGTGTTCTCATGACAACTGTGACCCTGCGAAGCCTGGGCGGGACGCCGTCGGTGAATAGATAACAGCTGAATGCGCTTACAGCATCCCTCATCAGGGATGTAGTCGTCACTAGACCTGGTAAATCTGACGACGTTCGAGCCTAGAACTTCTCTTAGAGACTACCACCGTCGACTACAGATTTCCTCGTAGTCTCGGTGTATTCGGCCTCGATCTCCTTTAATGTGACTGTCCCTTGTAGAGTTCGGATTCATGTTGAATAAATCGCTTAGGTCGGGTCACAGCACTAATTAGTCTCAGCTTCGCTACAGAGTAAGCTAGATCTTGACGGCCCGAGACTGGTTTGGGGGCGGCTGTGCTCCTTCACAGCCTCGCTCGGCCGAATGAGCGGGAGGATTATTAGGCAACGATTTACCGCAAGTATTCTCGATCGAAGGATTCCATCAAGGGGTCCCGCTAACTTCATCCAGATTCTCTGCAAACTAAAATTAAGGATTTGAGCTCCTAGGTCTCTACATTGTTTGAGAGCGCAGACACCATTCTACGGTAATAATTATGGACCGCGTCTCTCCGAGTCGTGCAAGACAGGACAGAGCCATCATGACATATACTACTAATACGACGACGATTCAGTCTAGGTCCTCTCGTATACTTCAATTCCTAAGGTTTGAAACTTGGGTAAAATAGTAATTACAGTACGAATTGCGCGGGAGTGTACTATCTTTTCCAATTGGTTTGATAGCAAGCAAAGACAGATCATAGCGCCTCCAACCTCCAACCGTAGTCGCCCACTTTCACACCTTTGCAATTCAAAGTGCGCTGCATCGTAGTAACCATGCGCGAGTAGAGCAGCAGACATCTCGTCTTGAGAAGAGAGCGTTTTCCAAGCACGAAGCAACCAGCCGCTCGACCGCAGACGAAAAGAGACAGTGTAACAAAGGACCAAGACGTGCTGCCAGCGGCTACTCCGCCGGGGATGTCTCCTCTAGCACCGTCCCGTCCTTGAGCGGAATCTTCTCGGCTCCGACCATGACGAGGAGAATCCGGCAGGGGTTGGCGGCGCGGTTGATCCATTCGTGGTTGACGCCCTGCTGGACGACGAACTCGCCCGCCCGGATGGTCTTCTCGTCACCGCCGTCTAGGCGCAGCACGATCTCGCCCGTGAGAACGGCTGCGTAGTCGAGACTGAGCGTTCGATGCATAGGCGCCGAGCAGTTGGGCGGAAAGTCGGACACTGCAAAGACGACGCCCGATGGCGGACACCGGGGGATGGCGGCCTTGTCGGACGGGGCCTCGACGGCGGTGGCGCTGTGGGGGACCGGCACGGAAGACCTCGAGTCGAGGGTGGAGAAGGCGCTGGCCCGAGGGCCGAAGGGGAACAGGGGGGTCACGATCTCGTCCGACGCAAAGACGGAACGGCCGTCCTCGGCGTGGGAGGTGCGCACGACGCGGGGTTGCGGGAGCTGGTGGGCCATATTGAAGACGTCGAAGACGATGTTGGGTTTGAGGATGCCGAGCGCGGACGAATGGCGGAGAAATGGGTCCCAGTTGGTTTTGCCCTTGTCCCTATCCCCGGGCATGATCTGCTCCTGGATTGCCGAAGCGTGTCTGAATCAGCGGCGGCTGCGTCTCGAGGTCGGCACGATTCACTGTCTGTCGGCGGCGGAGTCTTGCATGCTGCGACCCTCCTCCGTCATCGTAGAGCCAGTCCGCCGACGGCGTCTTTATATGTTCTCGGCCTTGCTCCATGGCTCGCCACTTCGGGATGTTGCTAAGGTTCGGCGGACGTCGTCGACCCATCCGAATCCAGACAAGCGGGCCCGGTTTGATTGGTCGCCTCGGAACGACCTGTGCTAGCACGCGGCCGAAATATCTAGGATCACCCGGGAACAAGGGGGCGTGAGCAATCCTGCAGGACGGTGTCCGTCCTCGCCGCCCGGGTTCCTTGTCGGACTCTTCACCCCGGCTTTAAAAGGCTCTCGTCCGCGCCGCCGAGGCAGCAGCATTTTCGCACGACCTGAGAGTTGAGAGCGGCTGATACACCAAGCAGCCTCAGCCTCGCCGGCCCTGCCCGTCGTTCGTCGCCCCACCCGTCCCCCCGTCGCCAGTCAGGAGATGGAATTCGTCGGGCCCCAGGATGGCGGACCTATGTCGAGAAACGAATCCCAGAAGGCAGCATCGATTTCGTCGACCGAGACCGCGAATCCCGCATCCATTTCCATGCCGCCGCCGGGTTCGGCCGCCGCCGCAGGACCCGCGGCGGCCCCCAGGTCGTCGGCCAGCTTACCTAGATACCACTGCCGCACCCACCGCATCTTGTCTCGCAGCGCCGCCGCGAGGGATCGACTTTCGTCGTCGTACCTGATATTTCGCTCCCTCCTCCCGGCGACCCTCGCCTCCCCTGCGGCGGCGTCGACCGCTGCTGCCTGAAAACGCTGCTCCAGACTGAAGATAGAGGCGGCGAGATCGAGGCTTTTCCTGGCGACGCTTGAATCCCAAGCAGGATCCTCCAGGAGCAGTAATCGAGTCGCCGTCACGATGACAAACGAGGTATGAGCAATCGTCGTTAGCGGGAGCGTCTCGAGCTGGTCGACCGGGATGACGAGGAAGGCTGTGAAGTAATGGCCGATGGCTTCCAGGCAGCTCCAGAGGAACTCGGTCCGTCTTGCCGCATCAGCTGTGACCCCGGCCGAACCTAAACCGGAGGTCATGAGAATAGCGGGCTCGTAAAGACGGACAACGGCGCCACAGTACGCCGTCCACACCAAGGCTGCTCTTTCGGTTAGTCTCTTGACCGCGGCGTAGAAGACGTTGACAGGAGCCTACCATCGTCTGCCCTTGTAGGACTTCGGCTCTCGACAAGGCCGTCCATCTCCTTCCGTAGGGCCGAGGTGATCATCTTCATCAGGGGATAGCAGCCCCGGGAGACGTTATCGGCTTCGGCCTCCGGGCCGGGAATCGCCGTGTGGCTGCGTGATACGAGCCGCTGGAGACGCACCAGCAACACCAAGGACGCATCCGATTCGTACTCTCCCGCTTCCAAAAGCGCTTCGCAGGAACGGTCGAGGGAACCTGTCAGAGAATAGTCGGGCATGTGTCGGAAGAAGGTGGACACGCTTGTCCGCCATCAGCCTTGTCCATGCCCCCGCATCTTAGCCCACATAAGAAAGGGGGCTACTCACAGCGAGATGATGTAGAAACATCCGAGTCCGGCTCTTCTGTCTTGAAGCGTGTGTTCCCTGCCGGAGATCCCGGCCTTCAAAATGACGGCGGCATCGCTCACCAATGCACTCGACCCTCGCTTCGGCAGGCCAGGTGGTCTGTGGAGACCCAAATCGATAACGAGTCCGATTGCGAGTTGCATGATAGCGGTTACCGTTGAGTCGAGGAAGAATGTGGACTCGCCCCTATTATGTAGAAACATTATCAACCGAGGAGCTTTGTGAGAGAGGTTGAGGTGATATTATGGCGCCGTACCATGCAAGAAAGAGCAATATGCCCTGGAGAAGTTCGAGTCGTTTCTCGGCGCGACACACGACGTGACGGGCGATGTAGTCCCGGAACCATAGTTTCGCTGCATGCTGGGTCTTGACGCTCTGCGGCACCACGACTTGCACGATCATCCGGAACAGAAACGGTTGCATTCCGTACAACTCGGCAGCAGGTGTCCGAGGGTGAATGGGAACAAACGGAAACTGGGGAGAATACACTTTCCGATACTCGTCGAGGGCCAGGTCGGCTTCAGCGAAAGTCACGCCTAAGCCTGGCAGGATCTCCACGGAAGACCCCGTCGACAGTTGGGACTGGAGACCGACAAAGGGCTGGCCATGAGCGCGCATGGAATCGACGTGCTCCCTTTGCCCGCCTTCCGCTGGAGTAGCGGCGTGGGTAGAGTGGACAATCCTTACGCTGCCTGAAGAAGGGTGTTTGGGGCGGTGGGTCGACGCTTGGCCTTGCACCTCTTCTTGTTGTTCCCGTTGGATTTGTTGGCTTGCAGACAAGAGAGACATGATGCCGTCAATCTTTTGTTCCAGTTGGCCGACACGACTGCTCTTGTCAGTCGTTCATGCCACTGCACAAGCCAAGGAAGCCCGGCCAACGCACGTAGTATGGCCGCGTTTCGGACCTCTCGGTCGGAGGTCTGGTAGGACGCATTCGGAGCGTCGTCTTGTTCGAGCACATCTGCCCCACGTCAGCGATTCTCCGGCGCGTAGGTCAGCTACATAAATCATGCACACCGTTCACACGCCGTCGTCCCGGGCTCGGACGGCCAAATACAGCGAAGCTTGGATCGGCTGCATTTTGTGCAGGCGCGCAGTCGAAATTTTTGCAGATCCAGCGGGCCGGAGGGCGTCATCGCGCTGGGGCTGGACACAGCCGAGGAGGACATTTCGGTGTCCAGGCAGGCAGAGACGTTCCGTATCGTTCCAAGAGATGCTCCCGATCCGAATCGGCCGGCCGGAGTCGCATCCAAACGGTATCCGGGAAAGGTAGTGCCGTATCGGCGTCTCTGTAGGCCCGTAGACTAGCTTCGGTATTGTTAGTACCAGTCGCCCCTGGGAATCAGGGTCGGCAAGGCCGGAAAGCACCGAGTATGGACACTTTCGGGGGCGCGGATGAGGTCGAGAAGAGAAGTTCGGGGTAAGGGTGGGGGCGCCGTCGGGTGTTACAGTCGGGCATCGGGATCGGAGTGTCCGATATGCCCCGAGGCCGAAAATCCCCTGACCTCGATCCCCGAGTCCAACACGGGCAGCCAATTAAAGGGTCTCAGAGTGGTGTCGAGAATCCAAACGGCATGGCCGACTATTCGGCAGTACCGATGAGGTGTTCTGGTACATAAGGGGCTACTGCCCTCATAGCGAAGAACCCAAGAATACGACTTAGGGACTCATGCTACGAACTCCATTGGCCTTGCTAATACCTTGAACTCGACCCCGGCGAGGCGTGTCCTATCCCCGATCAAAGCCAACAAAGTCGTATCGTTCTCTCCACCCACCACAGTCGGCTTCTGCTTGGCGGCTTTTCACAATGAAGGCTTCAAGGTGGTAAGCCCACTCGATGGCTTCCGGGGCTCCGGTCACATCTGACGTTCTGTTCTCAGGAACACGCTGTGGGGAAAGGGGGAGGCGGAACTAGAAACTCGCGAGAACGGACCCCAACTCGATAAACGGAACCACGAAAGCGGCGAGAACCCGGCAGAGCCCGAGTATCCAAGAGGTTTGCGATTGGCCTTCATCTTCGTCTCCCTGTTCTTTGCGGTTTTGTGTGTAGGACTGGTGCGTCAGACCCCCCACGCCAACCTGCCAAAGCGACATGCTGTCTAACCCACGGCGCAGGACCGTATTATCGTCGCCACCGCCATCCCGAAGATCACCACTGAGTTCAACTCGCTCGCCGACGTGGGTTGGTATGGCTCCGCCTACTTCCTGCCCTCGTGCTCCTTCCAGTTGATGTTTGGTAAGCTGTTTGCCGAGTTCAGCGTCCGCTGGGTTTTCCTCGTCGCGCTCGCGCTTTTCGAGATTGGGTCCGTCGTCTGCGCAGCCGCACCGAGTTCTGCGGTCCTGATCGCCGGACGCGCGATTGCCGGCGTCGGCTCGGCGGGTATCCTTACAGGGGGTCTTACGGTAGCTACTTTACTCGAATGATGATCCTGGCATGGGATTCGAGGATTCTGACGAAGGACCCCTCTTAGATTCTCGGCGTCATGGTTCCTCTCCGACAAAGACCAAAGTATCTAGGAGCACTCGGAGCGTCCATGGGGATATCTCAGGTTGTGGCGCCCACCATTGGAGGTATGTTGGCTTTTAGCCCCTTGCCCGCGATGCTTTCTTGTAACTCTCCGCTCCGGTTGGGATCGGCAGGCACTAACTCCAGACACAGGTAGTCTCGTCGACTATGCCACCTGGAGTGCGTTCTCCCCCAGTTCCTACAAGAGTTCAGCAGCGTTGACGTTGAGCAGGATGGTGTTTTTGGATCAACCTTCCGGTTGGGGCCGTCACCTTCGCCGCCATCCTATTCTGCTTTCGCCAACCCTCGCAGTCGCCAAGCGACAAGACCCCACAGCCGATGACGCTGTCCAGGCTCCTCGAGACACTCGACGTCCGGGGGACAGTTTTTTTCTTACCGTCCATCGTATGCCTTCTTCTTGCGTTGCAATGGGCTGGGTCCGAGTACGCGTGGAACAGCTGGCGGATCATCCTCCTCCTCTGCTGCTTCGCCGTCAGCTTCACCGTATGGGTCGTCATCCAATTTTACGCAGGAGACAAGGCCACGCTTCCGCTTCGAATTGCCCGACAGCGCTCCATCGTGGCCACCATGTGGTTCATCTTCTCCATCATGGGAATGGTTGTCCTTGTTTTGTATTTTGTTCCAATCTGGTTTCAAACGGTTCAGGGCGCCTCGGCCTACCAATCCGGTATCAACAACTTGGCCAGCACCGTCTCTGCTGCTATCTTGGCGATATCAGCGGGCTTCATCGTGCGTAGCACCCCCTCCTCCTATTGATGCTGCATTGACATGAGCCAGGTCAGTAAAATCGGCTATTACGTGCCCTTGATGCTGGCCAGCACAGTTCTCATCTCGATCGCCGCCGGCCTGATATCCCGGTTTTACATCAACACCACAACGAGTTACTGGTAAGGATCCCGGGCTCCACGAATCTGGATCGTATGAATTGACCAGTCGGTGGTATATAGGGTCGGCTCGCTCGTCCTCTTTGGCTGTGGGCTTGGCGTGGGCGTGCAACAGTCTCTCGTGGTGCCGCAGGCCGTCTTGACCGGTAGTGATGTGCCCCTCGGAACGGCTGCCATCATTTTCGTGCAGACGCTTTCAGGAACCGTGTTCCTGTCCGTTGGGCAGAACGTCTTCCAAAGTCGCCTAATCGGTGAGCTCCGTGGGCGAGTGCCTCGGGTTGATCCCCAGGTCGTCCTTGACAGCGGCGCGGCCGACCTGGCGCAAAACATGGCGAAGCTGTACCCCGAAGACGTTCAGGGTATACTGGTGGCCTATGCGGAGGCCTTGCAGGCGGTCTTCCTGATTGCTTTGGTGCTGTCTTGCCTCAGTCTCCTGGGTTCCGGCTCGTGCGAATGGAAGAACGTAAAGAAAGGGGCTCAGGGCCATGCGACGCCTCTGCAGCAGGTCGGAGACAAGGACGCAGAGGTCTAAGTAAATTCTTGAAAGGCGATCCGCGAGTGGGGTGGCAGAACCGGGAAAGAAGGCACATGAGGCAGGGCACCTCAGTGACATACGGTCGACAGCGGCCTCCGCGACCTTCAATTCTGTGTCTACTACTGTATGTAATGACTGGTTAGATCTTCGTTTCGGGCGGTGAAATGAACCACTTTTATTGCCTCTTCCGTCTGATAAAAGGGCTAAAAAGAAGCTTCTTCGTCACAACGTCGCCTCGAGCTCGCGGGTCTAATTAGCAGTGCTTCCCCCGGCATGACTAGGGCCAGGGTAACTGGGGAGCCGGGCATGCCCCTGAAGACAGTCCAAACTGGTGTGTCTCGGCTCGGGTCTCTCGAAGGGATGTATTCGGTGGAGTCCAGATGTGTGCCAGGTAAAAGGTATGTACTGTACCTACTCCGTACCAAGATAATGAGTCTTCACGTTATCATGTGAAGATCCGGCACTACACGATACGGAGGGCAGGGAGATGGCAGTGAACAACGCTAGTCCATAGGAGCAGTACAGTACAGTACAGAGAACTTGCACGTTGGAGAACCTTGAGGGGAGAAACAGTTCAGGCGGGTAGGTACCTTGGGCACTTGTACCAAGCCGTTGACGACAAACTCCAGTGTCAATACCTAGTCATTCTGAGTACCTCAATTAGACGATGGGTTTGGAGGGTACTTACTCGGTATCCGGGCGGTTTGCTAGCAGTCGGCCAGTCTCGAACCTTGGACGAACCGCGCCGGCCAACCTGATCAAGCCGGATTGCTTCGTCGACAGGTGGGCGTGGTGACGCGCGGAAAGCTGGGTCTGCCGCCCTTCGTCATCGGTCGCAAGCCGCACGCACGGACCACACGCTACCCCCAAACCCCAGCGTCCAAAGCTTTCCAGCGCTCCCGTCCTCCGTCACCAACCACCACTTTTCATCTTCCCCTCGAACACAACTATTCCCGCTCTGACTTGCCCGAAACCCTCACTCCCCCACCGAAGCACGCGCTCTGATAACCGGAGAATAACTTCTCTTCGCCATGGCACCACCGCCACCCGCCAGTTTGCCTCTGCCCGAGCGGCTGCTCGCGCTGGCCAAAACCTTGCAGTGTACGAGCCCGCTTCTGCCTTGAGGTCGTCCCTTGAGGCCACGATAGGCCAAGATTGCTAACAACCTCGGACTCCAGTCGCCTGGTTCATCGGGTAAGGGCGCCTGTTCCAACGACCACACCTTCCAGCCGTGAATAGTGGCCGCCGCCCCGGCGAATTCCTCGGGGCCAAGTGGCTGCTCGCCGCCGATGACACACCTCGAGAGCACCGGGCTGACGCGAGTACAGGCACCTCACGCTGATTCTCTGCATCGTGCGATACTCGGCCTCGTGGATTCGAATGCACTACTTCACCAGGGTGGCGCAGCTGTCGTATCGTACCGCCTTCGTCGCTGCGGCAGTCACGTACGGCATTGTGGTCTACAAGACGCTCCGCGCTCGTACTAGATCCAAGCAAGCCGCCGTCACCCCCATTGCGCTTCTCGGCGACGAAAACGTGCAGTATCTGGGTGCGTATCACGTGTGCGGCGTCCTGGAACCCTTCCCACCGATGCTAATATTGCGTTTGCCAGCCATGGCCCTCGTGTGGCTCTTCTCGCCCCAGTACCCCCTCGCGATGCTACCCTACGGCATTTACTCCGTCTTCCACGTCGCCACGTACACGCGCGCCAACGTGATCCCGACCTTGATTCCGCCCAAGCAGACGGCCCCGGCCACGGCAGCGTCGCCAGGCGCGAAGCCCCAGTACTCGACCCATCCCATCGCAGACTCCATCGGCAACTTCGTCAAAGAATACTACGACACGTCGATGTCGGTGGTCTCGGGCCTCGAGATTCTCCTCTGGGTCAGACTTCTCATGGCGGCCATCTTCTTCCAGCGCCGGTCCTGGATCCTCCTCGGTCTCTACACCGTCTTCCTCCGTGCCCGCTTCTCCCAGAGCGTCCACGTGCAGAACTCGTTTGGTCAGCTCGAGGCCCGCATCGACAATCTCGTCGGCTCACAGGGCACCCCGCCGGCTGCAAGACAGGTATGGCAAGGCGTCAAAGGCGGCGCGCGTCAGTTTCACTCAGCCACCGACGTCAACAAGTACATTAACGGCGCCGCCGCTCCCAAGAAGACGTCGTAACAGTTCTTGGATGGGTCCACGACGCCATGGTGACGATATCCACGACTCGGGCACGATTCGAGCCGTTAGCGGTCGGCTGGACGAATACCCATGAGGGACCTCCGGGTGGCCTTGACTCCGACGACACTGCCGAGGGGCGCACCGCGGCAGTCGCAGTGAATACCTGTACACGGTAGACCCAGGGGGGTAGGGACGTCAGCGAGATGCTCTGCGTTCGGTAACAGGACCCAGCCGAGCCTGCTTTGGGTAAAGCCGCTCGCAGAGTCGAGGGAGACTCGGTCTGATGCATCCATGATCTGTAGCTCGTTTTGTATCTTGGCCGGCGTTTGCGCCTGGTTTCCGATTTCATCTGCTCTTCGAGCCTCCCACCAATCAAGCCATTTCGTCTCGTGCATCTCTTAGGTTGAAATTCCATACGACGTAGTGAAAATTGTCCAAGATGGCCGGAAGGGGACGGGGCTCATGACTATGTCCCCGTCGACGTCGAGCGAGGGATGGCGAGACCCACCTCAGCCACAGTCTCAGCCACGGCCCTGACTCATGACGTCGTGCTCCGCTCGCCGAACAGCGAGGCACTTCCTGGGTTCAGTCCATTGGATTCAGGGCAGCTCGCAGCCTCGATTTCAGGGGGGCCGAGGAGGCCAGTTCCCATTTTGTCCCATACGGCCACTCCCTTGGGTGCTTACAATCTTCTTTCAATTAAGTTGTTCTAAATAATGCCTCCTTCGATTCCCCTCCCGGTTCTTCGCGCGGAACAGCACTCTACCAACGAGTTGGATACGCCGCCGACATGACCTCTCTCCTGCGACAAATCGTGGCAGGCCCAAGGGCGAAGCACGCCGAGACGGGGCTCGATCTATGCTACGTCACGCCCGATATCATTGCCACGTAAGGCTCCCCTTCGTAGCGCTCGCCGACCACGCTATGATCCAGGCTGACCTGAGCGCCTCACCAGCTCTGGTCCCTCGCAGGCGTACCCTCAGCGAGCCTACCGCAACCCCCTCGACCGCCTAGTGGCTTTCCTGGACGCAGAACATGGCGAGGGCTGGGCCATATGGGAGTTCCGTGCCGAGGGGACGGGTTACCCCGACGAGGCCGTCTACGGCCGCATTCGTCACTACCCCTGGCCCGACCACCATCCGCCGCCATTCCGCCTGGTGCCCTTGATCATGGCCAGCATGAAGAACTGGCTCGGCGATGGCGACGCGGAAGGCATCCCTGCGGAGGACCGAGGAAAAGACGGGCAGCCGGACGCCGGGCCGGACGCCGGCACGGACGGCGAGAAGAAGCGCGTCGTCGTTGTACACTGTAAGGCCGGCAAGGGGCGGTCCGGCACCATGGCCACTAGCTACCTCATATCTGAGCGCGGTTGGACGCCCGAGGACGCTCTTTCTCGCTTCACCGAGCGTCGCATGCGACCCAACTTTGGCGCCGGCGTGTCCATCCCCTCGCAGTTGCGATGGGTCGACTACGTCGATCGCTGGACCAAGGGAGGGAAGAAGTTTGTCGACCGGGACGTGGAGATTGTGGAGCTACACGTCTGGGGTCTCCGGCACGGCGTCAAAGTGTCTGTGGAGGGCTACATTGATGATGGAAAGAAGATCCGCGTCGTTCATACCTTCAAGGCCGAAGAGAGGCTCATCGTCGAGGGAGGCGCGCCTGGTGGTGCGGGAGTCCGAGACTTTGTGTCCGACGTAGCGGAGGGCCTCCTCAGTCCGACTCGGGAAGACGACGACCTTGAGGGGCTGGGGGGGTCTGACTTCGTGGCCGCTGCTGACGACGAAAGGCAGCTGGAGGCTGAGAGCAGTGCTACGTCAGAGAACTCCCAAAGGTCGAACGGCTCAAAAACGGCCAACATATTGCGCAGCCTCTCCAGACGCAAGCCGCGACACACGATCGGGCCGGGCAGGCTAACAAGCAAGCAGCAGACCGGCGATGACCCTAAAGTGGCGTCGCAGCCCGCCCTCTCCTCGACACTGGCCTCGTCGGGAACCGCGGGCAAAGGACCGTCTGGGGCTTCCTTGCAGCCCAGGCCCACCACCTTCGCGGCGCAGGACGAACCCGGCGGCCAAGCCGTCGTTTTTAAGCCCTCGCGACCGATCATCGTTGACAATGGGGATGTCAACATCGCCCTCGAACGGCGGAATCGCGCGCCGGCCACCATGGGGCTTACCATGGTGACTGCCGTGGCGCACGTCTGGTTCAACACGTTCTTCGAGGGCCGCGGGCCGGAGCAGGATGGCAACGCCGACGACGCCGGCGTGTTCGAGATTGACTGGGATCGGATGGACGGCATCAAAGGGAGCAGCCAAAAGGGAACGAAGGCGGCCGACCGCATCGCTGTCGTCTGGCGGACGCCTATCGCGGCCGAGGGCGAGGACTCCAACGCCCCGGCCGTCCAACAAATGGGCGAGGGCGAGGGCGATACCAACGCAACCGATGACGACGTTTCCCACGCAGAGCGCGAAGAGCCGGTGCCGCAGATGGAGGCGGCCGACTGGAGGGGGGGCAATGCGGAAGACCTTCAAGGTCAAAGGCATCTGGGGCTCAGGACAGCCGATCCGGAAAGCGAAGGCGTCAGCAGGGCGAGCAGCGTCAAGAGCGGCCTGGGGTTGAACGCCGAGGACGGTAGTACCACGACGGAGGCCCCGAGTCGGAACTCGATGGCTGGAGTCAAGACAAGCGGGCCTGAGGGCAACGCCTTGGAAGCCACGGCCCTTTCGAGCGGCAGCGCAAAGACGAAGGGAGCATCCGAAAGGGTTTGATCATGCGAAGATTGTCAAGAGGGGGAAGGGAGTTGTTGACAAAACACGCCATCGCAGGAGAGCAGCGGTGCCCCAGAAGGAACAGAACTGCGGCCGAGCCCCACGGTAAATAAAAGGTTCCCGCACTGCGTTTGTTTGGGTTATGACGCCCCCGGCCCCGGTCTGCCACGTTCGTAACGCTACGACGGACCTGGAGGGGCTGACTGGGTCGAACCCAAAATCAGTCCTGGCTTTCGTCTTGGTGTGCTGCACTTGTCAGGCCTAAAACCCATAACGAACTTCGTCGATCCTCGCACATCATCAAATATTTTTGAATTTTGAATCATTGTAGAAATTTCTCTGTACCGTCTTCGAAAGAATTGAGGGGGGGCATCATTGCTATTTTGGCACTGCGCTCGGATGAAGGCGCCATTTGTTCCTTGTCTGTCGGCTCGTGGCGACCACGACGACATTGCTGATGGGCCCCAAAACGAAGGTCTCCTCTTTCCCCCGGTCGGAGTTTGACGCGATCCATGTTCAAAAGTCTGTGACGTTGATGGCCAAGACCTTGCCCGGTTCCACGACGGTATCGTTGACCGGGGCCAGCATCCCCTCCCCCTCTAGGGCACGCATACAAGATGTGGGGTGTCTGCCCCGTGGCAAGTGCCGTCAAACCGGCCGCGAGAAGCGTGTTGTTGCCCCCTAGAACTGTGCGCGACGACTGGTCTGAGTAGATCGCATAGAGCGTGTCGTTGGGCATAGTGACTGACGCTTCAAGGGGTGGTCGTCGACCGAAAAGGCGACATGCTTAAGCCACCCAAATTAGAGCTCTGCCTCTTCCCAAGAACGTAGATAGGTTTTGCAGTCATTCAAGGAGGGAGAGGGCCGTGAAATGGCCACCTATGTACTGAGGGACGGTGAAGTAACTGGAATTCAGAAATGGGTATCTCAAGCTCATCTATCCATCCAACTGCAATGCTAGCAAAACACAATGGCAAGATCGTACATCGTACAACAACGTCTAACACACCGCCGCCCCAGTATCCAATGTCGCAAATCCGGCGCCGCTACAGTGAAGGACCCCGGTGATCGTGCCGGTTGTAAGGCGGAGTTGTGCCGTCCGCGCCGGTCGTGCCGTGGTTGTGGGAGGCGGCCTGAGGGAAGTCGCGGCTCGGAAGAGAATGGCGGTGTCCGTAGTGCTGGCCATGCCAGTGCGATAATCTCTCGTCTTCCGACCGGCGACCTTGGATCTGCTCGCGACAGTGCGCGACCGCCGGGTACGCCGGCGGGGGGTCCTTGAAAGCGCTGTCCCCCTGTTTTTCCGGCTGCTGCCAACCGCCGCCTTGCGCGTAGTAGCGTGCCTCTTCAAACCGTCGCATTCGGTTTGCGCGAGCCTTTGCCGACAGTAGACACATTATGACGATGATAGCCGCGAAGATGCCAGCCACGATACCGATGGTGGCGCCGACACTGATGGGGTAGGACGTCGTGCCATAGCTCAAGGCCCGAGGCCCAAGGCCGCTGATAGTCGTAGAGACCGGAGCCATTGCGGGGGGTCTTGGAGAGCCGTCGCGAGGCTCCTATGTAGAGGCGAAATAGACGGGAGCTGAGGATGGCTCTTTGCCGAGAGTTGCGGTTTCGATTCCACGCTGTTCCAGGTCTTATCTTAGGGTACTGCAGGAGACAGGCGCGCAGAGACCTTCGCGCGATCCGTGAATGAGAATGTTCATGATGGCGTTCGAGATTGGAGTGGATCAAGCCATTTCTATATAGTAGCTCCAGAGGGGGTGTTGCGGCTCACTGCCTCTTACCTGGTCCAACCTAACGGCGATATGCCCCATGCGGCTGTGGACATGCAGGCGCACCGCACCGGAGGAGCAGGAGGACTGGGGAGCGGGGGGTGGTCAAGATGGCACGCGCCTCATGCCAAATGGGGCGCGAATCCCCCGAAGCGCCTCGTGTTCCCCACTGTCGCACTTACTGTGAGGCGGGAATACGGCGCAAGCGTCTGGGGGCGGGTGGTGCGAGGGTCTGGTGCGAGGCCGAGGCTGCCTGGGCGCCGTAAAAAGGGCGGCGTAAAAAGGGGCTGTGCCGGCAGAACTCCGCCATCACGGGCAGTGCCTTTGTGGTGCCCCAACCCAACAGGCGATCGGTTTCTGCCTCGCTCCGCGGCCGCGGCTCTGTTGGTAGATCGGACTTCTCTTTTTTTCTTTTCTCGGCTCCTACAAGTTAGTTTTATTTTCCAAAAATGGATCATGTCGAAGTCTCCACGGCCCCCCATCCATTGCGCCGCTGGCCGCCCCACCCCAAGCCATATTAACATATCATCTGAGACGAATCTGCGAGACAGTCCCCATTTTCCATTGCCAGAAGGATTCCTGAGCTGCTCTGCTTTGAATTAAGCCGCCCTACTCCGTACACCATCCACAGCTAGCATGAACCAACGTCGGGTATATCCCACTTGGGATAACCAGGGTGTCGTTTCAATGGTCTTCCCATAATGTAAAGAATAGAGAATACACCCTGCCCACTCAAGGTGTCCAGACCCAACTTTCTCGACCGCAGGCGGCGGTGCTGTTTCTCGACTTCGTGCTGCAAAGTTGCCGGAATATGAACTTCACCACTGCAGTCAGCTACAAGTTTGGGCGTTCCTCTCGGTATTTGAAAGCCGCAACCAACCCGACACTCAGCTGCATCATGCGCGACGGAAAGACTATCCGCCTGCTGGGCATAGGGAACCTATATTTCACCAAGGAGGCTCTGCGACCACCGGGACTTTGTCTGAATTGTCGCCGGGCTGCTTGACCATCTTCATCCTGTTGGCTAATCAGCCACCCAGAGCTCTTCCATATCCTGAGTAAGGGCAACGTTAACAGCTGATCAGAAGGTATCTAGGAAGCACCTCTTGCCACGTAACGTGCGTCCTACCAAGACGGAATTGCGTTTTCATGCCCTCCCAGTCCTTAACTTCGAGTGTATATTTCATCCTCCATTTTGGCGCCTCGTATGGATCCTCGGTGCCAATCGCACAGCTCCATAGTTACCCCCCCGGGGTTTACGCTACTGTCGTTCTTTGAACCAAAGGCAGAAGTCGTTCCACAAGGTTCGTAGATGGTCATAAACCGCTTTGGCTCGTTGCAGAACGCCCGAGATCAAATTGCTGGACTGCTTCGTGATGATGGCGGCCCAGATGCTGCCGGCAACGGGCGACAGCAGCCGGACGGTGATGGCGGGGGGGGTTTGCGACCTTCTCCTAGCATTTCCGGACCGGGATCCTATCGATCCCATTCCGCGGGATCGATCATGACCGGCGCTACGCCAACACCCTGGTGGAACCGCTTCCCACGTTGAGTTTGTCGTTTGCGTATCTCTCGGTCAAGGAACCCCAGCCATGCCATCAAGTTGGCCCCTACTCGTTGCCGCCCGGCCAAATCTCTGTGGTGTGTGTGGGCTGGGGCCGCAAGGCATAACGCCCACTGCATCATGGTTGTCACGCCTGCCGATCCGTTCAGCAGCCCGGGATATTGCCCTCAGCTGCAGCAAGCGAAGAGGTTACCCCCAAAAGAAGCTTATATGGAGGTGCAAAGGCAGAAGAAGCGCACCGGCCGACTTGGACTAGCGACCACCACGTGTGCCTGAGCCTATTTCGTTGCTGAGAATCCCGTGAGTGACTTGGACGGGTACGGCCTCAAACTGTCCCGGATCTAAGTTACTCTGGCTGCTGCTTTCCCTTGGTAATACGAGTAGAGCCAGCGTGTCAGGCTGTGCCAAGATCTGTAGGCTGACCCAGGGATGAAATAGCCATATACATCGATCCCCGCCGATATTCGGCCCGCCTTTCCTGCCAATCAAGCTCTACCGACCCCACCCTATCTACCTCCCTACTGTACCTATGTACCTTACTTACCGTCGGGCGTAGAGGACCCTTCTCGCCAATCCAGCGCATGTGCAGATCTAATGCAATCAGTCCTCTTTCCTGCTCGAGCCATTCGAACAATGTCAAACATTGGGAATCTTGAGCGCGTGTCGGCGGCCAAGCTGTCGGAGCTGATTTTAGCCAAGGGCGACACTGCAGAAGAAACGTTGGCCGTGGTGGATGTGCGCGATGGCGGTAAGGAGGCGCCTCGCTTCGCGACTGCTGGACAGTTTGGTGCCTGACCTCTCCCCAGATCACATCGGCGGGCACATCAAGGGCTCGATGCACGTGCCTTCGGCTAGTCTGGACGCCATGCTCCCCACCCTGGTTCGGACGCTGGAAGACAAGGATGTGGTCGTCTTTCATTGCGCCCTGTCCCAGCAACGGGGCCCCGGGGCCGCCCTGCGGTACCTTAGAGCCCGGAGCGCGAAGGCGCAGGCAAATACCGACAAGTCGACCGGGGGCAGTTCGGGCGTAGTCGACGCGCAGAAAGTCTACGTCCTGGACAGGGGCTTCGCTGGTTGGCAGGAAATCTACGGCGAAGACGAACGATTGACTGAAGGATATGTGAAAGACCTCTGGAAAGACGGATATAGCTAGGTCTGGCATGTACCATCACGCCTCGGAGCCCTTTGTACATCCCCTCTCCTACCTTCCCCTCTCCCGGGCAAAGCCGCTTGGCTGATATGTCATCTGCAATGGGTAGCTTGGGGCTCTGTAGGCAGCGTCCCGACGCGAGTACGTAGACCTGCGTACCAAAACAAACGGGCAAGAGCTGTGCGGATGCCAGCCCAACAATTTGGCGGCGATGACAAGTCGGGACTGCAAGGCTACAGGAGAGACGCAGCGGACGGCGACGGAGGCCCCAATGCGATCCGACGACAACGACGGATACCTAGAGCTGCGCTCCTCAGAGCGGTCTCCGGAGATGCGACACGGTACAGATGCTGTCTGCAGACGGGTCATTGAACCTTGAGCAGGATCATCGCGTGAATTACCTACGGATCTCTTTCCCAGCCGCTACTGCAGCATGAGCACGGAGCTCTGCGAGTGCGTGGCCTCTAAGCCCTTTTAAAAGGAGGAAGTTTCAGTTGGTCGTAGAGCGGCCAGGCGAGCAAGTCGTCAGTTGTAACCCCGACCTTCAGCCGAGAGGTGCAGTCTTCCGGGGGCTCCTGACATGGTCCAGTCACTGTATTGTGCCCTGGCGAGCCTTGGCTCATGGACGGTACTCCGTAAATAATTGTTCTGCTCAATTTAAGCCCCGCTACGGAGCAGGTACCTACTGTCGCTGGGGCCTGGAGCCGCCCGGGCCACTCAGCGGTCCAGGACGACCTGTGTGGCTCGGGTCGGGTGGGTCGGCCTCTTGTTTACCCCGACTTGAACCTGCTGGAAACCCCCAACGAAGGACGCCGACGGCAGGTCGAAGCCGGCGCTACCAAGTCCCATCTTCCCATGAGCCGAAGTACATTTTATCACCAGGGATCGCTCGGCGGCTGGGGTTATCACCATCATGACCGCCATGCCATCCGATTCCCAGGCGGCGCGACTACGGTTGACCCGCATGCCCCCCGCCAGCGACAAGCCGCAGTCGGGGCCCAGCGCCTCGAACGTGACGTCGAACAGCCCATCACGAGGCATAGTACCTTCGAATGTCGCCATGTTTCTCACCAATTTGCGGCTCCTTGACCTTGATCTTCTGCCAGACTGGCCCCATATCAGCAGCCGCACCTTCGTTACCAAGGACTCGGGTCAAGGCCAGAAACGGAGGACGCACTGTGTCGAGTGGGCACTGTACCGGCTCTTTGCGCTGTGGGACCCGGAGGAGACGCGCAGTGTATGTCGTGGTGTCCAGCGCTCACTTTCCTCTTCCCTTGCCGTGGAAATTTCACACACACTAACCTTCGTGACCAGAAGCTGCAGCCCTTCTTTCCGCCGTCGGACCAGGTGCAGTCTCTGAACTTGCGGGCCGGTCTCCTTCGGGCCCTCGATCAGGCCAAGAAGAATGGGGTTTTAGGCCGAGACGCGGTCGTGCGCAAGACGATGCTCGACGAGGCCAAAGGAGACAGGCTGGAGGAAGTTCTCGCCGTTATGTCGTCGGCCGTCGTCAAGCGGCGCGTCGCGGAGGACCAGCTCTGCGCTGGGTTCGCCCCTGCCATTGCGCAAACCTGGGCGCTCCAGAACCGAAGCTACTCCGCCGAGCAGACGGAACTCAACGCCTTGGTCTTGGCGCATACGGTATCCCTTGCCGGGCTGTTGCGGGAGAAGGAGAAGAGCAGGGCGAAATACGAGGATTTCTCGGACCTCCTAGACCTCAAACAAAGAAGCATCTCCCGCAGGCGCGAGCATGCGAGAGCGTATCCGGTCGCTGGTCCGGGCGGAGGGCCTCCAGAGCTCTCCCCCAGCGAGAAGGAGACCGTGCAGCGGGCCGTCCAAAACAACTGGTCAAGCAGCGACGGCTGGGCCGAGAGTTTGATGCATGGCGACACCGCCTTCCCACGCGATGGGCTCCTCGCCACGCCGTTCGACCGGGTCTGGCGAAGAGTAGAATCTGGGCGGCTTACTGAGCTCGAGGATCGCGGCGCCACCCTGCTAGAACAGCTGGAGAGTCGCGTCGGCGTGCAAAGGAAGCGACTCCGAGGCTGGGAAGACTTTTGTGCCAGATGGCTGGGGCCACCCGAGAGGCGAGCGGCACAACCGGCCAACGCGTCAATCTCGAAGCAAAGAGGCATCGATCTCGGCTTTGGGGCGCACGAGCATCTCCGTCTAGGGAGGAAGCTCACCAGCGACTCGGCCACCCCCCTTTGCGGCGACTACACAGCCTTGGTGGATGGTTTGCGAAGAGAGCTGAACAGAATAGAGAAGGGTAGCCCCATTACCGCGGAAGTGGTATTTCAGCCCCGGCCTCGGAACGATACAACCCGGGACCAGCTAAGCGCCCTTGTCGCCGAGGAAGAGCCCATATCAGAACTGAGCGAGCTGGAGGAAGAGATTGCTCAACCTCCAACCCCGTCCAGACCGAGCGGCGATGCGACAAGGCAACAGCCGGAGCCAATTTCCAAGAGAAGTAAGATACCTGATACTACCGTCATCGCCGCCCAGGAAACGACGAGACGTCTTCAGCAGTCCGCGGGGCTGCCAGGGACCCTC
>Ga0247777_1000083_pt1 | contig 26733 bp, 15 predicted proteins | sample UWRJL154409C5_FD_179937 | JGI IMG/M metagenome (GOLD analysis project Ga0247777, IMG submission 179937) | Plant litter microbial communities from Arlington Agricultural Research Station in Wisconsin, United States - UWRJ-L154-409C-5 | ecosystem: Environmental > Terrestrial > Plant litter >...
CTGGTTACCTACTCTCCCTGCCGCCCCTCCCACGGGCGAGGCCGCCTCGGTCAATATATCGGGAGCGTCTGCCAGCCCGCCCCCTCTACGGAGTATATTGTGGCCCTCCCCGTCTGGGCCCTCCCCGTCTGGCCCCTCCCCGTCTGGCGCTCCTTGCCTGGCGCTCCTCGCCTGGCCTCCGCCATAGCCCTCGCCGGCGTACGATGCCCGTCGACGAAGTAGCTTCGACGTCGTACTCGGCGTCCCTGAGGGCGTGTCAGCTCACGAGAGGCGGTGAAGTCGAGTGCCGTCCGGGATGCAGCGCTGACTCGGCCGAGGCCGATGGTGGTCAGCCACGCGCAGCCTTCCCTCGGCGGTCGGGTGCAACTGGGCGACGCTGCGGTCGCTCGCTCGCTCCTCGGGGGCTCCTGGGGCGCTCCTGGTACTCCTGCAGGACGACGAGTGCCCCGCGGTCACGAGGGGCCTGACGATGCTGAGCCGCCCGGGCACTGGCAGCCTCGCGCTTTGCTCTTCTGTAGGACCTCCAAACTGGTCGCCGACACCCCGTCCCCCGGTGCGTAGGGGCCTCCTTATTCCTGGGCTGGCTTCGTGATACCCACGCGTGCTCCCGTCCGTCCCCCAGACCAACCCGGCCTTCCCCATGATTTTCGTGGCTCACCCACCCACTCACACACTCACACCCACTCACACTCACATTTTTTCCCGCGATCCGTGTCCAAACCAGCGATCAGAGCCAGCCTGGACGGCAAGGCTGGAAACCAAAAACGGGCCCCCCTGGCGCCCGACGGGCAGTCTTTCCCCGCATCGTGCCACGCGGCATGATAAAAGGGCGGGCGACGCATAGACCATCCGCCGCCAGCATCAACATGTTAACCCCAGGCAACCCGGGAAAAGCACGTGTCCGGCATAAAGACGCCAAGACCTCACCGTCTTTCCCTTTCCTGCGATGCCGACGAGGGAAGACAACCCCCACTCCCAACACGCCAAATGGCCGCAGCCTCGGGTTGCTGCTCGCTGTCGTGGTGTGCTGCCCACGCTGCCGAGCGCTCTCGACCTGCCTCGGGCGGCCAGATCGATCGGGAGGTGACACACTCAAGCCCCGCCATCACAATCGACCAGGGCCTCGCCCGCTCGCCCCTCAATTTCGACGGCAATCTGGATGCGCCCAAAAATACCACTGGCGCGCCCGAGCCGTTGGGTGGTGATATGAAGAGTGGGATCCGGAGACCCAAGTGCCTGGTTTTTCGATATGGCCATCGGGCTCTTTTGTCGGCTCTTCCGCTGCGTGGGTGTCGTTGGGTGTTGATGGTGCCTGGACAGGCAGGGCGGGCTGAGGGCCCGGAGGCAGGGAGAGCCAACGTTGCCATCGGCCGCACGCGTGGCCCGCCCAATCAGCACAATTGAACTTCTGTCAGGCTCGAGACAGAGGACCAACCCGAAGACGCCGATTTCATGAACGGGCAGTGCGGACTTGGCACCCGGCGTCGGTGGGCGAGCAGCAGGTACCTCGTACTTCGTAACGTGTGGCCGCCGGCGTCTTCCGGAGTGGGCAGGCCATCCGTCGTCCCATCGACCGGTCGGGTCAGCGGAGTTGGCCCTCGACAGGTCATGAGACGGCCCGCCGCTCCGCGAGATCCACTTGGCCGGACGCCGACGGACGACGCCGCGACCGCTCACATGCCCGTCTACTACTCGCCGAGGATAACTGGGCAGCGCCGGCTATAGCCGCCTACTGTGTATGATTCCATCCGAGCCGCCATCGACGAATATCGAGGATACCAGGTTTCAAGGATAGATTGAGGCGTGTGAGGCACAGCTCCAGGGGCTGAAAGGGCGTTGTGGCGGGGCTGAAAGGGCGTTGTGGCGGGGTTGAACGCCACGGGGTTCCGGGCTCGTCGACTGGCCCGACACCCGTGACCTAAGCCGTGACGACCTCGTCCTCGTTTCAGCAACGGGCTCAGCCGCACCTACAGGCCCCCGCTTCTGTAGCCTGAAGAACAAGAACGACTGCTCATCGCATCCTCGACGGAAAAACAGCTTTCCTCTGCTCTGCACCACCATCGCCATCAGACAGACCCACCGACGCACCGCGAGCGTCCACCAGGCAGCCAAACCCAACCTCCGCCACCACAACCATCACCAGCCCACACCCCCGCCAATCCCCACCACAATGCCCCGCTTCACCGACCCCGACTCCGACTCGGAGCGCCTACCCGACGGCATGTACCGCGTCGGCTACGACGCCGACACCCAGATCTACACCTTCCGCGACCGCCACAGCGGCGGCTACTTCGAGGGGCCGGCGGGCGTGCGCCACCCGTCGCACTTCACGCGCGTGCCCTCGCCCTCGTGGCCGCCCGTGCCCGCCGACATGCGCCGCGCCCTGGACGACGAGCGCGCCAAGTCGTGGCGCCAGGAGAACGCCCCGCTGCTCAGCTTCTTCCTGCTCGTCGCCCTGTTCCTGCTCGGCGTCTTCTGGCTGATGCGCCACGCCCTCGGCAACGCCGCGGCCACCCGCGCCGCCGTCGATCTGTGCGGCGGCCGCGAGATCCACGCCGTTCGTGCTGGCGATAACTGCTGGGATGTTGCCCACACCCGCGGGTGGGTGGGGGTTAAGGAGTTGTTGGAGGTGAATCCTGGGCTGGATTGTGACAACTTGCAGGTCGGGCGGATATTGTGTCTGCCGCCGCTGTGGTCGGGGAAGGCGGACATGGGGGCAGTGTGAAGGTGAGGTTATGACAGGAAGGGTGGAGAAGATACCTAAAGAAGCTTTATGTCGTGGGTGGGATGACCAGGTTTATGTTACACGTACATGCCACGACGGCAGGGAACACTTGGGGGCTACGATGATCCCCTCAGTATGCTTGTACGACTTATCCTCTCTTGAAAGAGACGGCCGGTTGGAGGCTATGATAGCACGTTACGGACGCCACACAATGTTGGACCAACTATGAATGTTTACAAGATAACCTACAGCGAAGGAAAAAGGGCCCCCTTTTCCGACTCCAGCGCCTCGACTGTCCGCAAGCGTTCTCGCATGCAGAAACCCAGTGTACTCTCATTCCCTACCCATCATCCCTCTCCACCTTCCTTAATTTTGCCCGACAACCTCCTCCGTCCGTCCACCTACCCCCCTTTCCCTCCTTCTTCACCCCAACCCCTTGAAGCGGCGGTTAAACTCCTCGACCGCGACGGCAATCATGCGGTACAGGAAGGCGCGGCCGCTCTCCTCGCCGACGGGGATAAAGGGCCCGTTCAGGTTGCCGCGCAGGGTGATGCTGATGCCGGTGCGCTCCTTGGCGATGCCCTGCACCTCCTTGAAGGGCACGTCCCACTCGCTGGCCAGCTTGCGGCTGCGCAGCAGCAGGATGCGCGCGTACGTCACCATGACCACGACGTCCTCGCGCGGCAGCTCCAGGTGGGCAATGTACTCCTCGTCAAAGTAGCGGCCGTTGTCCACCTGCTTGAGCCAGCTCTGGCCCAGCGCCTCGCGCTGGTTGTAGGGCCGCACGATGCCGTCGGCCGGCACGAAGCGCGCGATGCGCACGCGGTCCAGCTCGCTGCCGTCGAAGACGGTCGTCGTGTTGCGCACGCCCTCGCTCAGGTTGCTGGCGAAGTCGAGCACCCCGACCACCGGCTTGGTCGTCAGCCCGATGACGCCCTTGCCCACGCCCTTGAGGAAGCCGAAGGCGCCCTCCTGCTCCGCGCCCTCGAGCGGCTTCCGCGCCAGCCCGCCCACCCCCGACGCCACCGACGTGAAGAGCGAGTTGGCCCCCGCCGTGACACCGTACAGCGCGTGCTTGGGCCGGTTGCGTGCCCGCGTGATGCGCCGCCGGTCCTGGAACTGCTTGTCCATGGTCGCCGCGGCGAGGCCCTTGGACATGGCCCCCGTGAACTTGGAGAACGAGTCCGAGAAGCCGTAGACCGTCTTCTTGACTAGCGACGCCGCCCCGCGCGCCACCCCCAGCCCTAGGTCCTCAGGCTTGTCCGACATGATCAGCCCCTGGTACGGCTCGTAGAAGACGTCCGTGATGCCCGACGAGATGTTGTTGAAGAGGCCCACCGGGTTGCCCAGGAAGTCGGCCGACCCCAGGATCCGGTGGATCTGGTACAGCACCTGCTGGCTGTAGTGGTTGGAGATGTTCTGCGTCAGCACCGGTACCGACACCCGCGCGTTCTCCAGCATCAGCGCGTTCATCCGGATCGGCGCGTCGTTGATGTTGCCCACGGCCATGGTGAAGACGTTCAGGACGAACATCAGGGGGTTCCGACTCGACGTCTTGTCCTCGGCGTTGACGCGCTCCGTCCGCACGAACGAGATGTCCAGCTGCATCGGCTGGATGTTGAGCAGCTCAAAGTAGAGATCCTGCCCGGCCTGCGCCTGCTTGGGCTCCGGGATGTCGAGGCTCTCGTCGCACAGCTTCCCCTCCTCCGACGCCGTCCACGCGGCCCCGGGGACCTTGGAGTAGTCCAGCACGGCGAAGATGAAGTCCTCGTCCAGATCGAGCGTCATCTCCTGGAGCAGGATCGTGGCGTACTTGATGTACTGCACGCCGTACGAGTCGTCCTTGACCAGCGTGACCATGGCGTGCAGCGACGGGTGCGCCTCGATCTCCTGCGCCTTCTTCGGCACCACGCTAGGATAGAGGATCATCGGGAAGATGCCGCCGTAGAGCTGGTTGTCGATCTGGATCCATTTGACCGCGAGCGTCACCGTCTGGTACAGCGGCGAGTCGCTGTAGCGCAGGACCACGTCGCGCAGCGTCACGTACGCCAGCTCCTTGAGCTGGGAGTTGATCAGCGAGATGCCGATGCCCGCCAGCTTCAGCTGCGTGCGGAACGTGATGCCCGTGTCCTGCTCCTTGGCCTCGAAGCCCGTCGCCGTCGCGGCCGACCCGCCGGACCCGGACTGGGGTCGCTGCCGGTACATGCTCTTCGATTGTCGGAAGTTGGACAAGATCAGCGTCTGCGTCGGGCCGTCGGCCGTGACGTTGATGTCGATAATCCGGGACTGGCCCGATCCCGACACGAACTTCATCGGCATCAGGTTGCCGATCTCGGCCAGCTTCACGTGGCGTTCCTTGCCGAACGCGCTGATGACGATCTCCCGGTGTTTGGCTGCCGGGAAGTCCCACGCGTAGGGCATGATGCTCCTCGGCGGCAGGCGATATCGGATCTGCCGCCATCCGGAGCGGTCCTCCTGCCCGTCCTCATCCGTGTCCGGGTTCGCCTGGTAAAAGGTGAACTCGATGTCGCTCTCGTTGCGCATCGAGAAGGGCCAGTTCTTCGTCTCCATGCCGAGGTTGATGAAGATGGTGGCGCCTTCCATCAGGATGTCGGCGCGGATGAGCTTTTGCCTCTGCCCCGGCTTCGAAATCTTGATGTGCGTCGTGCCCAGGTCGGAGATGTTGAACCGAGACGTCCAGGGGCTGTTGACTCCCGGGTAGCAGAGACACAACTGCTTCGTCGGGTTGCGCTGGAGAAAGTGCAGGGGCTGTAGTGCCGCCTCCTTGATCGTCAGGAAGTCGGAGGAGCTCGGCTCGCGGACGATGATCTCCTCGCCCAGCCGGTTCTGCACGACGAACCTCGGCGCCAGCGTGACGACCTTGGTCATCTTGTACTTGCCCTCACCCGAGTCGATAGTGATCCCGACGTGCATCTCCGAGGAACGGCGCGTAGACTGTAGGATGACCTCAGACGAGCTTCCGATAGCGTCGAAGCTCTGCGGCTTGGTCCACTCCGAGTCGCCCACCTTGAGCATCGCCCGGTTGCGGTGGTCGTCGTTGCCGAAGGAGAACATGAGCGGCTGCGCTTTCGGCTGTTCGTCCTCCGACGTGTCCACCAGCAACTGCCCCGCCGCTGCCTTGGCGTGTTGGAGGAAGCTCTTGGAGCGGATCGTCAGATCCAGGCCCGTCTTGTTCAAGACGACGTACGGGCTGTACACCGTGACCTTGAACGCCCCGCCGCCGTCGGGAATGCGGTAGTAGTGCAGGCTGAGGTGGAGGTTGAGGCCGTCCTCGTCCTTGCAGCTCAGCGACTTCTCCCTCTTGAACTCCTCCGATTGCCCCGAGTTGATGATGGAAAAGTCGCTCGCCTTGAAGAGGGTATCCTGCATGTCGATGCTCAGCAGTAGGAGGTGGGAGAGCTCTGTGACGTGGACCGGGCTGACGCCGCCCTTCCTGAGGAAATTGGTCCAGTCCTTCTTGGTGTTCTTGTCGTAGATGCGATACTTGAAGTCGTAGGGGAGAAGATTCTCCAGGACGACAGGCGGGGATACCTTGATCTTCATGTAAGGGTAGTTCCTGCGTCGGGTCAGCGGGGGGCTCTCAATGCGCTCCTTTGCTCGCTCGTGGACATACTTGGTCAGGGGATTGCCCTTGTCGACGTTGGCGTTGAGCTGGAAGTAGAAAGGCTCGCCCTGTTCGCTCTTGCAGACCATCGTCCTCGTCGGTCGCTGCAGCAGGTCTCGCCACCAGAGCGTCTCTGTGGACCAGTCGTATCCGAAGCCCGAATCGGGCCGGATGACGAGGCTCTTCAGATAGGCCGCGCCCACGGGCGCCGGACGAGCCTCGCCGGGGGCGATCTTCTCGATCTTGAGGAGGTGGCCCTCCTGCGCGTCATACACGCCGAGTTCCACCGGGATCTGCGTCTGGTTCTCGACGAGGAGAGGGCTCCTAAGCGTGATGTACTTGACGTTGTCGCTCCCCAGCTTGACTTCGACCAGCAGACGGTGCAGGACCTGGTCCGTCTTTGGCTTCAGGCCGTAGATGAACTCTCCCTGTCGGTTGACGCGGATGTTCCTCACGGTATCGAAGCCGGACCCCTCGAGCTGCACGCCGATGGCGGCGTTGTGGGACTCGGCGAGGAGACTCTCGCGCATCTTCTCCCAGTGCTCGAAAGACCAGGGCCCTTCTTCCCCGTCGCCGAGTCGAAGCGTGATGTTCTCGTCGGACGACGGGTTCTTGGAGCTGACCACAATGTCGAAGCCGGTGTAGTTGCGGACCTTGTACGGAGCCTCGATCGCTCGTGGCTTATCGAGCACGTCTTGGTCCCCCGTGAGGAAGGCAAACGACTTGGAGGCGAGCGCGATCGACGCCGTGGTGACCGTGACATCGAACGTCTTCTTCGACGTGACGTCGACGGAGAGGAGCCCCGTATCTTGGTCTCGGGCGACGCCGAAGCCGACCTGCCAAGGTTCGACGAGCGGCTCCCAGGCCGACTTGGCAAAATTGTACACGTTGGCGTACATTTCGATGGCGGTCTCGGCCTTGAGGCTGCTGGACCAGTCCTCGGCCGACGTGGTGAACTTGTTGATGCTCACGTCGAGAATGGGGAGTTCGTGCAGATCGCCGATGACAACCACCCGCACACCGTCGATCGTCGCCGTCAGCTCCTCGTGGGTCGTCGGCTTCTTCACAATGTCGTGGGCCGCCGAACCGGTGTTGGGACCCTGGGACCGGCCGCCCGACGCGGTGGGCCCCGTTTTCGCGGCAGCCACGGTGGAGGGACCTTTGCCGCTGGCGGTCCTCTGCTTCATTCCCGCGTCGCGGAGCTGCTTCGCCTTCTGGTCGGCCGCATTGTTCTTGGGTGCCGGCGGCTCGGCATCCGACAGCTCCGACGCCTTCTTGACGATCTGAAGCACGAGGAGAATGTCTTGCAGCGACATCCGGAGGACCAGGGGCTCCACGTCGACGTGGATGCTCGTGCGGTTGGGCAGCGAGTTGTCCATGGAGAGCTGGATCGAGAAGTCGTCGATGATGCGCAGCCTCGAGCTGTCGAACTTGTCCATCCGGCACAAGAACATTCCTATCTCCGACACCTGGAAGGTCAGGGCGTGCTGTTTGGACAAGAGCACCTGCTTGGTACCCAGGACGACCGCTTCCGAGTTGGAAGCCAGCGGGTTCGCGATGAGGATGACTTGGGCGTCGACAATATTGACGCGGAAGCCAACGTTCAGCGCCGGCTGCTCCTTCTGCTCTTTTTTCGGCGGCGCCCGTTCCCCTCCGTCCTCGTCGCTGCGGCGGGACTGCTTCCCGGTGAAGTTCACCTGGAGGGAGTCGGCGTCCGACCCGTCGGGCGTCTCTGCCGGGCTCAGCTCCTCCGTGGGGGAGAGGACCTCGTCGACCTTTAGGCCGGCCATGACGAATTTTTGAACGGCGAACACGTAATCCAGGGCAAAGATGACACGGGGGCTGTCGACCGCCACCATGGCGATGACATCCCTGTGCTTGCCGCCGGTCATGGTGACGCTCGCCATGAACTGCTGGACGCTCGGGTTCCTGGAGGCCATGATCTGCCGGAACTTGTTCGCGTCCCTGGGCCGACTGTCGTTGATGGTGAGGGCCCGGATGACAAACTCAGCCTCGAGCGAACCGTTGGCTTGCATGCGCGTCTTTAGGCGGCTGTCGTCGAGGGAGAAGCGGGCGAGGCTGGCATTTTCCAGGCTTCCGACCGGCTCCTCTTCCGGGGCGTCGACCAGCTCCAAGCTGATCGCCGGGATGCGGAAGACCAAGTCCAACGTCGTCCAGGTGTCCGCGCCCGCGCCGAGCTCGGGCCCGAGGTCGATGACCTGCTCGTCCTTACTGGAGACAGATTTCCACGATCCGGTTCGCGCACGCTCCAGAGTCGAATCGTCCACCTCCCGCTCTGCCTCTTGGGCTTTTTGGTCCGCATCGCCCGCGAAAGCCGCAGGCACCGATCTCGACACTTCGAGCAGGAACCGGAGCTGGTATTGGGTAAGCCGCAGCTTGAGGTCCGTCATGCTCCCCTCGATTTCGGTGTCGGGCCGCACCACGCCCTCTTTGTGTTCGGCGTACGTGATGTTAAAGCCCAGGTCGACGTTGTCGATCAGCTCGAGCTCTTCCGACCTGTCCTCCGGGTAGTGCAGCTCCGACGTCAGGCGTATGTTCCGGATGCCAGCCGACAGCTTCATGGCGATCTCGGCCTCCTCCGAGTCGTCGAGGGGGGCGAACTTGTTCTCGGCGTAGATCTCTCCAAGGTACGCCGTCAGGAGATCGCGCTTCGGGCGACCCGGGACGACGAGCCGCGGAAACACCACTATGGGCGTCTTGATGATGACGTCAAACTTCATCCTGTTGCTGCTCTGCTGGATCTGGTTGGCCTGGTTCGCGGCGGCCTGACGGGCAGCATTGTAGATGGCCTGCATTTTGCCAAACTTGACGAGAAAGTCGACAATCTTGCGGAAAGGCTCCTCGAGGAAGTTAAGCTGGATGGAGCCGGCGCGGAGGTAGATGGACGAGTCGTAGCCGGGGTACGCGTCGGAATTGCTGGAATCAAACGTCTCGTAACGGAAGTCGGCCAGGTCGTCCCCCCGGATCGTGATGAGCCTGCGAAGAGAGGAGGTCTCGGGTACGCCTTGGTTGACGTCGTCGACCAGGCTCAGATCGCCGAGCTTCGTCGACACCCTCATCGTGCCCCCTTGAAGATGGACGCCAACGTCGGCGTGGTTGAAGGAGAGCGTGGCCAGCCGGATGCCGTCGTTGTTGAGGATCATCCGGATGCTCTTAAGATCCACCTTGACCCGGATGGCCCCGGTAGTGGTCTCCGGCGGTGGTTCTACCGACACTTGCGGGCCGGAGTCGTCGTCCGCCGCCGTCACGGCTTTCTGCTGTTTGGCCCCGGCGTCGTTGTTGCCGCCCGTGAAGGTGACGAGGATGAAGTCCAGCAGCGTGAGCAGCGTCTTGCGGGTGACGATCAGGTTGATGGTGGTGATGGCCACATCCACGTTCATCTCGATCCCGTCGTACTTCGACATGAACTCCGGCGACGCCTTATTGACCCGGATGAACTTGACGTGGACCAGTTCGCGGTGCTGCTTCCGGTCTTCCACGTCGCCCGACGAAACGATGGACTTGAACTCGGCGGGCGGGTTCGAAACGAAGTCGTCGACGGCCACGGAGCCCAGAGACACCTCGGCTGACATGTCGTAGGGTCGGAGGGCGAAGTCCAGGTCGAAATTCTGCGCGACCAGCTCGACGAGCAGGGCATCAGGCCGCTTCCCGTCGGGGTCGCTTCGATAGAGCGACCCTCGCAGCTCGTCTACGGCAAACTTCAAGCTGAACGTTTTCTGCTGCATCCGCAGCTTCTCGCTGACCTGTCCTTGATCGGCATCCTGGTACTGGTCCTTGTCGTCGTCTTCCTCGAGGATGATCGCGGTCTGCTTCGGCCCGAAGGGGAGGAACTGCGCCGACGATCTTCGGCGGCCGCTGTTCTTCGGCGCATGGAGCGAGGCGCTGCTGGAAAGACGGGGACGCATGGACGCCGCCGGCGGTCTCGACGCGGCCCCGTCGTTTTGGAACTTGGGTATGGCGACATCGATGATGCGCATGAGGCTCTTGTACTTGACATCCGACACGGTCGCGTGGAGCGTCGGCATGTGGCCCGATACCTTGACGCGCGTCAGGTTGGGCGCCTTGGGGAGGATGGAGATCTCTACGACGAAATCGACGTTGATCTTCTCCACGATGTGCATCCGCAACTTGTCGTCTTTCGCCGCGAGCTGTCCTTTGGTCTCCTCAATCGACGCCCCGATAAGGACCTGTGTAGACGACAGTTTGACGATGAATCGATCGTACATCAGCGACTCCAGTCGCTGGAAGTCCTCCTCCGTGTAGACTTGGCTCTGCTTGGACTGGACATCCTTCATGGTGGCCCGATCCACCAGCTCGCTGTTGACGCTGATGTGTCCGGCGTCGAGGATCAAGCACGTCGAGCGCTTGGTGGTGACGCTCTGCGGGACGATGATCAGGGGTGCTTGGAGGCTCAAGTTGGCATTTATCGTCTTATGTTCCTCGAGGGCAAACTCGAGGCCGGCGCGGGTCTGCTCCCGAAGGCCTTCGACCGTGGCGCCGGCCGTCTCCATGAGCGCCGCGATGGACTCCATATGGCGTTCCGGCGGCTTGAAGAACTTCCACACCCCTACCACAAAGTTCGGATTCCACACCACCTCGAGGGGCTTCAGCTTCGCCGTGACCGCGATGTCGCCCTGTCCGTCGAGCGGGTTCTGTTCCACCTGAAGCTGGAAGAAGGCGTCTTCCCGGTCCCGTTCCAATTCGACGATCGAGAGCCGCTTGTTCTTTTTGTTGTCGGGGGCATCCTTGACGCGGACGATTTCGGTGAACAGGCTGTCCGGCGTGGTACCGTCGTTCACGCGCAACCCGCCGAGGCTGAGGTCCAGGAAAACGGAGTCGGTCCGCTTCAGCGCCTTTGCCTTGAAGACGTCGAAGTGCAGACTCAGGAGATCCCTGGCGCCCCCTTGGGGGTCCTGCTTCAGCGTGAAGCTCCCGGTGCTCAGCGACGCCTCGAGCTGCAGCTTGACCGTCTCTCGAGGGACGTCGACCTCGGCCGCCAACGCCGTCTTTTCGTCCCACTCGATGGCTTCGTACAGCTCTTGGCGTTGCTCTTCCGTCATCTGCGTGTTTTCGGACTCGTTCTCGTCCGTCCGGACCTCGGCGGGCTTGGAACCCCACATCCACGCAACCCACCCTTGCTGCTGTTGCGGCTGCTGCGGCTTGGGCGGGTTCTTCTTGGCGGCCTCGGCGTTCTCCTTCCTAAGCTGGTTGCGCGCCAAAGACCTCCAGAACCGAAGATCCTCGTAGCCGAGCTTCGCCTCCAGCTTCGTCATCTCGTCGCCCTCCGCCGGCGTCAGCTGCTGGTTTTGCTTCTTCTTCTTGAAGAGCTCGATATATCGGATCCGGTCGTCGCGCCGTTCCTTGAAGTAGGCCCAGGACCACCGCTTGTTTCTGTCATGGATCTTGCTCAGCACCGCATTGCCGGCGAACTGGAGCCACGCACGCGGGTCTTCCTTGGCGGTGACCCCCTTGGGCTGGTATTTTTTATACTCCTGGTGGCGGAGGAAGTAATGGAACAAGTCCACCATCAGGAGCGCATCGCGGTACTGTTGGTCGTCGAGCACCAGGCCGATCTCGTCGAAGAGCAGGTTCGCCTTGAACTTGGGGGCGTTGGGGCCCCCGGTCTTGTCCAGCTCGATCTTGGCCTGGCCGCTGACCGGCTTAAGGATGAACTGGTGTTTCGAGGATTCGGCTTGGTCGGTCTTGACTATCATCTCCTTGAAACGTTTGATGACCTCGCCGTGTGGCATGCGCTCCTCTTCCGACGCCGCGGCCTCTCGCCCCGTCCCCAGCAGATCCGTGTCGGTATCCCAGTACACGGCCAGAGCACCGAGCGTCGCCAGCTTGTGCGAAGCCTTGTTGGACTTTTGGATGAAGGTGGGTTTCCACTCGCCGTCGGTGCTGACCGCGCTGAACTCCTCGAGGGTGACGCCGAGGGCAAAGGGGTGTCCCGGGGCGGAGATGGAATCCTCGTAGCGAACATGGATGTTCTTGATCGTGACTTGCACGTTGTCGACGATCTTGGTAACCAGACTTTGGGTGAAGCTCTGGTTTTTCTTTTGCTCTTCCTGGCTCAGGCCTTCTTGGTTCCGCTCCTTAAGGAGCTCGGCCGAGTCGAGCTTCTCCATCTTGAGCCGCTGTTTCCGCCGTTCCTCTTCTTCCTCGTCGTACTCGGCCTCCTCTTTGGGCGACGCCAGCAGGAATACATCTTCGATGAAGACCTGGACCGGCGCGCCCCGCAAGTTAGACCAGGGTATGACCAGCGTCAGGAGGCCGAGGTGGCCTTCCACCACGTTGATGGGGAGCTTCAGCTGGTCGAGGGCCTCCTTGCGGAGCTGCAGGTCGCGCAACTTGACATCCCCCGACCATATGCCGACCTTGAGCTGGGCTGGGTCGAAATTCTTGACGTACATGCCCAGGAAGCGGTTGAGCAGGCCGGCGACCAATCCTTCCAACATCTTGACCGTTGGGTGCCGTTACCCGGGCCGGGCGTCTCGGGATGCTAGCGACAGCCACTCCTGGGCTTCATTTGAGGCCGATGCGCACGTAGAATGGGGGCAGCAGCTAGGGTCGTGGTTTTTCAGGGACGTGTTCGGGCAGTCGTCGTCATCGGGTGGTCGGCTTCGCGGCTGGTGGGATCGTTCGGACACGGGTCGAGAGGGGGAACGATACACGCGGGAGAGTACAAACAAGCGTGGAAGGTGCCGACGCGAGCTCTAGAAGCTACATATGGTGTACGACGAAGATTTGGGTTGTTTCAGGGCCAGCAGCAGCAGCCAAATGGCACGTTTGGGGCCGGGTTGGAGGCGAGGGAGGTTTTCGAGCTGCGGATGACGACTGCATCACTGGGCGGGCGCGTTCACCAGGCTTTCCCCGATTCCGCAAGCTGCAGCGGTCAGGGTACTTGGTCTGGCGGGGCCTGGAACCTATCGGCACCCCGGGGTGAGACTACGACATCAGGCTCCTCGCCGGTGCTACAAGATTTGTTCGCGTCCTGTCCGCGACAGACTCTGAAAAGGCTGCTCTGGACCCCAGCGAGTCCAGAAAGGAGCCTGAATGCTTCAAATGAACTATCTAAGTCTCCTTATCGTGCAGGTTCCTTTACATCCGTCATTGCGTGGCTCGAAGCTCCGCCTTCGTCGTCGCCGGTAGCATCTGGAGCAGGGACACTGGCGCAACACCTGGGTGTAGCATTACCCCACACACCTGGAAAAGACCCTATCATTACGTCACAGGGCGGGAGCTCCCCGTGCGTGCAACAACAAGGACTAATGACGATAGTACGACTCCTCGAAACCATGAACTTCGGCATATCTAAATACCTACCTGTTAGGGTTGGCCTTTATTGAAGGACTCCACTGGTTTTCATTTGGCTCAGCAAGCTGCTTCGAAAAACACTCGCTTCAAGGTCCAGTATTGCGTCACCGTATCAGAAGCAGCTCCCTTACAACGTCCAGCATACGACCGCGACCATGTTGCGAATAAGTCGACCGCTCCTCCGATCGTCCACACGCCCAATTGCTCTCCGAATAGGCACACCCGCCTCCCGGGCGACCTTGACCTGTCTCAGCCCCTCCCAAACGACGAGTGGCCGACCCAATGGCGGCTCCCGGCACTGCAATGTGCCCAGCCAACTCATGGCTTTCCGAAAGACGTATTCGACCAAGCCTCCGTTGCAGCCGAACAAAATAGACAAGGAACAGGAGAAGCGACTCGGGGAGAAGAAGCTAGAAGCACATCCCGAGCTAGTCTCTGCGACGTCCACGGTCCGGGCTGCCTTCGAGCGGGCCGAACGGGCCAAAGACGGCTCCGGCGCAATCTTTCAGGACGTCAAGGCAGACCTGGTCCGTTTACCGGTCGAGCCACCGGTCGATGGCGAGTTCCAAGCTAATATCGTAAGTAGAACACGGTCAAAGAAACCCTCTCGCTCACGAGTGTGCCCACCGAGCCGTACGTTCTCGGTCTGGCAGGCACGCTACCGTATCTGGCCACCTCCATCTCGACCGTCTACCTGGGTTGGAACATACGGACGATAGAACACTCCAGCTCGCCCTTCCTGCACAGCATCATGTTCACCCCGGATCACGCGCAACAGTGGTTGCAGCTCCTGGAGCCGATCCAGGTCGGCTACGGCGCCGTCATCATCTCCTTCCTCGGCGCCGTCCACTGGGTAGGTGCCCCACCCCCCCGGCCCGCGCCGATCCGAACTAACCAGCCGTGTGTTTGTTCGTGTACAGGGCATGGAGTACGCCGAGAAGACGCCGTCGCACAACCGCACGCGCTTCCGCTACGGGCTGGGCATGCTGGCGCCGGCGGTGGCGTGGCCGACCCTGCTGCTGCCGGTGCAGTTTGCGCTGACGGCGCAGTTCGCGGCCTTCACGCTGCTGTACTTTGCCGACGCGCGCGCGCAGGCGCGCGGCTGGACGCCGCCGTGGTACGGCAACTACCGCTTCGTGCTGACCTTTGTGGTGGGCGGCGCCATCTTCCTGAGCCTGGTCGGGCGCGCCAAGATCGGCGACGACCGCCCGCGCATCGCCGCCCACCGGCTCGAGGAGCACATGCACGAGCGCGGTAACAAGGATCATGAGCCGTACTCGGCTAAGTGGCAGAAGTTGGAGGAGGAGGAGAAGCTGCGCATCCAGAAGGAGAAGGAGGAGGAGGAGAAGAAGAAGAAAGAAGAGGAGAAGAAGGCGAAGCAGGATGGACGGGGGAAGAAGGGCAAGAAGGCGGAGAAGGATGATAAAGAGGGGGAGAAAGAGGGTGGGGAGGCGAAGAAGGACGATGGCGATGACGATGAGAAGGCGGAAGAGGGTGAGACTGATGACGAGAAGTCGGACGACGGCGGCGACGATGACGAGAAAGACCAGAAGGAGGACGAGGATGGGAAGAAAGGCAAACGCAAGCCAAACCCCCGACTGGAGAACAAGGACGAGAAGCCGCCGTCGAAGCGCAATTAAACTACAATAGTGGAAGAGAAGGTCCGTCTCATGGTCAGGAGGTTTCGGTAGGCTAGACCTAGGGTGCGATATTTTAGTCCCGCCTCTACCATCTCTGCACTCTGAACTCCATCTAGAACGCGAACTGGCGGTGTTCCGCCTTGACAACCATCTGAAAGAAGTCCAAGTTGCCATTTAGTGCCCGAGCTAAAGACAGGTAAGGTAGATACGGTAGGTACCTGTATGCCGGTGATATACCTTTCAACCTTTACACGTCGGCATGTGCATAGGGGGAGATGGCACTCCACCCGTCAGCTGACACTGTCGGGGGTAAGTACGAAGCCAATGACTCGGGGTTTCCGACCACAAACGTTAGATTCGAGGAAGACACAATCATGGGGAGGGAGTCTATTGCAGCAGAGCTGTTCAGTTATTTCAGTAGAAACAAACCAGGTATTTACATCAAGGTGTGTCGCTACAACCAGGTTCTCAACGCGCGATCACGAACGCTACATGTAGCACAACCCCGGCCCAGTCCCGGTCCCGCCACCCCGATGCTCCGTAGCCGTCCGTAGCAGAATCAACCCGTCTACTCCCCCCCCGGCCACGAGGACCCGCCCGTCGGCTTCTTCTTGTCCTCGTACTGATCGACCCACTCTCCCGGGCGTCTCGGATCCGGAACCTTGACGCGCCTGCTGCTCTGGAAGAGCGCCTCGGCCTCGTCCCAGTCTCCCTTGGCGCAGCCGTGGGGCGCGTGGGCGCCGCCCGTGACCTTGGCGATGGCGGCGATGACGTTGCGCTCTTTGCAGTGGGGCGCGACGGTGATGCCGAAGCGGAGGCCGTTGTCCTTGGGGTCCTCGACGCAGGCCCAGTTGCTGGTCATGCAGTAGTTGAGGTTGGCCTTGTAGGAGAAGCCGCAGTGGTGGCCGACGGCCGACCAGCGCCCGCCCTGCGGGATGAAGAAGTGGTAGCGCTTGATGCCGCCCAGGATGGTCGAGCGCGTGCACACGGCCGCGTACTCCATCTTGGTCGGCTGCTTGTGCTTCACGTCGTGGCGGTCGGGCCGCGCCGGCGCCCCCCAGTTCGGCGGCCGCTTCACGTCCAGCCCGTCGCCCTTGTCGGACGCCTCGTCGACGTCGTCGTCGAACCGGGGGGGCCGGGGCTCCTGGGCGTGGCGGGGTCCGATGGCCGCGGCCCTGCCCTTGAGGAGGTAGGCGGGCGGGTTCTTCCAGGGCACGCAGTCGATACTCTGCATGTGGTTCTCGCGGCTGTAGGCGGTGAGGCCCGCAATATCGGCACACTTCTTTGTTGCCGGTCCCTGGCAGTCCAAGGCAGGGTATAGGAGGCAGCACCCGCCGCCCGAGGCTCTGGGTAGGCCGAATCTGAAGTGACCGGCGGTGTACCGGTTGAACCAGGCGACGCTGTCTGCGTCTCATGAGTTCCTGCGTACGCTAGGGGAATCTAGGGGCTTGCATACCGCAGCCCTCTCGCAGGCCGTAGTTATTAAATCGGCCTTTGTATTCGGGGTGGCTGAGCATATGGGGGTCGTCCGATGGCAGGTCGTCTCCAGCTGTCGCCCCAGCTTCGACGGCGACGGCGACCGCGTCGGCTCGTGCGATGCGGGCCCACAGAGCCGGCGTTTTCTCGACATCTAGACTCTCGACAGCAGTCTCCGTGGCTTGCCCGATCGAAGCAGCCATGTTTTCCGCGGCGTCTTCAATGGGAATCAGGCGCTCGGGAGCGGCGTCCCCAGACTCGCCGCACCGGCTAGGATCCCCATGGATGTGCGAGTGAAACGGCGGCGGGCCCGGCCGGCAAGGGCCGTCAATGGGAAGGCCATGGCCCTCGACAATTTCTGTCTCGATACGTCGAATCAACGATGGGGCGGGGGGCGAGGCGTCGGAGGGCATGGGTACCCGGACGGTGATGGCGGTGGAGATGACAGCCGCCAGGGCGAAGAACTTAAAGCATGCCCGCATCTTTGCTGAGCAACGGAAAGGGGAGAATAAGAAGACGCTATGTGAGGATGAAGAAGAGAAAGGGCCAGAGGCTCCGGGAAGGGGGCAGTCTGAGCATATATTAGGTATCTTTTATACCGGTCCTTTGCCCAAACCACCTTAGCACGGCAGGCGATCCGAGATCCCTTGACAAGCCCTGGCCCGCTGTAATTGATCTAGATTCAGTGTCACGGGTGACCGCGGCTGTATCCGGGCAGGCTCCGTGCATGGTAGAGAACCTGTGAGCGAGTATCCCGGTCTTTCGGCGCTCAAGTGCTGGAAGCTTCGGCGCCTCCCGACTCAGTTCGTTCGGGTAGCTTCCACGACATCTATCTTTTTGGTAGGACTGGGACACAGGCTTGTGTTTTGGGCCGCCTCGACATCAGAACCTTTCCGCTGTAGGCCAGAGGGAGCACCGACCGGCCCACATAAGCGTGCGCCGAGGGCAGCCTAGGCGGCCGCATCACTTGACTCGCCGACAACCGCAACTCGGACGGACAGCATAATCTCCCGTAGACGGCACCCAGGGGGGTGGAAGCGACAGGGAGTAGCTTACAATTTCCCGCCCGGACGCGAATCTGAATGCCGGTAGAGCTTGGCGCATGTAGTCCCGGTGGTGACAGAGAGGCTTGCCAGGGGTCGACGAGTCGTCCGCCCCGAAGTTGTCTGCCATCAAGTCATGAACCGGCAAAGGGATCCCGCTACTATGTGGGCCTCGGCGGCACCCATCTTTTGTTATCAAGGCCCTCTCCGGTGGGTTAGTCTAGGACCGACATGACATCTCTTCCTGCTAGGTGCGCCTTGGTATCGGGGGAATTTGATCCGTCACGGTGTTTAGTGTCTGGGCAGCTGCCATCACCACCGACCGCACCCGACCGGAGATCTACGTGTGGCGGTCAGTAAATCCAAGGGCTACTCGTAAACGTGCAGTGATCTGACCGCCAAACGTGTGTGGTGGGAATTTGTACGCCCGGGACGAAGCCCAAATTCCATGGGGACCCGGTTCCGGCCCGTTAGCAAGGAAACAGTTGCTTGCAGGCGACAGCTTCCGAAAAGGAGTAGGTAGGGATCCTGAGGCTGGTTGGAATCATTTGCATCGTTTTCCAAAGTCAGAAACAATATTGCTTGCGATGCGGCTGTTGATTGTGTGTGGGTCGGGGTTGAGTCGGACGGGAGGCTTTGTTGGTCGGAATAAGGGACTAATTACGACTTGTCCAATTCTTTTACCCTCACTCGTCACTGCAATCCCCCTAGGGTTAAAGTGCTCTATATTGTGTACGAGTCAGGTGGAGATTGCTATATCAGCTGCCCCATCCTTGTATTGAGATCCGTGACATCTTCACCATATTCGATACCGTCCACACCCCGCCACTGAAAGCTAACCACGGTCCTCTGCCGCCCGTCAAGAAACACTTCCTTCATTTGCTCGTTGTAGATCCTCGCCACTTCAGGGAGAGGCTCAGTCTCCGATAACTGTCCTCGATGACGCTCCTCTATGCCGATCTTCCACTCGGCATACTCTATTGCATCTTGCCGGTACCACATCCCTTCTCGACACGGAGCCAACTCGAGGAGAGAGAGGGCCTTCCGCCGTAAAGCCAGATTACGACATTTCAAAACGACGTAGAACAGGGGGGCCATAACCCCCATGTCGAAGAAGATGGTCCTGCCATGTGCTGGGAGTTGCGAATCAGCCGGTCGCCAAGGGTAAGGACCTCTTCGAAACAGCTGTCGTAACTGTCGTAGACCATCTGCGACTGGGTAAATAGTGTCTTAAGAAGGATGGTCACGGTCTGGTGATAGACGCGTAGGAGACACATGGCCGCTATCCGTCGAGGACTCGTTGATGCGAAGGTCGACGCCGGACTGTTCTCGATCGCCCCCTCCCAACTTTGAAGTTGGCCGAGAAGCGAACCACATGTGGCTTCCAGGGAAGACGGGTCCAACCACGGGTGAGACGGCGCGGTTGGGTCGACGGAGCCAGGATCGCTAATCCGTCTGACGAACCGAAAGACGGTACCCAACAAAGCCTGCAGCGTGTTTCTCGCCTGCTCGATGCTCGAGAAGGAGTCGGGCACACCCTGCATCCGTTCCAGGTCGTCAGAAGCAACGAACCCGATATTTGGGCTGCCAAAGACGGTGGCCTGGATCTCCAGTCGCGAAAACGAGCGTATGAGGGACTCGTCGATCAGCGGAGACTGGAAGGCGGTCGACTGGCTGGGCCGCCGAAAGTCGTCCAAGATCTTCAGTCCGCCCTTCAGATGTATCAGAGCTGCGTCGAGGTCGTTCCGCATGAATTCGAGCCAGACAAAAACCAGACAGGAGGCCAATATCACCTCCAGCTGGGGCGGCGATGCCGACATGGCGTCGTTCAGCAGTACGACGGCCTTGTTGTACTGCTGCAACGCGAACTGTTGGCGGGTCGCATCGTGATCTTCCGCGAGAGGTCGTGCATCATACGTCTCGCACAGCGAGCAGAGGCCCAGCAAGGCATGTCGCACAGCAGGCTCGGTGTGACTGATGCGCAGGACCAGGCGGTCCCAGAACTCGGATTCGAAGTATCCGGAGATGTCGTAGATGGCCCGCTCTCTCATGTAAGAAAAGCTCCGTCGTTCGGCGTCGTCCCCGACAACTCCCCAGGTCAGGCGATGGAACGAGAGTGAGCCATGAGCGTCGCCGGCGGCACCAGGATATCGCCCCGGCGATGCAAGTGGCCAGCCGTCTCCGGTGGATGGGGTCGAGATGACAGGATAGTAGCCATCACACTTCCTCCCGGTCGAGGTGCAGCGAGTGCAGGCCGGCTTCACCTCGTCGCATTTCACTCGCCGGATCCTAGAGCCATTAGTCACTTCGCTCGTCATGCGTCTTGGCGGAGCGCTTGTTGAACTGACTTGCAAACGCTGCAACCCGTGCGGGTTTTGCGGTGGCTCCTCCTGGTGTGAGCTTTTCGAGATAGCGCCCCCCCTTGTGGAGGCTCTGCGGCTCAAGTTAGCAAAGGGTCGCCCTGGCATGTTCAGGGGGAGGCGTGTTTCGTTGCGCACCGCGGATGTCTCGGCGGGTTGCCGAGGGTCGAGAGGCGATTTCCATTGAAGGCGAACGGGGCGCCAGTTGCAGCCAATCTCGGCTACGACACTAGGAAACGGCCAGTGGTAGGGCTTCGTCGAAGACGGTGGCGTGTTCCGGGAAGTGAGGAGGGGAGCTCGGGGAGAAAGTCGAGAGCGGCAAGGTGGGAAGAAGTGTGCCGCCTTGGGTCGCCCGGTTCCGAGCATCTCCGACCGAACGAGGCTTGGCGATCCCGACACATCAGCCGCGCGCACACCCCTGCCGAACCTCTAGCGAGTACGATCTCGCCAATCAGAACACTCAACGCGCTTCCAGATGCCTTGGGGCTCCGCTGAGTCCGCCTCGGGCCGAGAAACCAATCAGGTTCAGGCGCAGGGATGGCGCGAACGAGCCAATGGGAAATCCACGGATTGTCCCATCTCGTGGCACTGGGAACCTGCGAAGTTGCCATGGGTTCGACAAAGGCCGTAAGTGCCTAGATCGGGACGCTGCCGTGATGCGGCTGTGTTAAAATACGGGCACGTTAGCACTGATGACGACTGCTATCATGGCAGCATGGGTTTCACTTGTCTCGTCCTATTTAGTAGTCGAGTTCGCCCTCTACTCTGACCGTTGCAGTTCCGTCCTCTTACCCTCACCCTCGATGTCTTCACCTCGATCCCAGCCGAGAACCGACTCCTTTGCAACCGCTAAACGGCCTCTGTTTTGCGTCTTGCGCGCGCCACAGGCTTTCCTCGCAAGGCCAACACCGAGGCCGCCATGGGCAACGCAGCGAGCCAGTGTCCAGGTACTGTACCATGTCACGCGCGATTCCCATGAGCCCAGCTAACCTGACATGTCGCCAGCTCTGGACGACCCGGACATGCAATGGCCGTACTGCCCATCTTTCCAGGCGGCCGTCGCCCTTACCGCGTGCTTCGCCACTCTCACCGTGGCCCACCTTGTCCAGGCCGTCCTTTATCGCAAAAGATTCTGCTGGGTCATTTGTATGGCCGCGGCCTGGGAGACGGCCGGATTCACCATGCGTCTCCTCGGCGCGAGGGACCCGCGAACGCAGGTGTTCTCCATCGGCTCCAATCTCCTGATCCTGTTATCACCGCTGTGGGTGAACGCCTTCGCCTACATGGTTGTAGGGCGCATGATATACTATTGGCTGCCGAATAAGTCGGTCTGGAAGTTCAAGGCGCGTACCATGACGTCGTGGTTTATGTGGCTTGATGTTATCACCTTCCTGGTACAAGCCACGGGCGGGAGCATGATCGAGAACGAGAACCCCGCAGACGCGAAGCTCGGCCTGAACATCTGTAAGTCGCCCCGGGCCGCGTGGAAGTTCCCGGGCCGCAAACACTTGATCTAACTCTACTTTCCGTCGGTACCTAGACATGGGCGGCATCGGTCTGCAACAGGGCTTCCTGCTTCTGTTCGTCCTCGTGATGATCAAATTCCATGTCGACGTGCGCCAGGTTGGGCGTCGTCACGCATCTTCCTGGCGGGGCCAACTCTATTCCCTCTACATCGCCCTGGCCCTCATTACTGTAGGTGTTCCCTCCCCGAGTCGTTGCCGTCTGCAAGAAGAGGATTAACAAACGTGGCAGGCACGCATCATCTTCCGTCTGGTGGAATTCTCCTCAGGCATTAACGGGCCTATCCCTAAGAACGAATCCTACTTTTACGCCCTCGAGGCCACACCGATGGTTCTAGCAATCGGAACTTTCGCCGTCATCCACCCGGGCCGCACGCTAATCGGCCCGGAAAGCGAATTCAGCCAACTGATCGTCCAGAAGGGGGATCGGAGGTGGTGGTGCTGCGGCCGGCGAGCGAGGTCGAAGCTCGACCCAGATGTCGAGATGCATTGATGAAATGGAACACGCCTCTGCAAGCCCGGTGGGTGCAAAAATGAGAGACGCCGTGGCGGAAAGATTGGAAATAGAGCGACTGCAAGCACCACATTCGAAGACGGGGTAGTCTTTAGTAGAACAAAGGCACTGGCGCGGGCGTTTCTTGGATTTAGTCCGACCGCTCGGAGGAGCAGATCTTGGATGCTGATCCTACGATCTGCTTGGGCTCTTCTTGTATACCGCATGTATTGACTTGCCCGCTGAACCTACCTCTCACGCTGTTAGCTGCCCTGAATTTCAACGGAGGAACAGGATCCAGTACTGTGATGTCGGGCCTCTTGGCGTCCGTCAAAAGGGGAAGGGGCGCGAAGTCCGGTGGCTGCCGAGGTTATTCCGCGACTCATCATGTGACTCTGTCGACGCAGGGAGCTACAGTGGTACCTAACCCTGAGTACAAGGCAGATTCTGGGGCTGAATTCGCTGAGCCTTGGTTTGGATTTGGTCGCCGAAGGACGAACTTCCCCCTCTCCTCTGACCCAACAATGATGAGAGACAACAACATGCGATGAGCGTCACATTTGGGGCCGTCGGGGACATTATCAGTGTTTGTCTGCTGGTGAAGGACCTGGTTGAGCTGCTCGACAACAGTCGCGGGTCGCCGGGCGAATACCGCAGCCTCGTCCGGGAGCTCTACGCCCTGGAACGCTCCCTCCTCCACATCGACATTCTTTGCAAAACATACGGAGATTCCTCGGAAATCGGAGACATTTGCATTGCGGCTCAAGGGGCTGTGAAAGAATGCCAACAGTCGCTCGAGGAGCTGTGCAGCCGCATCCAGAAGTACGACGTCAGCTTCCAAAAGGATGGGTCGGGCAACGTCATCAAGGACGCTGCCATGAAGCTCCGCTGGCATATCAGCGAGAAGGAAGCGGTCGTCAAGTTTCGAGACACGATTTCGAGTCACACCAATGCCCTGAACATCCTCCTCGCCTCCGCCAACGTGTAAGCCCGCCGGGTTCCCTGTTCCGTCCGCCTTGTCAGGCACCTGCTCACCCCCAGCGACCAGTAAACTGGGCTCCGCGGTCACGAGCAAGTTGGATGATCTGAAGGGATCCATCGAAGCGGACATCAAGGCGCAGGGCGAGATCCTGTCAGATCTTCAGGACGGACAACGGATGCAGTTCTCCCTCATCTTCAGCTGGAAGAGCACCCTCAAAGCGATCCTCCGAAGCTTTGGCAACCTCCAGAAGACATGCATGGAAATGAGCATCTCCGTTCGCCAATTACTGGCCAGCAACTCCGCTCTCCTTCGATCAGTCCAGGCTATCGAGTCGGGCCTGCCGAGCGCCCTCGAGCGCACGCTGTTCCAGCAGCCGTTCATCCTCGAGGATGCCATCGGCCGCATCGCGCCCATCCCCCATCAGCTGATAGAGTCTTGGGAAGCTTTCGAGAAGATTCTCGAGCTGCGGTTTCGCGGCATTCAGGGTGCCGACAAGGTGCTGCACCGCGAGTACGTGTTCCAGGACCACGCGATGGGTTCCGAGATCGTGAGGTCGCGGCCGTGGCAAGGTGCTTTCCTGCCGGGCCAGCGCGTTTACATGAGCTTCGTCTTCGAGCGGACGGCGCCTCAAGAGTTCGAGGACGAGTCATCGCAGGAGCACGAGACGAGTTGTCCGTCTTGCGGTCACCCGGCCGCCGGCGGCACGACGATGGCCATTGATTGGTTTGACTCCCCTCTCTCCCCGGAGGCCCTTTGGATTATTTCTTGCTACTAAACCTGCCCAACAGCTACAACTGTGGTATGCGGTACAGACGAATCACAGAGATCCAGGAGGTCGATGATCCAACCTCCAGCTCCGGCGACGCGGCCCCTTCCACGACCGCTTCGCCCGAATGTGGTTCCTCGCAGCCGTCGACGGACAACCATACGAGAAAGAGAAGATTGGAGGATACTGATGCCGATTTGTCCCAGTTCAAGAAAGTTTGGCTCATCACAAAGCGCATCAAGACTCGCTCACAGTTGACGTTCCCCACTGCCAGCAGGTCTTCTGAGCACCGTACTGACCAAGCGAAAACCGCCAGTCCACGGTTTAGGCCCATCCTACTTCGGGCGAATGGCAACAGTCAACCAGAAGTCTTGGAGAGCGCACCTGGACGAGAGGGTACTCAGGAGCCGCAGGATGTTGTGATGACCTCGACGGGTGAGGACCCTTTCAAGGCTGGGGACCAGCCGATGCCACCGATCTTAGGTCATCATGTCGAAGTCAGCATTCCGGTACCCTCACTTGGTCCGACGCCCGAAGAGATGGATTGCGACAATGATAACTGGTCGACCGAGCAATTTTCGAACTTGGATTGCGAGTACTTCGTTTTTGAAAACGGTCGCAGATACCACGCCTTCAAGGCCGGTCGATACCACTTCCCCAACGACGAGGTCGAGTTAGAACGCGAGGACATGTTACATCATCTGGTGGTCGAACTGGTTTGTGAGAAGAAACTGCATTTTGCGCCGCTTGAAAATCCGAGCAACATTGTCGACGTCGGAACTGGAACGGGAATATGGGCAATTGATAGTAAACCCCCCTCTCCCCATCTTTCCTTGCGCTTGTCAATCTAGATCTGCCTTCTAACTCCATTTTCAGTGGGCGATGAGTACCCTGAGGCTACAGTAACCGGCATCGATCTTTCCCCCATCCAACCCCCCTATGTGCCTCCCAACGTCAGTTTCATGTTGGACGATGCCGAAGATCTCTGGCTATATCCCGGGAACTCGCTGGATTTCGTTCATCTGCGGCACATGGGTGGAGCTATTCAAGACTGGCCGAAGCTAATGAGCCACATATACGAGTCCGTTCAAGTCCCAGCCGTGACCCGCCTAAGAGGCGAGATATTGGCTGACCCATGCATCACCCTCCTCATAGGAGCCTAAAGCCGGGAGGCTGGATCGAGATTCAGGACATGCGCTGGCAGTACAACTGCGAAGACGGCACCATGGACTCGGAATATGGGCCGCTGAAGATGATGGAACTCGTGGAAAGGGCATTGGAAGCAATGAACATCGAGTTTGCACCGGCCCAGAAACACATCGCGCGGCTCACTGACGCAGGCTTCGCCAACATCGGGCAGTTGGAACGTAAGGTACCGGTTGGAAGGTGGCCCAAGGCACAGGTCCTGAAGACGATGGGTCACTTCTGCCGCGAAATTGTTATCCGCGGGCTGGACGCCGTCATGCTTGGTCCTCTCACCCGGGGTCTTGGTTGGAGCAAGGATGAGGTTGAGCAGTTCGCGTGGTCGGTGCGGAGGGATTTGATGAATTCGTCGATCCATTCCTATGTGTACTTTCAGGCGTGCTGGGCACAGAAGCCATTGGACGTTGCAGCTTGAGAACAGGTTTCTAATAGCGGTCAGTTATACGGTACCTCTACCCTGTTTAGACACGTCTGGTTCAATGGGTCGTCCGGGAAGTTCCCAGGAATGGGAGGCGGAGCACAGCACATGGACAAAGCAAACGAACCGTCCAAGCGCGCAGTGCAATTACTTCTTGCCCCCTTTCGTAGCTGTTGCTGGATTGCCACCCTCATTCATGCCCCCAGCGACTTTTGAGCCACACTGAGGCATCTTCACGCCAAAAGGTTGAGATCGGGCTCACTGTACCTATTAGAAGGGTAGCCCGAGGACTGGAGCTTCAAACAGCCCTCGGGCGGTTGGGTCTGTGCCAGGAGGGATGCGTGACTTGCCTGCTGGGCCGCCCGCTGCGGCAGTTCGTGAGGTCCATCTATATAGCCGCAGTATGTCAAGGACCCGCCCCGGAAAACAGCATATTACAGCATAGTGCTTCGTATTTTTGGCATCCGAACCGCTCGGTAGCGTGGCTGATTGGTGACACCGTAGGACTTCAACTTCAGGGCACCATCGGTGGAGCAACAGCGCCGCTATTTTAACAACCAACGCCCTCAAGTCATAAACTGGCGAGCGCGGGGTTCCAATGCAGCCTTGCCTACAAAGACCCCACCATCCAGGTGCGCCCTTAAGGGTTCCGACACAGTATCTTCCCCAGGGATTGTCATAGAGCAACCGCAAGGTAGCCGACAATGCTGTGCGCATCCATCATCGCTCTTGCACTGGTGCTTGGCCAGGGCCACGCCTACGAGACAGATCCCACGCCCTGTAGCCTGCCGGGATTCGCTCCGCCTGTGTTCAAGATATCCAAGTTCCTCCAGCAATACATCTTGTACAGCAAGAACGAGTCCGCGGCGGCATGGACCGAGGCTACGGTGACCGACACGGCTAATGGCTATACTACGCGTTGCGCGGAAGACATGCGGAGGTTTTCTATTAGCACTAAGGCGGGCATAAGTTGCGCAGTCACTAACGGCGTCAAGACGGCTGGCCTGCCAACGATGCAGCTCAAATACAACTCCACGGCCCGCCAAGTCGCGATCCGCCAGTCCTGGGTCTGTGATCAGAAAGATGGCACCTTCGAGTACGTTCCACAGCTGTCTCAACCCTACTACCCCTTCCCCCAGCC
>Ga0247777_1000084_pt1 | contig 26694 bp, 65 predicted proteins | sample UWRJL154409C5_FD_179937 | JGI IMG/M metagenome (GOLD analysis project Ga0247777, IMG submission 179937) | Plant litter microbial communities from Arlington Agricultural Research Station in Wisconsin, United States - UWRJ-L154-409C-5 | ecosystem: Environmental > Terrestrial > Plant litter >...
ACCCGACAGGATACGTTCACCGTCGCCGGGGTAGCGGCTGGCGATTCCGTGACAGTGACGCTTCCTGGAGCGTGGCCCGCGGGCCTATTGAGCACGCCACCAATCATTGGGACAGGGCAGGTATTCCTGCAGCTCTATAACCCGACTGGAGGCTCGCTCTCCATGGCCGCTGCGAACTTCGTGTTCGACGTGATGCCGTATCGATGAGTGAAAGCACTATTCAACTGACGGAGCCTTTCGTCCCCCGTTTGAAGCGATGGATAGAGGTCGTGATGAGCATTCGAAACGAAAAGGAACGCGGCCCTGATCCGGATTCGCCACTGCTGGGCGATGAGGATGTCGACCGCATCGTTCGCCTTGCAATCAAGTACGGCGGCCATCGGCACTACAGCAATGGAGACGGCAGCAGTTCGTGGCAGAAGTGGATGGTGACTCTGTGCGGTGGGCTCGCCCTAGCGGGAGTTATCGGCGGCATTGCCATGTATGGCAAGCTGGCCGCGATCGAGGCCAATCAGGTCAGCCAGCAGCGACAACTAGACCAACTCGCTGGCACGGTCGCAACACTCAGGAGAGCGCCATGAACGAACCAGAACCGACAATGAACCGGCAGCACCACTCACCAGACAAGTCCATCAAAGAGAACAGCGGAACGCTCGCGCAGGGAGGAAATGCCGAGGTCCACGACCGCACCGGCCTGTACCTCGCCATCGTTGCGTTCGGCTTCTCCTGCATGGCGATAGGCGCGGCGCTCATCCTGCCGGAACTCTACACAGCGCGCGCGGACGCCGAGGCGATCCGCATTCAGGGGCTCGCTGAACGAGTGCAGGGCGCAGAGCGAACCGCAGCTCTTGCCCGTGAAGACTTGCGTGTCATTCAGCAGGCGTTGGCCGCTCGCGGCATTCAGACAGACGAACACGAACAGGAGAAGCGAAAGTGACGCACAGAATAATCATCGTGGAGAACGGGACCGGCCCAGGCGGCAGTGCTTCTAGCACTGTCGAATACACGCCCAACCACGCAGTGCCCGGCGCTCAGCAGATCCGCAAGGCCGAAAAGGCGGCGAAGGTGCTGGAGAAGCTGAATGACTATCTCTACGGAAGCGGCCCCGATCCCTACCCGGACGAGTGAGATGACCGACGCCCTCGACAAGCTGCGCGAGCTCAACGAGAAACTCTCGGACCGGGTCGTCGTCGACCCCGCGATGCTCGAGCAGCTTGTCGACTCCTTGCCGGACGGCCTGCTCGTCATCAACGAGCAAGGGCTGATCCAGCTCTGTAACGAGCAGATGGAGCTGATGTTCGGCTACCCCCGATCGCTGCTGCTGGGCCAACCGGTCCACATGTTGCTGCCGGAAGGCTTGCGCGAGAAACACGCAGGCTACATTGCCCGATACTTCAGCAACCCCACGAGTCGCCCGATGCATCTGGCTCAGACGCTCGCCGGCCAGCACCGAAGCGGACGGACCGTGCATGTCCAAATCACCCTCGGGCCGCTCGTCTCCACCCAAGGCATCCTCGCTCTCGCCGTCATTCGCCGAGTCGATCCGAATGGCCCCGGAAAGTGAGGGCGACTGGAGTGAGTACAGGCGGCTCATTCTCACAGAGCTCACCCGCCTCAGCGACGGGATCAGCGAGGTCAAGGGTCAGCTCGGCGCGCTGCACTCGTCCGAGCTTGCGCAGATCAAAGCCGAACTCGCCGTATTGCAGTTCAAGAGCGGGCTGTGGGGCTTCGCTGCTGGGGCGATTCCAGGGGCTGCCATGCTTATCTACACGGCGATGAAGCCATGAGCTTCGACCTTGCTCATCGCTTGGTGTCCGAGGAGGAGGGGCGTATCCCTTATGCCTACCAGGACCACCTCGGGTTCTGGACGATCGGCGTGGGGTGCCTCGTGGACCAGCGCAAGGGCGGCGGCCTGTGTGATGAGGCGATTGATGCTCAACTTGAGCACGATCTGAAAACCGCTCGTGAGCGCGCCATGGCAATCAACGGCTTCAGTCAGTGCAACGAGGTGCGGCAGGCCGTCATCGTTTCGATGACATTCCAGCTAGGCTCGCTGGCTTCATGGGTGAACTTCCGCAATGCCCTCGCCGCAGGCGACTACAACACCGCAGCAGATCATGGCCTCGATAGCCTATGGGCCAGGCAGACGCCTCAGCGCGCCCAGCGGCAAATGCAAATGTTACGCAGCGGGGAGTGGACATGAACGATGACCGGCTTTTGGCTCTTGCCCAAATCCTGCTCTCGGCGATCTACATGATCGGTACGTTCGCTGTGATCCTGATTTACGAGCTCGGGCTTGCCCGGATGTCAGCCGAGCAGGACAAGTCATTCGGCACGTTCGCGAACTTCCTGACCGGCGGTGCGCTCGTGATCCTCTACTTCTGGTTCCAGCGCATGCGTGCGGGTGGCATCCCCGCGCCTACCACCACCACGACGACGGAGACTCCCAATGCGACTACCACGACAACCGTACAGCCTCCTGCTACCGCTCCTGCTGCTGGTCCTTAGCGCCTGCGCAACGCTGAACGTCCCGGCGCCCACCACCTGGAACCAGCGGGTGCTCGCCGCCTACAACCTCGAGGACGGCATCGTGCAGAGCATCCAGACGCTGGCGGTCGCCGGCAAGATCGGCAGGAGCAGTGCCCAGCAGTTTCACGACAAGGCCGTGGATCTCAAGAACGGCATTGACCTTGCGGACCAGATCCACGGTGGCAATCCAGCCGCAGGCGAGGATGCACTCGCCACGTCCATCAGCGCCCTGCAGGCACTGCAGAGCGAACTCCAGAAGAGGCAGCCATGAACAACGCACTGGCCATCGTCACCTTGCTCCTCCAGAACGCCCAGCAGTTGCAGACCTACGGGGGCGTGCTTCACAAGGCGCTGTCTGAAGGTCGCGATGTGACGGACGAAGAGAAGGCCACCGCGCGCGCATCCCTGCAGGGACACCTCGACGCGCTCCAGTCATTCCTCGACGGTGGGAGTCAGCCATGACGATCCTCACGATCACTGTCCTGTTCCTGATCGGCTCGCTCATCGCCTTCATCGCAAACGCGCTGGGTAAGGCGCCTGTCTGGGTCGGCTGCGTGCTGCTCTGGGTCGTTGTTGCGATTCAGGTGCTGCCCGTGAAGTGATCCCTCGCCTGACAGCCCCAAACCCTCTGGGATCTTTGAAGGCTCGGTTGGATGGCAGCCGCCAAGCGAGGGGTCAGGTCAGGCAGGGTCGGTACTTGACCACGACTCGCCCGGCTGCAATGTCACGCCCTCGCCGTAGATCACCAGGGGACCGGGTCCGTTGTTCGTGATATTTACAGGCCCTCTTAGGGCACTCGGGTCTATTTTCACACAGCGCTCAGGTTCGCTCCGTTCCAGCAGCTCGGCTGCGGCTATGATCGGCGGCATGAAGCGCTCCGTCTCGGCAATGCTCGTGCGATTGGCCAGTTGCGAGTGCAGGTCCTGCGCGACTCCGTACAGGTCACGAAGTACCTTGAGTTCATCATTCGTCATGGGGCGCCTCCTTCACATAGCGTAGCGCCTTCCTCCCGCGCGCGTCGCGCACCTCCATGAGGAGCCTCGATCCGTGGCGGCCGATGACGTGCCCTCCGCCTGCCTTACTGGGCACGGATCTATACGGAACAGCGCGGACCCCAAGGCTCATATCACGTCTAAGCCCTTGAATAATGGTGGAGGCGGGGGGAATCGAAGGCACATCCGGTAGCGGAAACACCGCGGTTTCACGTGGAACAGTCACGCCGCGTGCCCTCCGCCTGCCTTAGCTGCCATGCGTGAGCCGGCCTGAAGATCCGTTTGCGGTATCCACTCGCCGTAGACCTTGAAGATCATCGACGTGTCCTCGTGCCCCATTTGTTCGGCGACCCAGAGCGGGTTTTCGCCACTGGAGAGCGCCCAGGAGGCGTAGGTATGTCGCAGGTGCTTCGGTGGCCGGTACCGGACGTTTGCCGCTGCACAAGCCTTACGGAAGGCTCGGGCGAGTGCGCGGTCTTCATGCCAGCGAGCGCCGGTGTTGGGGTTTCGGAATACGGGATCGGACTGCCCGAGCCCCTCAGTGTCTTGGAGAGCGGCCCGCGCGGCGGGAAGAAGATAGACACTTCGCTCGCCAGATTGCGTCTTTGGTGATTTCGTGCGACCCACACGCACAGCTCGCCGGACGAGAATACAGCCGCGCGCAAGGTCCACGTCTCCCGCCTGAAGCCCGATAACTTCGCCCGGCCTAAGTCCTGACCACGCCCATGCGGTCCAAAGCTTACCGAGCTCAGTGGCTCCAAGCGCGGCCACTTCGGCCGGCGTGAAGGGCTGCGGTCGCTCATCGTCTGGCTTTCTGAGCCGGCGGATTTTGAGTTTCGCGAGCGGGTTGCTCTGGAGGTCGCCATCGTCTACCGCCTGCCCGATCGCGCCGCGCAGGGGAGTGAGCAGGTTGAGAATGCGCTTCTTTGAGAGCGGCAACTGCGCAAGAGCATCCCGCACCTTCGAGCGCGTGAGGGTCTTGAGGGATTCGCTGGGGAACCAGGAAGCGACAGTAGCCGCGTCCAGTCGGTATTTGTGAAGGGTTTCGGGCTCGAGTTCACCGCTGAGTGTGTCGATGTACGCGGCCATCGCTGGGCCGATTGGCGTGCCAACCGAAACTCTCGCACGCTTGCTCTTCGGGAAATGCTTGGCGTAGTCGAAGACGCCAGTCGCAATCTCATGCTCTATGACTGCCTTGAGTCGGTTCGCGAACCGCTCGTTTTCTTTCGTCTGTGCGAGTCGAAGTCGCTCACGACACCGTCGTCCTCGCCACCGGAAGTCAATCTGGAGCGAATCTTTGCCGACCCATCTAACGCCTGGCCCGCGGCCCATGCTTCGTACCCCCTGATGCTGATCAGGATACGGTTGTCCGGAGCCTTGATCCAGACCACATCCTCCAACCACACCCCGCTCGCCATCTTCGCGCGCACGGCATCATCGCCGTAGCCGGTCAGCGAACAGAAGCGGGGGATGGTGATGAGGTCGATCACTGCTGTTCCCGCTAGGACGTAGCGCTCGCATCGGACGTCGTCCCGATGACGATCATGCCGTCAACAACCTCGATGCTTACGTTGGCCACAACGGGCCTCTTGCCGATGAGCAGACGGGCCAGATACCAACGAAATTTATTGATCATCGAATCTCTCCAGTTGGAAGAAATATGTTCCGCTACCTTGTTGCGGCTCGCGGCGGCACGGACTTCGCCAATTCCGTCACGTCGTGCACGGCTTGCCGCCACAGCATCGACTGAAACGGCATCGGCACCTGAGCTAGCAGTTCCAGCGCCTTGTCAGCAACCGAACGCGCATGGATGCAGTTGTGGTGAACCTGCAGGAAATCTTCCCTGAGCCTCTCAATCTCGGCCGCAGCATCTGCATAGATCGTATTTTCGAAGTGGCGTTGCACCTCGGCCAGATTTTTCAGCCGCTGCAGGATGTCAGTCATCACTGTTTTGTCACTCCGTAAGTCGTCATCCGGCGCAGTGTGCGCTTGTGCTGTTCGCCCTTGCTGACCTTGCGCAGCCTGCCTTCGCCGACGCGCTTCTTGAACTCGTGCGTACGATGTTCGCGCTGCCAGCGATTGAACTTCAGCATGAATGACCGGCGGTTCAGGCTCGGCTGCAGGATCTCCTGACATCCGCAGCCCTCGCACGTGACCACCATCGATCCGAGTTTCATGTACGTGCTCCCGTAGTTCTCGGATGTTCGGTCTCGATATCACGCCACTTGTAATGGCCGTGCTGGCAGATCCACGCCTGCTGGAGCACCTTCTCAGCCGGCGGCGCGGACCACCAGCGCAGGAGTAGGGTGGCTTTGAAAGTGCAACCATCGACTTCGTAGCCGCCTTCCTCGCCAACGTCGGTTGCGTAGACTCTCACTTCGTACCTGCTGGTCGACGCAGAGCGCAGCTTTCCAGATGGAACTGCGCGCCATCTCCGAACGTGCACGAGCACTGCGGCTCATCTTCCTTCGAGACCTCAGCCACGTAGGCTTCGTACATCTCGGGCGTGTAGCACTCACTGCGGTAGTGATAAGTGAAGTTCATGCAGCAGTTCGGGTCGCCGCAGTCGAGCACCCACTCGTCCGCTTCTTCGAGATCGTCGCTCTCGTAGTCGTCGGAGCGCTCGTCCCAATAATCTTCGTCATCCACGACCGACACCTCCGGTTCTCACAGAGTTGCGTCCGCGCAGTTCCGTGCGGAGCGCCGTCAATTTTCGCTGCAGCTGACCGACTTCGACGCATCGATTCCGTTCGACTTTCTGACTCTGCATCTGCTCATAGAACCATGCACGAGCGAGGAACTCGGCATCCGCAGGGCGCTGTCCACAGAACATCTGCAGCGCTCGCTTGCGCCAATCCGAGGGCATCGTGAGGCCATTTTCAAGCTTGATTGTCAAGTACGTGCCCCGCATAAAAGGCAGCTTGAACGTCTTGCCAATAGCAGATTTCCAGCTCACTTATGCTCCGCTGGCCGGTTCGGAGCGCGCACCACTGCGATACAGCCAATCTTTTCGCATTCTGGTCGATGCTCGTGAAGGTGGATGTCTTCCACGTACTCAAGCTCCGCAGGCGGTTCGACTGCGCGTCTGTCACGCAGCTCGTGTAACGCTCGTAGGGCTTTGGCATGATCGTCGTACATGACGCCGTGCCCACGCTCTAAGTTTGCGATCAGCCCATCGAGCGCGAACCCATCCGGACCGTCGTACTGTTTTGTCAGGGTGTTTCGATCAGTCATGACTCTGTCCTGGTTGACCAGATAGTCCTCGACCGACTCGCTGCACATGGCCGCAGTTGTGGCATGTGAACTCGCCGTTGCCGTTCGTATCCATCATGCCACTACCGTGCTCGTGCTTGCAGTGAGGATGCGGCCATCCGTCCCATGCAAGGTCACAGACTAGGCAGCGCGGACCAGCGTTTATGCATCTGCCGCTTTTCAGGCGTTCTGTGCGAAAGCGGAAGTAAGCGAAGTCGATCCCTTTCACGGTTGACGCTCTGTCGTGGGGAGTTGTTTCGGCGGTGGCGCTGGTAGCGGCATCCAATGCGTCGGCTCGGTATGCCAGCAGTTTGGAGGATCGTCATTCTCAACTGAGGTCTCGTACCATCCTTCGTGACCGTTCTCGGGCTCTTCCCATTCCTCGTTGATCAGATCCCACGAGTACCACTGCCCGCGCAGGGTTCGCCATTTCCCGGCTCTGTTGAAATGACCTAGAAGCAAAGTCCGGCCGTCCTTCGGCGCCGTCTCGATCGGTTGCCACTCACTCATGCTTCGCTCCCACGGTTAGATGTGTCAGCGAACGCATGAGGCACCGTGACTCTGAGCCCAACGTACGAACTCGAAGTTGACAGCTCGGAATACGGCTTCGGCCACGAAGCGGATCTGTTGGTCTGTGAGACCAGCCGCGTCCCCCACGAAACTCCGATCGATCTTGTCAGCTCTCGCCTTCATAAGATCGATGACCTCTGGGAATCGCGCCTCTTCAATCAGGATGACTTTCACTTCTGACTTCCTTCTGCGCTGACAGTGGCTCGGTGCTCGCCGCGTGGATAGCCGCATTCAAGGCAGTAGCGGCTTTTCGGGTCCACCACGAAGGCCTTGCACGCGAGGTCGAGGAAATCGTCGTCCACGAACTCGATCGACGGGTTCTTGACGCCGCCCCTCGCCAGCCGATCAAGAAGTTCGGCTACGCGCGGATCGCCGAGCTCCGCCTCGCCAATGAATGCTTCTCCGCCGCTCCACTTCACGATGCAGTCAGTCACGTAGCTGATCCTCCATTGCCACCGAGTGCACCGAACGCCTTGCGAAGGCGAGCCGCTTCCGTGAGCCGTCGTGACCAAACCGTCTGCGCCCAGTCACTCGGCTCAGGGAATGTGGAGAGCCAACGAGGCGCACGTTCCAGGCGCTCGATAGCTTCACGTCGTTTCTGTTCTTTGGACTTCATGGCTCGCTCACAGCGGAGCCAAACTGGATCAGGCAGTCAGGACACTCCATCACCGCGGCCTCGTTCCAGTAATGCGCCTTGCACTTCGGGCACGACTTCACGCCCGGATCAGCCCACATCGCCGCTCTCCAATTGATCTCGCCATCCGGCCGAACAACATTATCGAGGGCGTCCTTGTTGAACGCGTCTTCATAGGCGCCTGAGATGATCCGGGCATGCTTCATGGCCGCTGGTTCACTGCAGGCGTCTTTATCTGTACGTCGTGCTGCAGCCAAAGGATTGCAGTGTCGGTTTCGGTGAGCGCCACGCTTAGCTCGCGACTGCCGCGTTTCGAATCGTCACGAGCGGCGATCATCGATGCTCGCGCCTGACGTAGATACCCGAGTGCTGCATGCTCAAACGTGGTGGCCGGGCCGTCGGTCGTTTCGATTGTCATCGTCAATCTCCTGTGTTGAAAAGTGAGGTCAAGGCCTTGTGGCTTGTTTCGGTTTGAACAGTTGCCCGCGCTCGCACGTTAGGAGGCGCATCGTTGCGCATGGCAGTGGCGAGCCGTCCACGTCGTCGAGGCAGTTGGGGTGCGAGCATCGTTCTGCCCATATGCCAAGCGAAAATCGCTTCCATAGGCTCGGCTTCACGTAGTAGATACAGTCGATGCAGGCGGGCCCAGCCATCACTTCCCCTCCGCTGGCACATCGGGAACAGGTCCACGCAGGCGAGCGATGTCACCAGCGAGGTTGTGCTTCTCCTGAAAGTACGACCCCGCGTAGCCGCCCCAGTGCTGGACGGTTTCCACGGCGTCGGCTCGCAGCTCGGCGTTCTCGCGCTCCAGGCGCTCGATCAACTCGGCAGCCTGCCCAAACCGGAACGCCAGATGCGGCAAGACATGCTGCTGCCAGCGCTGCAAAAAGTGGCGCTGCTGCTCTTCGCTGTCGAGCTTGTAGAACTCCAGGCAGGCCGCTTTGCGCTCGCGTAGCCACGCAGCCATGCCGGCGGGGTCGTGTACGTCAACCTCAGTGGCCTGCGGAACATTCATCGCAGATCCTCCGGCTTGATTCCCAGCTTCGCGAGGTAACCCTCAGCCAAGGCGCCATTCTCACGATCGCGCACGGCCAGCGTTTCCTTGAGCCGGTTGATCTCGCGACGCTGACCGTCGATCTGCCGGAGGAGGCTGTTGAGGTACTGCTGCACATCGATACCATCGCCAGCGATCTTCTCAACCTCTTGCCGGGAGAGAACGCGCATGTACTCAACGGCTTGGATCGTCTTCGGCCTTTCGCGGAAGACCTCGCCACCGTAGGTAATCCATACGTGCTCATCGGTGCGGAGCGGGTCGTTCATTTGCGATCGATCTCCCGATAAAACCGCGAACAGTCGTCGCATTCGCATTTGCGGCAATGGCCGTCTGCGACACGAGCCGCTAGGCGCTCGATCTCATCGTATTGCCACGTAACCAGAGCAGCGGTGAACGCCTGATGGTCCGCGTAGTCCTCGGCATTGGGGCGCTCAAGAGAACGAGCTGCGCTGATGTGCACCACTGAGGTCATGACAGGTGACCCTGCCATGAATCGCATTTCTTATTGGGGTGACGATCCTTCGTCTTGCCGCAGTTGGCGCATGTGATCCTTACGAAATCGAAGCTCGACTCCATCTGGGCAACATTCGCTCCGCTACCCATTGGCGGCGGTGTGATGAGTCGATGCAGATTGTCCGCGAGGTTATCGCGCTCGTTCCGGAGTAGATATACCTCCCTTCGTAGCCGTTCAATCTCGTCCGCTGCCCAGCGATATGCGGCCGCGTCATCTGCATGCGCTCGGTAATTTCCGTCGCGCTTGTCGTCGGGCCATGTGGTCAGCATCCGCTCTATATCGGCCGCAGTATCACGAAGACGCTCCAGATAATTAACGCTGGTCTCGCTCATGACGGCATTCCTTGCGGAGTAAGCCATTCGATGGCCCAGCGCCCGATGCGCAGCACGCGGCGATACCCGTAGCGCTCCGAGAAACCGACGCGTCGGTTGCTGTCGATCGACAGGCCGTAGCCGACGATGCGGAAATAGAATCCGCTTTCGTGGCGTACCAAGAACGTGCGTTTCATGGTGCTACATCCGCTTCGGCCTTGTCGCACACGTCGATCAGGCCAGTGTTCAAGAGGAACGCCTGCGTGCGCGCCATGCCTTCGAGCAGGGCAGTGCGGCCGTCCATCCCGTGCGTGTCGCAATAGGAATGGCACGAGGAGCAGCCCCAGGCGCCAAGCAGGTCGTTTGCCTTCAGGCCCATGCCGGTGAGGCCGACCATGCGCAGGTGGCACAGGACGGTGGTCTCAGCGTCGCCGTTGCAGACGCCGGGCATGCGGATCATGCAGGGCCTACCACGTGCCAGTTTTCTGAGATTCACCGATGTACTCCTGGCCGAAGCGTTCGCAGATCGCCTGCTCGAGGCGGGGCCAAAGGTCGGCCCATTCGTCCGCGGTGAGCTTGTCGAAGGCGATGCGCTTCGCAAAGCCGAACGGTTGCCCGTCCACCGTGAACGTCTCGTAGTGCCCCGCGAGGATGCGGAGCTCGTGATCGATGCTGTCCTCGTCGCGGGGCGGCTCTTGGTTCTCGCCGATGACGCGGCAGATGCCGAAGTACATCCGGTTCCACTGAACGCTACGGGGCCGGATGATCTTCACTTGGGCGCACTCGCCTTCCTCCATCCGAACATGAACACGAGCGCATTCGTCGTCGGCTGGTAGAAAGCCGCGGCCCTTCTTGGTGAGCCATCCGCTCACCTCCACGCCCTCCGCGCGAGCTGGGGATACACAGCAACTTTCGGGGGAGATTCGTACCCCAGCTCGCGCATCAGCGCCCGGCGCAGGCCGTTCAGTCGTCGGTGCCACCGACGCCCGCGCCAGATTGATCGTTTGTGCTCCTTCCGGTGGAGGCCGGCTGGAGTGAAGTCGCGACATGGGCTCACGCGACGGCCCTCAGCTTGTTCACCTCATCAACTTCCTCGTCCACTTCGGCCAGGAAGCGACAGACCGCGATCTCGTATTCGCGGATCTCTTTTGGATCGCGCTCCAGCCGGACGCACAGGTACTGCAGATCCTCCGGAAAGCGATCATCGAAGCTGATGAAGTCGCACCAGTCGGCGCCGCTGACCCATAGGTTGTGCAGGCACTGCCAGCGGTAGTCGTACGGGATCATCCGCGTACGCAGGTACTCGAAATGAGTCGCGCTCTCGGGGCACTTCGCCTCGACTATGCCCACGATTCGCTGGCCCGGCATAACCGCGGAGTCCAGGGAGCAACCGGCCAGCACTTCGTTGTGTGAGAGGAATCCGACGCGTGTCAGGACCTCGCCGCTCATCGCTTCGTATCGGGCGAGCGCGATCGGCTCTCGTTCAACTCCGTGCTGGACGGCTGCCGTGGTGAACTCTCGTTCCTGTGGCCGTCCCGTGATTCGCTCCAGCGCCAGACGCATGCGCAGATGCTTACGGGCGGCCGTGAACTCCTTCGGCTTGGACTTCATGGTCCGCATGGCGTCGGCCGCCACGGAGCCTGTAAGGCGCCCGGCCCGGGCCGCCATCCATTCCGCTGACCGCTGCTCAAGGTCGAGGGCGGCATAGCTCACGGCGTGTTCTTCCGTGCGGTGTTCTTGCAGCCTTCCCACCAGTCGAGATCGTGGGTGGAGGCGTAGTTGCGGAACTCCTGCTTGGAGCCCTTCCACGCCTCCAGATGGCTGGGGTTGCCGTCCTGAGCCTTCGCGTTCATGTCCGCCTTCCAGCTCTCATACCCTTCGGGCGTCTTCGGGGCCTCGCGCTGGGGGCCGGCGCCGCGGCCGTCGTCGTCCATGTCCTTCGCTGCCAGGCCGCAGGCTGCCATTAGTGTGTAGCGCTGCAGGTACGTCACCGTCGAGGCAATCTGCTGAATGTTGTTCTTCTTTCCGCTGTCGTCTGGCGGAGCGAAGAGGGTGGTGCGCTCGCTATGCCCAGCCTCGTGCGTAACGATGCACGTCACCGTGATCAGGCTGTTCTCCTGCTTCGTCTCCCATGCGTGGGAGAGGCCGTGCTTCGACAGGGCACCCGCGACCCCGTCGACCACATCCGCCAGGGTCGCGTGCTTGAACTTCGCGCCGCCAGGGATGTTCACGTCCTTGGTTTTCAGGATCTCCAGCGGCTCACCCTTGAAGGCGGCCATGGCCGACACGTAGGCCTTGCGTGCTTCGCCAGCCTCCCATTGCCGCTGGAGCTGCATCAGGCGCTCCAAGCGGTCCAGATCCGCGCCCTGGTTCATTGCCATCTGCAGGAGCTGCATTGGGGTCACAGCAACCTGATCAGGCACGCCGGGCAACGTCTGCTGCCGTTCAATCACTGCACTCATGAAGCTCTCCGAATCCAGCGCGTCAGCAGTCGCTGCCAGCGCGCTTTCAGATGGTGATCACGTAGGTCGGTCGCCAAGTTCGTGATCGGCCGCAGGATGACCGAGCGGGGTTTGGGGTCGTGGACGATGCCGAGGAAGCCGATCATTACGGCTCCTTCGCGATCGTGTATCCAGGGGGAGGGGTGCGACATTCTGTTTTCGGATGTCGCGGAGGTCCAGGGATCAGCGACAACAGCGTGCCCCGATCACGATGAGCAGCGTCCGCGTCCTCTGGCCCGAGCATCATTCCGGGGAGCGCGGCAGGACCCCAAAGCAGCTTCGAGCACCGGTCGTGTCGCTCGAAGATCTCGCGCACCTTCGGTGTATCGCGGGTGACCGCTGACGTCTCGCTAGCCGCGGGGGCTTTCACTTGTCGCGCTGAGTGGATTGCCTCATCCCAAGTACGGACGTTGTCCAGTGACAGGCCGGTCCACTCGAAATCTTCGAGGAAGCTGATCACTTCCTGGCACTGCTCATTCGTAAGGCGACTCGATGTCGTCTCGCCAGTGAGCGATCGTTCCAGCGTGGCTATCTGCGTGCGCAGGCGCGCGACAACGCTGGAGAGGTTGCACACGCAGTGCGGCTGTTCTTTGTAGTGGCGCGAAACGTACTCATCCAGCTCGGTGAGCAGATACGAGAGGTTCTGTTTTGAGGCCTGCGGAGCAGGCGCGCGCGGCGACGGGATCTCAGCGAACCAGCAGTTGCTTAGGCGCTCGACGGTCGGCCAGCAATCGCGCGTCTGCATGCAGATGAACTCATCGTTGACGCCGTAGCCGACGACCGTGCGCCAGCCGTATGCGCGGTGCTGGTCGCTCTCAACGTCGCAGTTAGCGCCTGAGACGAGGCACTTGCTCCCGACGGCTGGCATCGGATCGCCGGCCTCATATGGCCGCTTTGCCAATCGTCCTACAACGTCGTCACTCACTTCGAATCCTCCGAAACACGTAGTGCGGTGATGTGTTGGCGCAGCTTTTCGAGGCAATACATCGTCTCTTCCCGCTTGAGCTGCAGGTACTGCCAGTTGCCGCCGTTATCCATCTCACGCTTGAGCCATTCGACACGCTCGATGAGCCATGCCGCGTGGCGGGTGACGCCAGCGCGCTCCACGTTCGCCGCCTCAACGAGGACAGCGGCGCGCTCCATGCGATCAAGATCTCCCTCGTGCTCCTGAACCAATCGCTTCGCCATCTCGGCGGAGATCGTGAGGAACCGCGACTCAGGGTTGTTCGTCACGTACGCGACAAACTCGTCCCACGCGTGTGCCATCTCTTCATTGGGGATGTTGTGGGCGCTCACGTGTAGCCCTTCTCAAGGCAGACTTTGCACGTCGGGTCGCAGCCACAGCCGGTGTGCGCATCGAGCAGCATCTTTTCTCGTGCGCGCAGGCGCTCGATCTCTTTTGCTGCGTCGTGCATGACCTTGCCGACCATGTAGAACTCGTCCTTCGCGTATTTGAACTTCGCGGTCACGCGCAGGAACCGAAGCTGCTCAGTGATATCCACTACATCCTCGTCAGTCAGTACTTCAGCCACGACGCTTCACCTGCTCATTGAGGGCCCGTGCCAACGCGGTTGCGACACTCACCAAAGCCGCGCGCTTCACCTTGTGTTCCGCGTCGAGCAGCTGGATGTGGTCGCCGAGTTCACGGTCAGTTAGCTCGCTGAGCAGCTGGCCGGCGACGGCTTCGTTCACCTGGTCAACGGGGCGGATCGGCACAACCTTTCCGGCTGGCGTCCACATCTCTCGTGCAGTTCGGTAGTGCATTTAGCCCTCCTGCTTCCAAAGCGGGCTCGAACTTCGCGGGCCCGTTGGAGATTTGTCGAACTTGGTCAGCTCGTACTCGTGCTGATTCAGGCAGAAATAATGGAAGTCCCTGTCGTCGTGCTCGCCCGCGTTCCACCACTGAAGCAGCGCGGCGCTGTTCATGACGAGCCAGTCCTCACGGCTGCGCACGTACGAGTTGTCGTATACGGGCCGTGTAACGGCAAACGGCACGGGCTCTAATCTCGCGTTCACGAGAACCAGTCCTCCACGGCCTGCTGGATCACCTCAGCCAGATCCCACACGTCATCTTCGTCATGCGGCTCGTCCTGCAGGAAGTGCTCGGCGAGCTCGAATGACTTCTCATCGACCAGCGGGCGCTTAACCGGCATTGCTGCGCTCCTCATCCGCCTGCGGGTCTTTCATGAAGACTGCCCAGTGAGTTGTTTTGCTGGTGTGGTGCCCAAACAGGGGCCGCATCGGCGCGAGAGCCAGGATCTGCGCCGACTTGAACTGTGACTCGCCCCACTTGAACACCAGCACGCCATTCGGCTTCAGGACGCGCAGGCACTCCGCGAAGCCATCGCGCAGCATCAGTCGCCAGTCACCGTTCAGAACGCCGTAGCGGCGCGTAACAGCGCCCAGAGCCTCGTTGCGCTGGACGTGCGGAGGATCGAAGACGACGAGCGAGAAGGACTCATCGGCGAACGGCAACGCCGTGAAGTCGGCGACGACATCCGGCTCGATGACGATTGGGCTGCGGCCGACGGTGCCAGGCGTCCCGACATCCACATCGAGAGACACTCGACGGTTATCGAGGAATAGAGCTCGGCCATCGGTGCGGTCGAACCACATCGAGCGCGTTCCACAGCAGGCGTCGAGCACGGCTGGGAAAAGCTCGAGTGACGTGCTGGCTTCTACCCTGTGATCGGGGGCGCTCATCGCGACGACACCCATGTTCCGGCGCGGACCGCAGCGCGCCGCCGTCGCTGATAGGCTAGGCGCCCCTGCTTGTGCTCTACAGAGCGGTTCTTCCAGCTCTGGCAGGTCTTGCAGGCCCTGCGCCTGCCGCCGTTTGAATATGCGACGTTGTCACCGGAAAGCTCGTGGCCGCGGATGCAGTGGGTTTGCATCGCCTTCTTGCCGGTGAGACCGCGACCCTTCGCGGCCATGTCGCGCAGGTTGTCCTGGCGAGTCCCGAGCCACAGGTGATCGGGGTTGCAGCAGTGCCTGACATCACATGCGTGACAGACCTGCATTCCCTCCGCGGGCGCGCCGTGCTTGATCGTCCAAACGACTCGATGGACGGGACGGCCGCGCCCGCGGTAGCCAATCATTCCGTAGCCACCGACAGAGAAGCCCCACTTTGTCGGCTTCATCTCATGAACGAATCCCTGCCAGAGCCAGCAACCGCGTACAGGGTCGATGGCCACCTTCGACTGGATGTGCGCGAAGACATGCGCGTCGTAGTCTGGGTGATGCGGTTTGACCGAAAGGCGAGATCGGAGCGGAGGAGACTCAGAGCCTCCTAACACTTTTGCCTGCCTTGTTGCGGAGGCGCTCACTTCGACACCTTCCGAAGGTCGAAGGACTCCGCATCGACGCGGCTGGTGTAGTGGGCTAGAAGCTCTTTAGCTTCTCGGCGATTCATCGGCCCGTAGCCGGTAGCCTTCCACGTCCCGTCCGGCTGCTTCTCGACCAGTTCCCACTGGAAGCGGTTGAGGTAGATGCGCCGGCCGACGGCTACTGCGATGGCAGCCAGTGCGGCGAGTCCGATTGCGATTTTGAGCGTGTTCATCCTGCCCTCTGACTCTGTGCGGGGAGTCAATGAGCAGGTAACCTATTACCAGCCTAAATCGAAGTCAAGTAATTTGTTACTTGACTCGCGGAGGCGGGTTTATTTGGGGCGGGGCTTCTTACCGAGGCTACGTTGGCCGGCAGCCATCGACTCGATATGTACGCGCTTGTCTTCGTCGGTTGAGTGGTAGTCCTCAACGAGCGCAACAAGCTTCTGGAGGTTCTGCTTTTCAAGGAAGGCGAAATCGAGGTCGGGGATGAACATCACCCATAAGGGAACACCGAAATGCTCGGCAATTAGCGCGAGATTGCCGATCTCCGGCGAATGCAGCTTGTTGACAACGTTATTTATGGTCTTCGTCGAGACCTTCCGACCACGGCGTTTCATTTCACGCTCCAGGCCGGCCTGAGAGGTTTTCGTTCGGCCCAAGAGCTCGACGAGCTTCGGCGCAAATGCCGACATGGCACTCGTAAGGGCTTGGGGCTGGGGTAGGGGCGTTCTTGGTTGTTTTGGCATGCCTCCAAAGTGTGACGAGGGTCGCAGGTAAAGAATTTCTTGACGGGCTGGTAACATGTTACTAGATTGTTGTTATGACCACCGCTCAAACTCTCCTCGAACGGACCTATCAGCTCCTGGACGCGTGCGATCTCACCTACGCCGAAGTTTCGGAGGGTGCCGGAGTTGATGTGAACTGGCTTGCCAAATTCAAACAGCGCGCGATCGGCGAGCCTGGCGTTTCGAAGGTTCAGAGCGTGCACGATTTCTTGGAGACTCAGGAGCCGCGGAAATCGCGGCGCCGTGGATAGCCTGCATCGTTTTTTTTCTCCTGACCCGGAAAGTACCGGAAACATATGGGTGCTGCAGTTTCCAAGATCCAATACTCGCTCGATCTCGAGCCTGCGATCACTGAGCAATTCCGAACGCTGAAGCAGGTCCTGGCTGCTGCTGTCTATAGTTATCGGGGTGGGCTGGGTTCCGTCGCGGTCCATTGTGATCTCTCCCCCTCGGCGCTAAGCCGAATGCTCAACGAGAACGAAGATGACCCTCGTCATCTCCCTGTTGACCTCATGGTGCGAATCATTGAGGCCACACAGGACATGCGGCCGATCCACTGGCTAATCGCGCGATTCTTACCGTCCGAGGAGGCACGGACTCGTGCTGCTGTCGCGCAGCTTGAAAGTCTTGCCCCGCAGATCGTGGCGGCTCTCGCTGTTATCAAAGGCGGCACGTCGAGGTCTTCGAAGTGACCGCGCCTTTTCTGATACCTGCTATCTCAGACGGGAATATCTCCCGGTTCCGTAAGGCCTGCGTAGGAATTCCCGCACCATCGTCGCGCAGTGGTCACGCTTACGTTAAATGCCGCTATCGACGGTCATTGCTTCCGTTCCGAGCAAGTGAGTTCCCGGAATTGATACACCTGACAAAAGTCAGGATGTTGTTATTTCCCCAGCGCGTCCCGGATCTCTGTCAAGAGCAACACGGCCTTGCGCACGCGGCGCTCCAGACCGATGAGACCGCACACCGTCAGGAAGAGCAGGGCGATAGCGAGCAGGTCGGATATCGACATTCGGGCGACTCCTATTACGAGGACGATCTGATGCGCGAAGGAATTCGGTTCGATGCTGAGTGCCAGTTCAAGACAGAGGGCAATCGGTTCTACACACCGACTGCCCCCTGGTGGCACAAGCTAATTCAGTTTCTTTTGATCGGGCGCAATCGTCTGAAAGGTCGCAATGATTTGTTGGCGGCCCCATTGCCCCATGGAGTAGATGGCCTTCATGGTCGTCAGGGTATTCGCTGCAGCGTCTTTGAATTCGAAGGAGCAGTTCGCGGAAATACTATTGTGGGACAGCCCGAAGGCGGCGACTCCCGAGTAAACGAAGGTGCATGAGTCGAACGTGCATCCGACGTACTCGTTGTTATCGAGTACGACTTGCTGGCCGCGAAAAGTTTGGCCGGAAATCTTATTCATTGGCTGTCCCTGTGTTGTTGATGGTTCGGCGTCCTGCCTGAAATCTGGCGATGAAGGGCAGGGCGCCGAGCTCGATTCTGCCAAGCTTTTTTTTGCGCCGCTCCCATTTAGCGGGCATATCCCCTCGACTAAGCAAACACCGGGCCCGCGTGAGCTGGGCGGTGCAGCATGAGCGCGCTTCACGAACCCATCCAAGCGGATCTCGACGAGGCGCTTGAGAGAGAAATCGAGACCGCGCACCGCGCCTACCTGCGTGCCGTCGAACTCGATGACACGCCGGCTATCCGCGAGTGCTTCGACGTCATGGCGGCACTGGTCGAACAGCGCTCGCCTCAGCAGATCGCCCGGATGGAAGCCCGGCTTCCAGGGCCGTGGCGCTCGTGAGCTTGCCCTGGTTCAGGATGTACACGGAGTACGCAACTGACCCCATCGTGCAGATGCTGGCCTTTGAGGATCAGCGGCACTTCGTGATGGCTTTGTGCATGAAGGGCAGCGGCCTTCTCGACCGCGCTTACCCCACCGACGAGTTCCGCCAGCGCGTGATAGCTGCGGCGCTCGGACTCGATCCAACAGCCTGTGCAGAAGCCGCTCGTCGCCTGAAGGAAGCCGGTCTGATCGACGATCGGTGGCAACCGATCAAGTGGGAAAAGCGTCAGTTTTCAAGCGATCACAACGCGGCCGAGAGGAAACGGAAGCAGAGGGAACGTGACAGTCACACCGATGTCACGGCGGATGGTTGTGACAGTCACGCGCCAGATACAGATACAGAATCAGAGAGAGATGCAGATAAGAACCCCCCAAACCCCCCAGGGGGCGGGGCGGGCGCTGCGAAACCACGGAAGCTTCCCCCGGACTTCCACGATCAGGTTCTCGCTGCGTACCACGAACACCTCCCGGAATTGCCCGCGGTTCGCGATTGGTCCACCGATCGTCGCCGCAAGCTCGAAGACCGCGTTGCGGAGCGGGTTAAGGCCGGAAAGCCAGCAGATCAGGTGGACTACTGGCAAGGGGTTTTTCGCAAGGTTGCTGCGAGTGATTTTCTCTGCGGGCGGAAAAGCGACTGGCGGTGTCCCGGCCTCGCGTGGCTCCTGAAGCGCGAGAACTTCCGCAAGGTGATCGAGGGTGCGTACGACAACACGCAGGCGAATGGGGCCCACCATGCGCGCTGACAACGTTCGCGCTTTGCCAGCTTCAGCCTCCATGCACTCGGTGGAGGCTGAGCAAGCGGTTCTCGGAAGCCTGATGATCGAGCCCACCGCTTGGGCTCGGCTGACAGGCAAGGTCGAGGCGCAGGATTTTTTTCGCCCCGATCACCGGATGATCTTCGGCGCAATCGAGAAGCTAGCTGGTGCCGGCAAAGAGCACGACGTGATCACGGTGAGCGCGCGTCTGCAGGCAGCCGGGAGCCTCGACGACGCTGGCGGCATGGCCTACATCGGCAAGCTCGCACGGGACACGGCGACAGCGGTGAATCTCGAGAGCTATGCCGAGGTGGTGCGCGAGCGGTCCATGCGGCGGCGTCTTGCAAGCCTTGGGGAGTTCATCGGGCGTGCGGCCAGCGTGAAAGGCGAGCGCTCCGCTGAGGAATTGCTCGCAGATGCGCAGCGCGCGCTGTTCGAGCTTCAGACCCGCGCGCGAACAGGCTCGGGTCTGGTGGCTGCCCAGGAACTAACGGCGGCGCTGCTCGAAGACATGGAACGTCGGCGCGAAAAGTGTGTCGGGCTGTCTGTCGGGCTGGAAGATTTTGACGCGCTGACCAACGGATTGGAGCCAGGCGACCTCGTCGTGCTAGCCGGTCGCCCCGGCATGGGGAAAACAGCGCTGCTCGGCGGGATGTCGACGCACGTTGCTCGCACGGCGCCGGTTGCAGTGTTCTCGGCCGAGATGCCGGCGATGCAGCTCATGCGTCGGAACATTGCCGCCATCGGCGACCTGTCTCAGGGTCGGCTGCGGCGCGCGGACGAGCTCAAGGACTTCGAATGGGAACGCATCGCGAGTGCGGCTGCCGACCTTTCGGCGCGCCGACTTTGGGTTGATGAAACGCCGCTGCCAACTCTGGCGCATGTTCGCGCCGAAGCGATGGGGCTGAAGCTGCGTGCCGGCTGTCTTGGTCTCATCCTCGTCGACTACGTTCAGCTCGTTCAGGGTTCTGGCTCGAACCGCTACGAGCAACTGCGTGACGTGGCGTACGGCTTCAAGGCCCTCGCGAAACAGCTTGCCGTGCCAGTGGTGGTGCTCGCGCAGATCAACCGCAGTGTCGAGTCCCGGGACGGGCGAAAGCCCGCTATGAGCGACCTGCGTGATTCTGGCGCAATCGAGGAAGCGGCCGACATCATCGGCATGCTCTACAGCGAGGGCTACTACGACCGCCAGTTCGCGATGCCCAACGTGCTCGAGTGCAACATCGAGAAAAATCGCAACGGCGAGCGCGGAGAGTGCCGTTGGTACTTCGATGGCGATCGTTCGCGGATAACGGTGCTCGATGCGCAGATGCGCGTGCGGTACGCCAGCCTTCTGGAGCAGAGCAAGAAGCGCGGCGGAGGCGAGGATCTGTGAGCGTCGAAGTCGGTCCGCAGTGGCGCATCGCGAAGGCCGAGAAGGTACGAGCGGCAATGGGGCGCGAGTTTGCGGCGGTAGCTGATTCTCTGCGCGAGACGTTCGGAGACGTGAAGCTCAACTGGCTTGAGACGCCGACTCTCACGATCGGCACAAAGCCCGACGATGGCGTGCCGACTCAGTGGCAGGGCGAGCGGAGGCGGGCGTGAGCCGACGCTGGACGGAAGCGGACCTGCGCAATCTTGGCGTGGTGACTGAGGTCTCCGAGACCGTCGCAGTCAAAGCCGTCCGCTCGAAATACGGCAACCAGAAGATGACCGTCGACGGGCGTACCTTCGACAGCACGAAGGAAGCGCGTAGGTACATCGACCTTCGGTTACTCGAAAAGGCGGGCGTCATCACAAATCTCGAATGCCAGCCGGTGATCGAGCTACCAGTGTGTGGCGTGGTGGTCGCCAGGTACCTGCCAGACTTTTCGTACTCCTGCGACGGTGTCCGAATCGTCGAGGACGTGAAGTCCGTCGCGACGCGGACCCCGATTTACCGTTTGAAGGTCAAGTTGGTGAAAGCCGTCCACGGTATCGAGGTACGGGAAGTCCTGTGAGCACCGAACGCAACCCGCCCTTCACAGAAGGTTGGTACCGCGGCACGCACGGGGCGCGCTCGCAGCATTACTTCCGTCGCTACGGCGCATCCCGCGCAGTTGCCATCTGCCGGGAAGATCGCACAGTTCAGATCGCCTCCTTGCAGTGGAGCGACATGCCGCGGTGCCTGTCGTGCCGGAAGCTCGTGCAGATATGACGCGTCGGTACGTCCTGGTGAAGAGGCCGAGGCGCCTGGACCCGGCGGAGGAAAAGCGCCTGAACGCGAAGATCCAGTTGCGACGCAGCCTCTCGGCGAAAAAGTTGATGGCGGAGTTCAACGTGAGTCGGTCGGTCATCGATCGTGTTTCACGTGGAGCCACACGCAAAAAAGCATCTTTCAGACACGAAAAGCTCTCGCCGGAACAACTTGATCAGCTTGCGGCTGAGCTAATGTCAACAACGATGATCGGGGAGAACTAAGTGCACGCACTGATGGCGATGTCTGCGGATGGGGATGATCGAATGCTGGTCCCGCGCCCGCGACCCCAAGTTCAGGTGAGGGTCGTAGCCGAGAAGTCGCGAATCAACATGCAGATCGCGCGCGCGGTCTCCCTGGAGCTGGTACGACGAGGAAACTCGGAGAAGCGTGAGCTCGATATCGTGCTCATGCCAACGAACTGGATTCTGCAGCGGTGGGCCGTTTCAGTAGGCGATGGCCTGCCGCGCGAAAAGTGGGACGACGCGAGAACCACTCCGCCGCCGGAGTTGGACGATGAGACGGCAATCCTGGTCGATAGGATCTATCTGCGCGCCCCCGGCGACATACGCACACTGGCTCACTGCTGGTACAAAACGCCGGAGCCCATCACTTCGATCTCCAATCGCATGGGCTTAACCGACGATGGAATGCATAGCCGTATCCGCCGGATGCTGCATTTCTTCCGGGCTGAGTTCCTACGCGCCGGGCTGAGGGTATGAGAAACGCAAACTTTCATCTTCCTTAGCTACATCTGGGAGTATCGTCCGGCCCCAGAATTGAGTTCGTGTCGACGAAGCCCGCGCAAAGCGGGCTTTTTCGTTTATGGCCCCGTCTATGGCCCGCCCCGGCTTTGCTTTTCCAGCTTGGTACTGCACCACTTGCCGGCCATAGCGGGCCGCCTTTTCCATACCGTGACCCCCTCACGGTTCCTCGCGCCGCCTTCGGGCGGCGTTTTTATTTGGAGCCCCATGAACCCCTGCGACTGGACCACGCGTCAGACGCGTATCGTGCGTGCCTATCTCACGCTGTGGCTCACCCTGATGGTGCCGCCGGCCTTCGCCGATACGGTGACCTCGCTCCCGGTGTGGCAGCTCGTCACCGACACCACCGTTGCACAGCCGTCATATCCCGACTGCGTCGCAGCGGGCAATGCACTTCCGCCACCGGCCCGCTCGCGCACGTGGTACTGCCGCGCGAAGTTCGTCACGAAGGTGGTCGCGCCGACTCCCACGCCTGTGCCGACTCCGACGCCCACCCCAACGCCTACACCGACGCCAGTCCCTACGCCGACTCCCACGCCTAACCCAGGCGCTACGGCGGTTCTGTACACCGACTTCGTCGCCGCCCCGTTGGGTGCGCCACTGACGGTCTGCGGGAAGAACTTCGGCAAGTCGCCGCTTGTGATGGTGGGCGGCGTGCTCGCGCCGGTCCTGCAGTCGGCCGCGAGCCTCAATCCCGGCTACGACTGCACGCGCGTGACGATCCCCGGTGGCGGACCAGTCTCCGTGAACGGCGTCGCCGGCCCGAACTTCACCGTCCAGCCGGGCGATATTCGCTACGTTGCGCCGAGCGGCAACGACTCGACGGCTGTCGCGAACGATCCGACGAAGCCGTGGAAGACCCTTCAGACCAGTTCGTCCGAAGCATCGGGGGCGTGGGGCGCGAGCAAGCCCGGCGATGTGATCGTGATTCGCGCGGGCCTTCCTGGTACAGCCGCCATGGACGGCTCACTCGTTCGAATCTGGAAGCAGGGCGGATCACCACCGACCGGCGCGAAGGGAACCGGCTACATCTCGATCACTGGCGCACCCGGCGAGGCGGTCTCCATCGCGCTGCCCAAGGGTGGCGGGTTCAACGGCGGCGGCACGGAAGCCCCCAAGGGCGCGTACGTCGCAATCTCGAATCTCTCCCTGATCGGCAACCCGCAGGGTGCAAGCGACGGCGCGCCAATCAACCTGCAGACGAAGGGTGACGGCTGGCGTGTCGTGAACAACGACCTGTCGTGGCCGACCGCGCCGGGCGGGATGAAGGCGGGCGGAGTGGTCGGGCACGGTAAGGCCGCGCGCATCCTCGGCAACAACGTCCACGATATCGCGGGTGGTACCGAGAATCACGGCGTCTACATCGACGGTGGCGACGGCATCGAGGTGGGCTGGAACACGATCCAGCGCGTCGTGAGCGGCAACCTGTTCCAGACATATGACGCGTGGTCGAGCGCCGGCATCACGAACCTTTCGGTGCACGACAACCTGCTCGAGCATGGTGGCCGCTACGGCCTGAATCTCTCAGAGCAGACCGTCTCTGGCACCTTCGCGCGCAACGTCATCAACGACACCGCGCTCGCCGGCCTGCGTTTCTCGATCAACAACGATCACACGATCTCATTGACGCTCACCGACAACAGCGGTGCGCTCTGGAACACGAAGGGCTCAGGCAGTTCGCGTGGCGCAGTGAACTGCGACTGGAACCTCACGAAGGGGAACGTCGTCGTCCAGAGCTCGAAGATCGGCGCTGGCGCGGGCGCTTCGGGCTACTACGACGAGCAGGGCACTTGCTCGGTCCTCAAGTTCAGTGGCGTTATCTGGTCCGGCCTCGCAGGTAAGTCGGGCCCATAGATGGCGTTCCGTTCGGTCGCATCCAATGTGACCGCTGCGAGCAGCTTGGTCGTCACCAAGCCTGCTGGGGCTGTCCAAGACGACATCCTCATCGCCTGTAAGGTCATCGACAACACGGGTGACACGATCACCTGGCCCACGGGCTTCGTGGGGTTAACTGGTACGCCGATCACGACATCCAGTGTCGACGGCCAGCAGTTCTGGGTCGCGTACAAGATTGCAGGCGGCTCCGAGCCAGCCAATTACACGCTGCAGACTGCGAATAACGGCATCGGCTTCATCGCCGCGTACTCGGGTCGCGATCCGGTCTCTCCTATAGATCGACAGAACGTCAACAACAGCGGGTCTGGTGCGGCATCGCCGTGGACTGTGAGCATCACGCCGGGTTCGGTTACGAACACCGGATGCGATCTGATCGTCATCTGGGGCGATGACGTAAATGGTGGGGTCGACGTGACCCACACCATGCCTTCTGTTCCCGGTACGTTCACGAGCCGCGCGGACCTGAACGGCGCGGGCGCGGCGAACTTCATGAACTGCGTGATCGGAGACCTTGAGAACTGGGGAAGTTCCGGGGCTCCGGGAGTGATCGCGGGCGTCGGCACGTCGGCTGGCCGCACGGCCGATTGGGCGGTGGCCTTCATCGCCCTCAAGCCAGCGGCCGGAGGCGGCGCGGCATCGAGCCTTATTGTTCCATCCCGCGCCAGCATGGGCGCGTTGCTTCAGATGTGAGAAAGCCATGACATACGACGAGGCTGTGACCGCCGCTGCGGACACGACGTTCAAGAGCCGCGTGAAGGTGGCGCTCATCGTCGCGGCCGAGAAAATTCGGCTGGAAGATCCACGCACAACGCCCAAGTCGTTGCAGCGACTGGAATGGGCCAAGCTCGCATTCACTGAGCCGGACAGCATTCTCCAGGCACTCGTATGGGCGGTTGTGGCGCAGAACAGGACGGCGACTCTCGCCCAGGTCACGGGCGCATCGGACGCGACGATTCAGACTGCAGTGGACGCGGCCGTCTCCGCGTTCACCATCTGAGGCTGTCGGATGTCCCGTCTCTACACGGTCACATTCGCGGGTGTGGCGGTCACCGCGCAGCAAGACTTCTTCGAAGTCGTCGCCGCGGCGGGCAAGAATTGCCGCATCCGCGCGCTGTACCTGTCGCAGTCCTCGGACGTAGGCGACGCCGCGGAAGAAGGTCTTTCGATCCTCCTGAAATCCGGTTCCACGACGAGTGGATCAGGCGGGTCGACACCCACGCCGGTGCCGATGAATGTGACCGACGCTGCGGCCGGCTTCACGGCAGAAGCCAACAACACGACGAAGGCGACTGCGGGCACGATCGTCACGCACCACGCAGACAACTGGAATATCCGTGTTCCCTACCAGTTGATTCTGCCGCCTGAGTTTTGCGTGGAGCTCACGGGCTCACGCCGATTTACGGTGGAGCTGGGAACGACGCCGGCCGATTCTCTGACCATCAGCGGCACGCTCTACGTTGAGGAGTTTGGCTGATCTATGCCGTTGTTCAGGCGGCCGTGGGTTCAGCCGCCACGCACGGTTTGGATTCCAAGTGCGGTCGCTGGTAGCGATGTCACTGCAGCCTTAAGTGGCGCTCAGGCGACGACAGCCGCTGGCACGGTAGGCCCAGCCCTTTCGATTGCGCTGACTGGCCAGGCGCTGGCCATGGCGGCCGGCACGCTTAGTCCGGCCAACTCTGTTGCACTAGCGGGATCGGCGCTCGCCAGCGCGGCCGGTACGGCTGTACCGAGCCTTGCTAAGGCGCTAAGCGGGTCGTTGCTCACCTTCGGACAGGGCAATGTCTCCGCGGGCGGCGATGTCACGCTGGCTCTCACAGGCCAGGCGCTGACGCTCGCATCAGGGACGCTGATCCCCGCGCTCAGTATCGGGCTCACGGGGCAGGTCGCTGGAAGCGTCGCTGGAAGCGTCGCTCCTGCGCTGAGCAAGGCGGTATCGGGCAGCGCGCTGGCAATCGCGAGTGGTGCGGTATCCCCCGTTGTGGCGGTCGCGCTCAGCGGATCGCTGCTGACATTTGGCCAGGGCGCCGTGAGTGCGCCGGGCAATGTCACTCTGCAATTGACTGGACAGGTGCTCGCAGCCTCGCAAGGCGCGTTCATCCTGTCACTCACGAAGGCGATCAGTGGCAGCTCTGCATCTAGCACCACAGGATCGCTGATTGCCTCGCCGTCGAGAGCCCTCTCAGGGCAGCAACTGACCACTGGGCAGGGACTCTTCAGTCTCTCGTTCAGCGTATCGCTGAGCGGAAGCCTTGCGACGATCGCACAGGGCACTGTCTTTTCATCCGGGGCCGGAGCGGTTGGCGAAGTCCGCCTCAAGTACACGGCCAGCTTCGAGACATCGAGCTTCACGGCTACATCGGATGGCGCGCATTTCACGGCGCACACAGATCCCAAAACATTCTTGGCGAAGGGCACATGACCGATCAACTCATCTTCACCAAGCACGGAATGCTTCCGAGCGGCCTGCTCGATGTTCATGACATCGTCGAGTGGCACGACAATTTCCGTGTCACGGCGACCGAATGGCGGCTCAAGGCGGACTACCCGCATTTTCAGGGGCTCGATTCCGATTCGAAAGAGCCACGCTATCTCGTGATCCCAGCCGGCGAGATCGTCCGTCGCGACGTGAATGCCAATTGCCTGCGCGGACTCGAGATGTCCGGTACGCAGGCTACCCTGTAGGAGAACGGCCTTGGCCAACACGCAAGCGATCTGCAACAGCTTCAAGACCGAGCTGTTCAAAGATCGGA
>Ga0247777_1000085_pt1 | contig 26162 bp, 38 predicted proteins | sample UWRJL154409C5_FD_179937 | JGI IMG/M metagenome (GOLD analysis project Ga0247777, IMG submission 179937) | Plant litter microbial communities from Arlington Agricultural Research Station in Wisconsin, United States - UWRJ-L154-409C-5 | ecosystem: Environmental > Terrestrial > Plant litter >...
ACGGCGATCCTGGCTGGCTCGTCCTTGGACGCGGCTACGAAAAGCTCCTCTATATGGAGCTCGGCTTCATGCTCGCCGAAACTGGCCGGAAGATGTGATCAATCATAAGTGGCGTTTTGGCGGTTAACTCTGCTCTGAGAGACGCTGAGCGAAGGGGACTTCGCGTGCAGAGAGGTGCTGCGCTGGATCGCGATCGCCCAACTTTCCCCTGCTCGGGCAGATTTGTGCGCGATCGCGCAAGCTGCGGGGCGAGACCTGCCCAGGCGTCAAACGCAGAAAAGCCCGCTTCGCTTGGGGCGAGGCGGGCTCTAGTGCGTTCTTACTGAGAAGCGCAAGCAAGTGAGGCCGAGGGCGCCTCACTCGTTCGATGCGCTTCGCGATGCCCGACGGGGGGATCAGCCAGCGGCGGCGGCTTTGGCGGCCTTCTTCGGCTTGGCGGCTTTCTCACCCGCTTCAGCCTTGGCCGGCTTGGCCTTCGGGGCCTTCTCGGCGTCCGACTTCGGAGCAGCGGCTGCGCGCGGCTCGCCCTTGTCGACGAACTCAATCATGCTCATCGGCGCGTTGTCACCGCGGCGACGACCGAGCTTGATGATGCGCGTGTAACCACCCGGGCGGCTCTTGAAGCGCTTCGCCAAATCGACGAACACCTTCTCGATCAGATCCACCTTGGTGCTCTCGCCACCGGACTCCGTCACCTGGAAGCGACGCAGAAAGCCACCCACCTGCTGCTGCGCGGCCTGGCGGCGCGCGCGGTCAGCAATGCTGAGCTCGGCGTGGGGCGTGTAAGCGACTGCACCGAGGCGCACGGCCTTGGTGATCAGACGCTCAGCGACGCGCCGTAGCTCCTTGGCCTTGGCGTCGGTGGTTTCGATGCGCTCGTGCGCCACCAAGTTTGCAGTCAGAGCGCGGAACATTGCGCGACGGTGACTGGTGTTACGGCCGAATTGACGACCTGCTTTGCCGTGCCTCATGGGAACTACCTAACTCAGTTAACTTGTTTCGGGGCGTTTTGGGGTGGGGCCCCAAAACCTGGGGGAGGGGCCCCGCTGAATTCATTTCAGCGGGGAGGGGGCTGCGCCCCCTACGATTAGGAAGCCGATTGCTGGGTTTTCCAGCGGTCGACCATCGCGGGCCAGTTGTCGAACTTCATGCCGAGGCCGAGACCCATCGTCGAAAGGATCTCTTTGATCTCTTTCAGCGACTTGCGGCCGAAGTTCTTGGTCTTGAGCATGTCTTGCTCGGTCTTCTGAACGAGCTCGCCAATCAAGGTAATGTTGGCGTTCTGCAGGCAGTTCGCCGAGCGCACCGACAGCTCGAGCTCATCCACCGAACGGAACAAGTTCTCGTTCAGCGGCTCTTCGTCGCTACCAGTGATCGGATAGGAGGTCTCTTCCGATTCCTCGAAGTTGATCCAAATGGAGAGCTGCTCTTTGAGGATCTTGGCGGCGAAAGCCACCGCGTCGACCGGGCGCACGGCGCCGTTGGTCCAGACTTCGAGCACCAGCTTGTCGTAGTCGGTGACCTGGCCGACGCGCGCGTTCTGCACGGTGTAGTTCACCTTGCGGATCGGGCTGAACAGAGCGTCGATCGGAATGGTTCCGAGCGGCATGGTCGGGCTCTTGTTGCGCTCCGCGGAGACGTAGCCACGGCCGCAAGCCACGGTGAGCTCGACCGAGAACGGGCCCTTCTTGTCGAGGGTCGCGATCTGGTGGGTCGGATTCAGAACCGTGAGGCCATCGACCGTCTTGATGTCACCCGCGAGGATCGGGCCCGGGCCCTCTTTCTCGAGGCGAACGGTGAAGGTCTTCGGCGAATCCACCTTGAACACCACCTCTTTGAGATTGAGGATGATGTCCGTGACGTCTTCGACGACATCCGGGATCGTCGTGAACTCGTGGAGCGCGGTCTCGAGCCGAACGGCCGTGATCGCAGCGCCCTGGAGAGAGGCGAGCAGCACGCGACGCAGCGAGTTGCCGATCGTGATGCCGAAACCCCGTTCGAGCGGCTCGCAGGTGAACTTGCCGTAGGACTCCGAATTGGACTCGGGGTCGAGCGTGATCGCCTTCGGGCGGATCAAGTCACGCCAATTCCGGCTCATCATTTGTGTAACCATTTTCGAGCTGCTCCTTTTTTGGGGTTTCGCGCGACCGTCACGACCAGCAGAGGCTCCAACGCCCACTGTCAGGTCCGCGGTCTGCCCGCGTTCGCGAAGGCGGGTGCCTTCGCTAGAATCCGAAACTACTAGCGAGAATAATATTCGACGACGTACTGCTCACGAACCGACGGCTCGTTGAGTTCGTCGCGAACCGGCATGGCCTTGAACGTGCCGGCAAAATTGCCCTTGTCGACTTCGATCCAGCTCGGACGCTGACGAGCGTCAGCGGCGGTGAGCGCGGCGCCGATGTAGCCGATCTTGCGGCTCGCCGCGCCGATTTCAATCTTGTCGTTCGGCTTGATTCGGAAGCTCGGGATGTTGACCCGCTTGCCGTTCACGAGAACGTGATTGTGGCGAACGAGTTGACGACCCTGCGCACGGCTCGAGGCGAACCCGATACGCAAGACCACGTTATCCAAGCGACGCTCGATCAAACCGAGCATCTCTTCACCGGTGCGCCCCTTGAGGTGGGTCGCTTGCACGTAGTAGCCGGCGAACTGCTTCTCGAGCAGCCCGTAGACGCGGCGCATCTTCTGTTTCTCGCGCAGGCGCAGGCCATACTCGCTCAATTTGATGCGAGCCTGACCGTGCTGACCCGGCGGGTAAGGACGACGGGAAACCGAACACTTTTCAGTGAAGCAGCGTTCGCCCTTCAGATAGAGCTTGCCGCCTTCGCGACGGCACAACTTGCAAACAGCACCTAGATAACGCGCCATGGTCTATCCGTCAGACGCGGCGACGCTTCGGGGGACGACAACCGTTGTGCGGGATCGGCGTCACGTCGCGGATCAGAGTCACCTTGAAGCCAACTTGCTGCAAAGCGCGGAGAGCGCTCTCGCGGCCGGCTCCGGGACCCTTGACGAACACGGCGACCGAACGCACGCCGTGCTCCATCGCGCGACGACCAGCCTCTTCGGCCGCGAGCTGCGCCGCGAAGGGCGTGCTCTTGCGCGAACCCTTGAAGCCACGCGAACCCGCGCTGGCCCAAGAGATTGCCGCACCATTCACGTCCGTGATGGTGACGATCGTGTTGTTGAACGTCGACTGGATATGAACAATCCCAGCGAAGACGTTCTTCTTGACTACTTTTTTCTGAACTCGGGCTTTGGGAGCTGCCATGGGTATGCGCCTTTAAACTTTGCGTGCCGAGCCGCTTAGGAGCGACGCGCCAAGCTCTTGCGCGGACCCTTGCGGGTGCGTGCGTTGGTGCGGGTGCGTTGCCCATTGACGGGCAAACCTTTGCGGTGACGGAGGCCGCGGTACGAACCGAGGTCCATCAAGCGCTTGATGTTCTGCTGCACCTCACGACGCGCGTCACCCTCGACCTTGATCGTGGCTTCGATCGCGTCGCGGATGGCCTTGACGTCGGATTCGCTCAGCTCGTCGACCTTGCGGTCTTCGGGCACCTTCGCTTGCTTGCACAGCATGCGAGCGGTCGCGTCGCCGATCCCATAGATGTACGGGAGGGCATAAACAATTGCCTTACGGCGGGGGAGATCGATACCAGCAATGCGCGCCATGACTCTTCCTCTCAGCCCTGACGCTGCTTGTGGCGTGGGTTGTCGCAGATTACGCGCAGGACTCCGCGGCGCTTCACGACTTTGCACTTGTCGCAGATCTTCTTCACACTCGGTCGCACCTTCATGATGTCCTGCCTTCAGTCGAATCTAGTTACTTCTAGCGTAGCTTCTTGATGATTTGGCCTCGGCCGGGGTCGAGCTTGGAGAGCTTGACGACGACCTGAGAGCCGCTGATGAGTCGTACGACCGCGTGACGAAGACTGGGGGCGATGCCCGCACGAACGGTGCGACCATCTTCGAGAGTCACCCGAAACAATGCGCTCGGTAAGACCTCGTCGATGACACCAGTTCCAGTCGAATCGTCTTTCGTTCGTCGCCTCCTTAACGTGACAGAGAGTTCAGTGTTCGAGCGCTGCGAGAATGCGGCTGGTGATCTCGCTGGGAGATCCGACCCCATCAACTCGGCGAAGCAGCCCGAGTTTTTCGTAGTGCGGCAAGAGCGCCGCGGTCATTGCGTCGTATTGATCGAGACGCTTTTTGACGGTTTCCGGTTGGTCGTCGGCCCGATGTTCGAGCTCGGCACCCAAGGGCGGGGGACTATACTTTAAGTGGTAGATGTGTCCAGTCCGTTTGTCGGTGCGGCGCAGGGTGGCACGCTCCTCCAAAAGGTCTCTAGAAACATCGATTTGGACCACTTTGTCTAATGGGGTCCCTAGCCCCGTGAGGAGCTCGTGGAGCGCATCTGCCTGGGGCACCGTGCGCGGGAACCCATCGAGAATAAAGCCATTTTTGGCATCCGCTTGGGAGACGCGCTCCTTCACGAGGCCAATCACGACGGAATCCGGGACGAGCTGGCCGCCCTTCATCAGGCTATCGGCCTGCTTACCAAGCTCGGACCCTGCGGCGACGGCGGCGCGGAGCATGTCTCCCGTTGCGATTTTCGGCACGCCGAATTTCTCGCACAGGATGGCGCCCTGGGTGCCTTTACCGCTCGCAGGAGCGCCGAGCAGGATCAGCCTCACGCCGGCCTCCGGCCGCTGAGACGAGTGACGCGCGGGCCAGTCAGCCCTTCATAGCTGCGGGTGATCAGGTGCGCTTCGATCTGGTTGACGGTCTCGAGCGCGACACCGACGACGATGATCAAGCTGGTTCCCCCGAACTGAAACGGGATGTTGAACGAGCTGGCGATCACGGCCGGAACCACGCAGATGGTCGCGACGTACACGGCGCCGCCCACCGTGAGGCGGGTCAAGACGCGATCGATATACTCGGCCGTCTGACGCCCCGGGCGAATGCCGGGAATGTTCGCGGACTGCTTCTTCAGGTTGTCCGCGACATCGATCGGTTGGAACGTGACCGCGGTGTAGAAGAACGAGAAGAAGATCGAGAGCGCCGCGAACAGCGTATGAAATAGCCAGTCACCGCGGTTGAGCAGCGAGCTGAAAGTGTTCATGCCCGGGATGTTGAAGCTCGCCAGCGTGGCGGGGAACATCAACAAGCTGGAGGCGAAGATCGGCGGGATCATGCTCGCCATGTTCACCTTCAGCGGCAGGTGCGCGGTCTGCCCGCCGTACACGCGCCGACCGACCTGGCGGCGCGAATACTGAATCGGGATCTCGCGTTGGGCGCGCTCGAAGAACACGACCATCGCGATGCTCGCCAAGAGCACGCCGAGCAACACGGCGATCGTCAGCGGCTGTAAATCGCCGGTGTGACTCGCGTAGTAGTTCTGGATCGACTTCGGGATGCCGCTCACGATGCTGGCAAGGATGATCATCGACGTGCCGTTGCCGATGCCACGCTCCGTCGCCTGCTCGCCCAGCCACATCAACAGGCCGGAGCCGGTGGTCAGGGTGATCACGGTCATGATCCGAAAGCCCCAGCCTGAATTGATCACGACATCCCCGAACCGGCCACCGCCGATGTCGGAGTTGTTCATGTGTTCGAGCGAGAGCGCGACGCCCGCCGACTGCAAGATGCTGAGCACGATCGCGCCGTAGCGCGTGTATTGCTCGAGCTTGCGCCGACCGGCCTCGCCCTCCTTGCGGAGCTCCTCGACCTGCTTCGAAATCAAGCCGGCGAGCTGCATGATGATGCTCGCCGAGACGTAGGGCATGATGCCCAGCGCCAAGATCGACAGGTTGGCGAGCGCGCCACCCGAGAACAAGTTGAACAGGCCGAGCAAACCGCCCTGGCCCTTCACGATGTTCTGCATCACCGAACGATCGACGCCCGGGATCGTGACGAACACGCCCAGGCGATAGATCGCCAGTACGATCAACGTGAACGCGATTCGGCGCCGGAGCTCCGGCACCTTACCGATGTTCGAGAAACCTGAAAAAGCAGCCATGCTGAGCTCTAGAACGAAGCTCAGCCCGCTATCGCGTTTTGCGTATCTTTTTGCGCAACGACCGGCACGACCACTGCTTTGCCGCCGGCGGCCTCGATCTTGGCGAGCGCCGACTTGCTGAAGCTGTGCGCGTGCACGGTGAGCTTCTTGGTGAACTCACCGTCACCGAGCACCTTGATCTGAACCCGGCGACCCTGGACGAGGCGAGCCTCGCGCAGCGCTGCTTCGTTGATCTCCGTGCCGGCGGCGAACTCTTGCAGATCACCGAGGTTGACCCCCACGACCGTCACCGGGAACGGAACGCGGAAACCGCGCTTGGGCAAGCGGCGCTGGATCGGAGTCTGACCACCTTGGAAGTGGAGCTTGCCGATGTTGCCACCTTGGCGAGCCTTCTGACCCTTTTGACCGCGACCGCACGTTTTGCCGAGACCCGAACCGATACCGCGACCGAAGCGCTTCTCGAGATGACGGGCACCTGCCGGATAGGCAAGGTGAGAAAGAATTTCGCTGCTCATGGTTTCTGCTCCACAACCGTGACGAGGTGTAGCACCTTCTTGATCATGCCACGGAAGGACGGGGTGTTCTCCACCACGACCTTGGAACCGGGGCCGCGCAAACCCAGACCGTCGACGATGCGACGGGTGGTGTGCGGGCGCCCGATCACGCTGCCGGTTTGAACGACTTCGAGCTTGCTCACGGGGTGGGTCCTCCGCCATTACCGGAGACGACCGAAGAACCGCCGCCCACCGAAACAGACTTGGCTGATACCGGGTAGTCGCCCGCGATCTCGTCCAGCTCTTTGCCGCGAGCCTTGGCGACCACTTCGGGACCGCGCAAGCCTTGCAGCGCTGCGATCGTCGCGTGCACGACGTTGTGCTTGTTGGTCGAACCGAGGCACTTGCTCAGAATGTCCTGAATGCCCGCAGACTCGACCACCGCGCGGACCGCGCCGCCGGCGATAACGCCGGTACCGGGCGAAGCCGGACGGAGCAAGACCTTGCCGGCACCGAAGTGACCGGTGACGTCGTGCGGAACGGTCGCGCCGATCATCGGGACTTTGAACAGGTTCTTGCGAGCCTGGTCGTTGCCCTTGCGGATCGCTTCCGGAACTTCGTTCGCCTTGCCGAGGCCGACGCCTACGTGACCGGCTTCGTCGCCCACGACCACGAGTGCAGAGAAGCTGAAGCGACGACCGCCCTTCACTACCTTCGCGACGCGATTGATGTGAATGACTCGCTCTTTGAGCTTCTCGTCGTCAATGTTGTTATCGAACGCCATGAATGATTCCTCGGCTCAGAACTTGAGCCCGGCTTCGCGCGCGGCTTCTGCAAGTGCCTTCACGCGGCCGTGATACAGGTATCCGTTGCGGTCGAAGACGACCTTGTCGATTTTCTTCTCGAGACAAATCTTGGCGATCAGCGCGCCCACCTTCTTGGCGGCGTCCGTCTTGGTGTCTTCGCCGAGCGTGCTCTTGAGGTCGCGCGAAAGAGTCGAGGCGTGCGCGACGGTGCTGCCGTCCGAATCCACGACGACCTGAGCGTAGATGTGAGTTGCGGTGCGGTACACGCTGAGGCGTGGACGCTCGGTGCTGCCGGAGATCTTCTTGCGGATACGGAAGCGTCGACGCTGCCGGCCCGTGAGTTGAGTTGCCATGCTTACTTGCCCTTGCCCTTGGCGGCTTTGCCCGCTTTGCGGCGGATGTTTTCACCGCGGTAACGAACACCCTTGCCACCGTACGGCTCAGGGGGGCGAAGGCCACGAATGGTCGCCGCCATTTGACCGAGCGCGGCTTTGTCGGCCGAGTTCAGCACGAGCATGGTGCCCTTCGAATCCGGCGGGACGTTGCCCGTGATCGAAGCGGGCAGCTCGATGGACGTGGGGTGCGAGAAGCCAAGCTGCAAAGTGACGACTTTGCCCTTCACCTCGGCGCGGTAACCGGTGCCAACCAGCTCGAGCGAGCGCTCGTAGCCTTCGGCGGCACCTTTGACCATACTGGCCAAGAGTGCGCGGCTGAGGCCTTGCAGGCGCGCAGCATCGCGACCCTCGGCACTGCTCTCCACCAGCCACGTGTCGCCGTCCTTGCGGACCGCGACCTGCAGCGGCAGATCCAGAACCAATTTGCCCTTCGGACCCGAGATGTCGAGCTTTTGGCCGGATTGGCTGACGGTGACGCCCTTGGGGACGGCCACGCCACGCTTGCCGACGCGCGACTTCTTGAGAACGGGGGTTGCTTGAGCTTCGGCCATCACCAAACCTCACACAGGAGCTCGCCACCAACCTTGCGGCGGCGCGCTTCTTTGTCGGACATCAAACCGGTGGAGGTGCTGATGATCGAGATACCGAGGCCACTGAGGACACGCGGGATCTGATCGTGGCGCACGTACACGCGGCGACCGGGCCGCGACACGCGGCGGATGCCTTGGAAGGCAGACGTGCGATCTTCGCCGTATTTCAGGACGATGGTCAGCGTCTGGTGCTTCTGCGGACCCCACTCCTCTTGGCGGACGTCGGCAACGTAGCCTTCGGCCTTGAGCAGCAGGGCGATGTTCTTCTTGAGTTTGTTCGCCGGCACGCGCGTCAATTCATGACGGGCGAGGGAGGCGTTGCGGATGCGCGACAGGAGGTCCGCGACGGGATCGGTCATCATGGGATCACCAGCTCGCTTTCGTGACTCCGGGCAGTTCGCCCTTGAGTGCTAGCAGCCGCGTGCAAATGCGGCACAAGGCGAAATCCCGATAAACACCACGGATACGGCCGCAAACGCGACAACGGTTCACTGCACGGGTCGAGAACTTGGGCGGCTTATTGGCCTTCGCCCATTGAGATGCGCGTGCCATATCAGCTCCTGAACGGCATACCGAGACTTCCGAGCAGCTCTTTGGCTTCTTCGTCGGTCTGGGCGGTTGTAACGAAAGTGATGTTCATGCCCTTGATCTTGTCGACCTTGTCGAACTCGATTTCCGGGAAGATGATCTGCTCTTTGAGGCCGAGCGTGTAGTTGCCCGAGCCGTCGAAGCCGCGGGGATTGGTGCCGCGGAAGTCGCGCACGCGCGGCAAGCCGAGCGTCACGAGGCGGTCCAAGAACTCCCACATGCGCTCGCGGCGCAGCGTGACTTTGACTCCGATCGGCATCCCTTCACGGAGCTTGAAGGTCGCAATCGCCTTCTTCGCTTTCGTGACCACCGGCTTCTGACCGGTGATGGCCGTCATCTCCACCACTGCGGAGTCGATCAGCTTGGGGTTGGCAACGGCTTCGCCGACGCCCATGTTGACGACGATCGTCTTCAGGCGCGGCACCTGCATGGGGTTCGTGTAACCGAACTTCTTCATCAAAGCCGGCACGGAGTCGGCTTTGTATTTCGCGTGAAGGCGCGGTGCGGCTGTCTCGGCCATCACTTCTCCCTTGTCGCCGGAATGGCGGTACCGCTCTTGGCGACGCGGACTTTCTTGTCGTTCTCGACCTTGATCGAGACGCGAGTGGGCTTGTTGCTGGTCGGATCGACCAACATGACGTTCGACTTCGAAATCGGAGCCTCGACGTCGAGAATTCCGCCCGGGCGTTGCGGGGTTTGCTTGAGGTGGCGCTTGACCACGTTCACGCCTTCGACGACGACGCGGTCGGCGGTGATCTTGGAGACCTTGCCGCGCTTGCCCTTGTCGTTGCCGCGAGTGACGACGACCTGATCACCTACGTGCAGGCGCTCCATCACAGCACCTCCGGGGCGAGCGAGATGATCTTCATGAACTTCTTGGAGCGGAGCTCACGAGCGACCGGGCCAAAGATGCGGGTGCCGACCGGCTCCTGCTGAGCGTTGATCAAGACGGCGCTGTTGTCGTCGAACTTGATGTAGCTGCCGTCTTGGCGACGGTACTCACGGCGGGTGCGAACGATGACCGCACGCGCGGTATCACCCTTCTTCACCTTGCTGCCGGGCAGTGCTTCTTGGATAGCAACGACGATGACGTCGCCGAGACCCGCGTAGCGACGGCGCGAGCCGCCGATGACTTTGATGCACTGGACGCGCTTGGCGCCGGAGTTGTCGGCGATGTCCAGGTAGCTTTCGGTCTGGATCATGTGACGAGGCCCTCTGCCGGACGGTCAACCAAACGAGCCACTGCCCAGCGCTTCTCGCGCGACAGCGGACGGCTCTCGATGATCTCCACGCGATCACCAGTCTTGAATTCGTTCTTCTCGTCGTGCGCCTTGTAGCGCTTACGAACACGAACGTACTTCTTGTAGATGCCTTCGCGCTTGAAGCGGACGACTTCGACGATCACGGTCTTGTCCATCTTGTCGCTGCGGATGCGACCGATGAGCTTGCGGCGGTAGACCGGATTGCCGGACTCTGCGGGGGCGTTCACGACTTGGCTCCTTTGCTCGAGGCGGTCTCTGAAGAGAGCGCACGCTCGTGCAAAATCTGTTCGAGGCGCGCGATGTCTTTGCGCGCCTTGCCGAGCAAGCTCGTGTCACCGAGCTGATCGGTTGCATTCTTCATGCGATGCGAGAAGAGGTCCTTCTCGATCGACGTCTTGAGCTCGGCCAAATCTTCGGTCGAGCGCTCACGGAGGTCTTTGGCTTTCATCACAAATCACCTCGGGCCAACATGCGGACCGCGACCGGCAGCTTGGTGCCAGCGAGCCGGAAGGCTTCGCGAGCGTCGGCTTCGGGGATGCCCGCGAGCTCGAACATCACTTTGCCCGGCTTGACCACGGCAACCCAGCCTTCGACGGCGCCCTTACCGCTACCCATGCGGACTTCGAGCGGCTTCTTGGTGACGGGCTTGTCCGGGAAAACCCGGATCCAGAGTTTGCCAGCGCGCTTGACGTGGCGCTGAATCGCCATACGACAAGCTTCGATCTGACGAGAAGTAACGAAGCTCGACTCGGTCGCTTGCAGACCGAAATCACCGAAGGACACGTCCGAACCACGCCAGGCGACGCCTCGGTTCTTGCCCTTCTGCTGCTTCCTGAATTTGGTGCGCTTAGGTTGAAGCATCGCTCATCACTCCGGGATGCGACGCGCTTTGCGCTGAAGCACTTCGCCCTTGAAAATCCAGACCTTGACGCCAATCGTACCGTAGGTCGTGCGCGCTTCGGCTAGGCCGAAGTCGACATCGGCGCGGAGCGTGTGTAGTGGAACGCGGCCTTCGCGGTAGGTCTCGACGCGACCCATTTCAGCGCCTGCCAGGCGGCCCGCGCAGCGAATGCGCACGCCCTTGGCGCCGAACTTCATCGCCGTTTGCAGCGATTTCTTCATCGCGCGACGGAAGGCGATACGACGCTCGAGCTGGGTGGCGATGTTCTCGGCCACGAGCTGAGCGTTGGTCTCTGCCTTGCGGACCTCTTGCACGTCGATGAACACTTCGTTCTGCGTGAACGACTGCACACCGGCGAACTTCGTCTCGCCCTTGGCGGCGGTGGTGAGGTTACCGATCTTGAGAATCTCGATACCCTTGCCACCCTTGCCGATCACCATGCCGGGACGCGCGGTGTAGACGATGACCTTCGCCTTGTTGGCGGCGCGCTCTACTTCGACGCTCGCCACGTTGGCGTTGTACAAGTACTCCTTGACGGCCCGCTTGATGCGGATGTCCTCATGGAGCCACGTCGTGTAGTGCTTGTCCTCGTACCATTTGCTGGTCCACGTCTTGATGACGCCGAGGCGGAAGCCATACGGATGAGTTTTTTGTCCCATTAGTTCTTACCGCTCCTGAGCCCGCGCGAGCGGTTCAGCGCTGGTCCAGTTCGATGTGGATGTGGCTGACGCCCTTGGCGATACGAGTCGCGCGCCCTTGAGCACGTGGACGCCAACGGCGAAGATTCTGGTTGCCCGCCTTGTCGACCGAGGCCTTGCTGATGAACAGCGCGTCGGTGTCGACATCGGGACGCTTGAGCTTCGCGTTCGCGACGGCGCTGGCAATGAGCTTCTTCACGAACGGCGCACCGGCCTTGAACGTGAAATCGAGAAGCTGCAGCGCGTCGGAGGCGTCTCGCCCGCGGATCAGATTGACGATCATCCGCGCTTTACGCGGACTAATCCTCTGAAAATTGGCTTTGGCGTTGCTAATCATAACGACAGTTTCCTCGTGAGACCCGTCGACCCCGCGAACAGACGGAAAACCCGTCTGCTCTGAACAACCACCTCCGAGTGGCCGCGGTTCGACACGTTCGCGGCCCGCTGAGAAGGCCGCACCGCGAGCCGCTTGGGGCGGCTGGCGAAACCCGATTCGGACTGGCCGAACGAGCTTCGCAAAGGGGAGCGCCTCACTAGCAAAGCGAGAACGATGACGCAAGCGAATGGAGTCCTAATTTCTCAGAACTGCTCCATTATTTGCTCCGAGGTGGCTTCGCCGACGTTCCCGACCTGGTAGCCTGTTCAGCGATCTGGCCGTGTCAGGTGGGTTTTTATGGTCACGAATCTCAACTCTGCCCGGCCCAGCCTTCGGCGTCGCGGACGATCTCCGGAGAGCCTCACGGGTTCGGGAGCGCGAGCACGAGCGAACGCCGCTGAGGACGCAGGCCGTCCGGCCAGGGGTTCGATGCGAGCTCGGGGGCACAGCTGACGAGCTCGGCGCGGGCCCGACCCGCAATTGGCGAGCTTGGCCGAAATGTCGCAACTGAGCGCGCAGGGGGACCGAAGTCGCTGCATGCGCCAATCCTCCCTCGTCTCCTCGCTCGTGTTGCTCGCAGCCTCGCTGCTCTTCGGTGCCTGTTCGCGTGGTGACGCGGGAACGAGCGAGCTCATCGAATCGTGCCAAGGCGCGTACGTCTGCGTCATCGACGACGACGACATCGTCGATTCCGCCCTGGTCAAGACCAGCGCGGGGCGTTGCTACCTCGGTGACCTGGAGCTCACGCCCGACGGAACCTCGCCGCCCGGCGCCGGGCAGGCATACACCTGGTCGGGCGACGCGAATCGGATCGACATCTGCCAAGGGCCGCATTGCTTCTCTTGTTATCCGAGCGGCCCCCCATCGGGCTCCGGGAGTGCTGCACCCGCCGGTCCTTCGTCGGGCTCCGGCAGTGCTTCACCCGGCGGTCCTTCATTCAGAGCCGGCAGCCCTGCATCCGGATCCGGCGGTGCTTCGTCCGGCAGCCCTGCATCCGGATCCGGCGGTGCTTCGTCTGGCAGCCCTGCATCCGGATCCGGCAGCCCATCGTCAGGCAGTGCGCCATCGTCAGGCAGTGCGCCATCGTCAGGCAGTGCGCCATCGTCAGGCAGTGCGCCATCGTCAGGCAGTGCGCCATCGTCAGGCAGTGCGCCATCAGGCGCGCAAGGCGGCGCAGGTGGTCCTTCAGCAGGTGGGGCTGGCTCAAGCAACCATTGATGGCCCGAAGGTGAACCGCACACCAATCCCACAGCAACTCAGAAATGAACCTGGTTTCGCGCGTGGCACGAGTCGACTTATCTCGTTAGAATCCGCGTATGGTCGCCGCAACGTCGCTGTTTCCGCTTCAGGCGCCGCGTGCCGAGGACGAGCAACGGATTCTGCTGTCGAACGTCACGTGGGCGGCCTACGAGACGCTCCGAGACAGCATCGAGAGCGCGGCCGTGCGCATGACGTATCTCGAGGGGTGGCTGGAGATCATGAGCTCCTCACGCGGGCATGAGGTCACGAAGACCCAGATCGCGCGGCTGCTCGAGCTCTTTTGCCTCGAGCGCGACATCCCGCTCTTTGGCTACGGCTCGACCACGTTCCGCAAAAAGGAGAAGCAGCGCGGGCTCGAGGCGGACGAGTGCTACGCGCGCGGCGAGGACAAGCCGATCCCAGACTTTGCGCTCGAAGTCGTGGCCACGCGCGGCTCACTCGATAAGCTCGAGGTTTATCGCGGGCTCGGGATCCGCGAAGTGTGGGTGTTCGAGGCGGGGACTTTTAGTATCTTGACGTTACGCGGGGACCACTACGAAGCCATCCCCGCGAGCGAAGTGTTACCCGAGCCCGAGCTCTCGCGGATTGCGCATTTTGCCGAGCAGCCCGATCAACACGCGGCGCTCCGCGCGTTCCGCGACGAGCTACGTCGCAGCTCGTGATGAACGTTCGCGACGCCGAAGGCTGAGCCGGGCGCGACGGCTCTGTGACCATCAAATAAAGAACGGCAGGGGCGAAGTTTCTGCCGACCGCGTCGATGAGAGGGCGTCATAGGCTGCTGCGAAAGAATTCCCAGACCGCGTCGCTCATCTCGAAATCTTGGTTGCGAAAGCCAAAGCGCGCGAGTTCCCGCTCGCCGTCTGGTGGATTGGCGACCGGCCACAGGTGTCCGCCGTGGTCGAAGCGCAGCACGCGAACCTGCGCCTTGCTCGGGTCGGTGCCGTAGTCAATCTGCTCGGCACGGCTGTCGCGCGTGCGCAGCGCGTTGGGAAGCGTGCCTTGGTAGTCCTCCCCTTCCTTCACCGTGTCCGGAAGGCTGATTTGCTTCGGAGAGTCCTGCTCGGCAGAGCTCAAGCCCAGCGCTTTCGCCCACGCCAGGCCAAGCGGCGCGAGTTGAGTCTCGTAGCCAGCCGGCAAGCCCGGATCGCTGAGAGAATAGCCGAGCAGCACCCGTCGGAACGTGAAGGCGCCGTCGGCAGGGAGCCCTTCGACGGTGGTGGCAACGTACGGCATGATCGGCGCGATCCCCTGATAGCGGCTCGGATCATGCAGAGCGGCCATGTGCGTCATGCCGCCGCCGTCGGAGAGACCCGTCAAGAAAACCGGATTTTTGCCGCTGATCGCCGCCCGCGCCAGCAGATCATCGATGATGCTTCGTAGGTAGGCAAAGTCATCGACCTGAGTTTGCGCGCTCGGATCTTTGCGGAAGCCGCCGCCGTTCGGACGCTCCGGCACCGTGCCCGCTCCGGGAGCTGCATTGCCGTAGACCACGATGAACCGATCGCGATCGGCCAAGGTTTCGAAGCGCGTCCGGGTGACGAAGTCCCGCATGCCCTCGGCGTCGGCGCCGATGCCGTGCAACACGATCACGACGGGGGCGTCGCTCGCTGGCGCGAGAGAGCTGGGAATGTAACTGAGGTAGCGACGCTTTATCGGGCCGCAGTCTTTGGTCGGTTGCTCGAAGGTGGATAGGTGGACACCTTTGGCTTGCGCTTGCGGGTCGAGTGAGGTCTCGCCGGGCCGCGGCGTGATTCCGAGCGCGAGTTCGTCCGCCGGACACACGACGCGACAGTCGCGTGACTGTCCCTCGCGCCACGGGATGAACTCGAGATCGTCGATCCATAGATCGAACTTGCTCGTGGTCTGGATCAGAAAGGTCAGCCCGGTGAGCTGGGATCGGTCCAAAGGACCCGACGGGGAGCCAAAGCCAGCCTGTGCCAGCGAGCAGAAAGGGATCTCGAATTCTTTGAAGTCCGCGGAGAGCGCGATGCTGCGACCTGGCTGATCGAAGCACCCTTCGGAGTCTGGACAGTCTCCACCTGCGCTTTGAAAGGCGGATTGTCGAGTCGCGAAGTTCAAGCGCAGGGTGGCGTTGCCTCGCGCTCGAAACCGGACTCCCGAGTAGGCAGAGGCGTCGTAAGTGCACATGGCGTTCTGTGCCGTGGACCACGCGAGGGAAGTGCCAAAGCCGGCTCCCCAATTGGAGAAGCCGCCGCCCGTGAGGTGCAGCGCGGGTGATGAATCCGACGTTTCGACGGCGAGCTTGAAGCAGCCGGGCGTCTGATCCGTAAAGGTGTACCAGGAGCCGACTCGTTGCTCGCGAGACGGGAGGAACAGATTGCCGTCGTTGAAGTCGTCTACGGAAGGCTGCGCGCCGCTTGCCGTAAATGAGCAAGCGAGCACGGGTGGTGCAGGTTCACTCTTGATCGCAGGACAGCTGGGTGACGAATCGCCGTCGGCCGACGCGGCGCCCGCACCGGCCGTCGGGACCGCGGGGCGCGCGCCGCCGCTACCGCAGTGCGCGAGCAAAAGGGGCGCGGCGCCCACGAAGAGAAACAGCAGGGGGCGCGCTGTGCGACGGGCACGCGAATTCATGGGAAAGGCACCTTCTCTTGGGAAATGCGGGCGGAATGACGAGTCGCGGGGACGCTTCTTTGGCGAAACTGATAACCAAGAACCGCGCGCGCTGCTGTGCCGGGATTGCTATTTCGTAGGAGCGGCCCCCAAACCTTGCCCGTACAATGAGCGCCTCAGGGAACCCGTGCCAAGGCGAGTCGTGGATACAGAGGGACCGATGACACTCGTCTCGGACGCTTCACCGGCCGAACCGCGTGCGACGGGCACGCACGCCCATCGCTTGGCGACGGTGAACAAAACCGCTTTCTACATCGAACAGAACTTCGCGGTGCCGATCGGCCTCGACGACATCTGTCGAGCGGCGGGCATGTCCAAGTTTCACCTGCATCGCGTGTTCGAGGAGCACGTGGGCACCACCTTGGGGCGCTACTTGCGCGGGGCTCGACACAAGGCGGCATTGCACCTCCTGCTTTCGCCGGAAGCGCGAAGCATGAGCGTGCTCGACGTCGCGTTGCAGGTGGGGTTCGAAGACGCTTCCGCTTTCTCGCGTAGCTTCCAGCGGCGCTTCGGGCTCACACCGAGCTCCCTTCGTCTGGGAAATTCGCCCCGTGAGTTTCCCGAGCTAGCGCCGTGCGCTGGCGTCGCCGCTCTCGACCGTGGAATCACGGTCGTCTCGTTGCCAGAATTCTGGATCTGCGGATACGAAGTGGGCGGGCAGAAAAACAAGAACTTCACGCGCGATGCGCCCCACGGCTTCAAGCTGTTGGATGACACCGTCCGACGTCACGGCATCGAAGGCGTTCGCGGTGAGTTGGGGATGCCCACGGCCTATTCGTGGCTATTGCCAGAAGAGGCGGGCAGGCTGCTGTGCGGATTCCGGGCCAAAAGCAGTCTTGATCTCGGAGGCATGAAGCAGCGCTTCGTCCGCTCCGGCCAATGGCTGCGTGCGCGCCACACCGGTCCGCACGCAACTCGCTGGCAAACCTGGAATCGCCTCCAGATCCAACAGCTTCGCTGGGGTCGCCCGCGCGACGACCGGGAGCCGTTCGAAGAAGAGGTGCCGAGCCGAGGCACCCACGAGCAGCCGGAGTGGCCCTGTTTCGACGTGTATTTCCCGTGCTGATGAGCACCGGGCAGCGCCGATCGCTGCACGCACACTCAAGAAGGCTGAGGGGTTCTGCGCTCGAGCAAGCGCAGATTTCGTTCGTGCAGCTCTTGATCGATCGGATACCGGGAAAGTAGCCGCACCGAGATGGCTCCCAGCAACGTGACCAACGGGATGTAGAGCAAGACCAGATCTCGCAGCAGCACAGGGTCGACTGAACCGGGCCGAGCATTGCGAGGGAAATGCACGACCGTCAGGAGCAGCCCCGAAGCGAGTACACCGACCCCTGACATGCTCTTTTGAATCAGCGTCGTAGCCGCCGTCAGCAGCCCCTCGGAGCGCTTGCGCGTTCGCAGCTCGTGTTCCTCGACGACATCCGTGAGCATCGAGACGCACAAGATGCTGGTGGTCACTCGCAGCAGCAGAGAGGCGCTGCAGAACGCGAGCAAGAGCGGTAAGAACGCCGCGCTGTTTCTGGCTGGAAATGCGCCCACGAGCGCGGCGAGCACGGGCAAGGGGCCCACGATGAGCGCGGCCGTGCCCGTCGCGACCGCAGCCCGCCGCTTGCCGAAGCGTCGTGACAAGGCGCCGACCAGCGCAAAGGAGAGCACCACCCCGACCCAATACGCGCTCGGGAATACCGCCATTTGCAGGGATGAGAGGCCCCAGAAGAAGACGCCCACGTACATCTCGAGGCCAGTGGCGATGCCACCGGCCATAGCCCCAAATACGCCCGACAAAAGCATGACCCGCAACGCGGGGCTGCGCAGGGTTTCCCGAATCTCGAGCAGGCGAGGGCCGGTGCCGAGCAGCGGCTTCTTCAGCTGCGGGATCAGGTGGTGAGTGCCGCAGGCGGCGACCAGTGTCGAACTCGCCATCAACACGCCCGCCAATAGCCCATAGCGGTGATACCCCGAAGCCCGCAATACCCCGCGGGAAGCGTCGGCCGAGTCGGCGAGGAGCACACCGAAGGTGAAGGTATTGAGCGAAAGCCCGCTGCACCAGCTCAGCAGCGTGCGCTGCGAAATCAGCTTCGTGCGCTGATGATAGTCACGCGTGAGTTCTGCGGTGAGCGCAGCACCTGGAATTTCGACGAACGTGAGCAGCACCCGGACCAACACCAGGCAGCCGAAGAAGTACGCAAACAGCCAAGCGGAAGAGAGCCCGGAAGGAGGATTCCACAAACAAGCGTAGGCCAGCCCAGCCGGGAGCGCGGCCGCATAGAGCAATGGGTGGCGGCGTCCCCAGCGGCTGGAAAGCCCGTCGGAGAACTGCCCGACCCAAGGATCGATCAGCGCGTCGATCGCGAGAGCCAGCATGATCCCAGTGGCCACCCATGCCTCGGGCAGCCCCAAGACCTGCCCATAGAACAGCAGCAAGAAGAGCTGTAGGCCGCTCTCCTTCACGCCGAAGGCGACGGCCCCGAACGCGTAAGTAAGCCGCGTGACGCGCGTCAGTTGCGGTCGACAATCGGGGCTTTCCTCGCTCACGCGAGCAGCATTGCACGCGCACGGGCGCGAGCTCGTTCGGTGCATTGCAAGCTTGGCTAGCAGGCCGAATGACAAGGCCGATCGAAGGCACGGGCCAACGCTTGGCGGCCGCTCGCGGATCGACGAAGGTTCCCTCCAATGCCCGGCTACCGTTCGGCCCTTGCAGCCTCCAAAACAAAGCTCAAGTCCGCGCTGCGCCCCCTGCTCGGCGCGCTGCACGGCGCTCAGCCCGGGCTGGCTCCGGAGCTTTGGGGGCTCGCCGACGACCCCCTGAGGGGCCTGACGCTCGAAGATATACCCTTGAGCGACTTGGTGGCCCAATTCGGGTCTCCGCTGCATGTCGTGCGGGCTGCGCGCCTACGCGACAACGCGCGGCGCTTTCAGGCCGTGCCCCCCGGAGCGACCCACGGCTGCGAGGTCTTCTATTCGTACAAGACCAACCCGGTCGAAGGCGTGCTGAGGCTCTTGCACGCCCAGGGGATCGGCGCGGAGGTCATCTCTCCATTCGAGCTGTGGCTGGCCAAGCAGCTCGGGGTGCCCCCCGAGCTCACCATCTACAACGGCCCCGCCAAGTCCGACGACTCGATTCGGGACGCGGTGGAACGAGGCATTCAAGCGATCAACTGCAATCACCGCGAAGAGTTGCCGCGGGTCGCGCGCATCGCGCGAGAGTTGGGCAAGAAGGCGCGCGTCGCCCTGCGGGTGAACACCAGCGTTGGCTGGAGTGGACAATTCGGTACGCCTATCCGAGGAGGTCAGGCGCTCGCCGCCTACCGTGAAGCATTGGCGATGCCCGAGCTCTCCGTCGTCGGGATACACGCGCACCGCGGCGGTCAGATCCGCAACGAGCCGGAGCTGTTGCAGTATCTGCTCGAGGTCTTGGCGTTCGCCGAAGAGCTGGAGCGCATTCTGCCCATTCCGCTCGAGATATTGAACCTCGGTGGCAGTCTCGGAATCGCGACCGGCGAGCACCTCGACGATCGCGCTCGCCGTCGGAACGAGCTCTTTCATGTCGACCTACCGACGCCCGTCGCCGCGCAAGCGCTCACCATCGAGCGCTACCTCGAGCTGCTCGTTGGCGGCGTGGAGAGCCACTATCGAAGGCTAGGCAAGGCTCGGCCGCGGATCTTCCTCGAACCCGGTCGAGCGATGACCGGCAACACGCAGCTACTGCTCACACGGGTCTTGACCACCAAAGCGATGACCGGATCCACCTGTGCCGTGCTCGACGCGGGCATCAACTTGGCGGAGTCAGTACGCAGCGAGTACCACCAAGTGTTCGCCGTGCAGCGCCATCGTGAAGCGCGCTCGCACGTGCACAGCTTGGTTGGCCCCATCTGCAGCCCGGGTGACACGCTCTATCCGGCGCTGCGGCTGCCGCCACTCGTGCCCGGCGATTGCTTGGCGATCATGGATTCTGGGGCGTATTTCGTGCCATTTTCGACGTCCTTCTCGTTCCCCAAACCCGCCATCGCCCTGCTGGACGACGGTGCGGCCACGCTCATCCGGCGCCGCGAGACGTTCGACGACTTGCGCCGATACGAGAGCGCGCCCTGAGCGCGGCGCCTCAGGCGATGAGCTTCGGAAGAGAGCTCAGGAGCTCGAGTGCTTCGTCGTCGAACAGCAGAGGCAGCAGGCCGCCGACGATCACCTGCCGATAGAAATCACGCGGGTGGCGAAGAGCACGTGACAACTCGCGAAACGCAGACACGACGCCGGGCGCCACATCATTGGCCGAATACATTGCGTCGACCGCCTTCTCCCGGTTTCTCGAGCGACGCAGCCACTCTCTCCAGCGCGTCACCTCGGCGGACGTCATGCGACCAGAAATGCTCTGCATGGTCAGCATCAAGCTGAAGGTAAAGCGATTGCAGTAGACGAGGCCGTCCCCACCCTGCCAGGCCTGGGCACGCGCGACTTCCTCCTGGAGCTCGGCCTCTCGGCGCTGCGCGGCCAGCCAGACCAAGTGAGGCAACGGCAATTCCCGTCCGATGTCGAACGCGAGCTGCCCGTAGAAACGCGGGTTGAAGTCGATCAACTCCAAGCGGTCGTCGTGACGTAAGAACTCGACTTCGAACACGCCGTAGTAGCCCGTAGCCCGACACAGACGAAGCACGTCATTCAGGGCTTGCTCGTCGACCGGCGCCGCCTCGAAGCAGATGCCAACGCCGACGCGACGCGGGCGCTGCAGCACTTTTCGCGCGGCGCGCGCCACGACCTGCCCGTCGTGCGACAGAAAGCCGGAGATCGAATACACCCGCTCGGCGGCGACCTCACGGTAGCCCTGCAGCATGGGTTGGTGGACCCCGGAGATGTGCTCGCGAATCAGCGGCTCGTGCGCAGCAGCGGCCAGCAGCTTGTCGTAGAAAAACTGCAGCTCGGCAGCGCTGCGTACGATGTGACCCTTGCCCCCACCCTTTTGCAGCACCTGGGTGCGCGGCTTGAGCAGCACCGGATAGCCGAGCTCCTCTGCCCCACGGAGTGCTTCACGCGCGGTCTCCGGGAAGAGCGTTGGCGGGGTGGGGATGCCGAGCTCGTCACAGATCGACTTCAGCGAACGCTTGTCGAGCAGCTTCAGCAGCGACGCCGCCCCAGGCTGGTACAAGTGATAGAACGCGCCGAGCTCCGCCGAATGCTCGGCGAAGAGCCAAGCCAAGTCGTCGGACGTCGGGTAAAGCACGTGGCCCGGATTGCGGCGGCCGAACTCCAGCAGCCAATCGACCAGCTGCGTGGCCTTGAGTGCCGACGGCGCGCTTTCCCAACGAGTCACGTACTTGGACCAACGCGCGGGCGCCGAAAGCTCCAGCGGATCCCCGGCCATCGTCACCGGAATCCCGAGTCCCCCCAAACAGCGCGCTGCCGCGAGCGTGCCGTCATGGGTGGGCGAAGTGAGGAGAAATGCCGGATTCGCCAAGCGGGTGCTACCCGCTAGTTTAGATCAAACTCCGGGAGCAGCAAGCACGACACGAAACACGGACCTCCGCGCGGGCATGCCCCTCACACGATGCGGGTCGATTGCAGCGCGACCCGCGACTTGTGTCCTTGTGTGTCAGCGCGCAAGCGAGCGCGAACGGCGATGAGAAGCGCCGGCTCGCGCTTCATTACATCATTGTCATCCGCCCTGAACGCCCAACAAAAAAGCGCACTCAGGCGCGAGCGGCATCGTTCGCACCGTCACCAATCCGAAAATCTGGCAAGAACCAACCGATCTGCCAGTGACGTACACGAAGACGATGTTCGCAGTTGGCAGCGCTGCCCCGACCCAGGCGCTGCGGCTCCTGGGGCGAAGCCGCCGCTTTCGCGCATTGCGCATTACGCCGAACAGCCCGACCAGCACGCAGCGCTACGCGCCTGCTGCGACGAGCTACGCGGCTCGCCCTTGATCGCGCGAGAACAGACTCAAAGGCGACGCACGACGGAGCGCTGGTTCGTACGCTGCCGGGCCACGCCCACTTTTGCGCATCGATCGATGCTCGTCCTGCTGTCCTGTTGGGACGTCATCGTCGCGCATCTTGAATCAAGCGTGCCTCGCCGTATTCACGCGCGATCGTCAGTCGTCGTTGCAATCTATCGAATGCGGGAGCACGAATTTGAACCTCCAGCGCGCGTGCGGCTGGGGTTTTCCGACCTCGAGTGGACCGGGCTGGTGGTCCGGTACAGACGAGCAGGCATGGCCGGAGGGATTCATGACCGCGGACCCTACGTTGGCCGAGCGACTTAACGCGGGGATTGCCTTGCACCTCCGCGGTGAGTTGCAGGAGGCGGAGGGCCACTACCTCGCGGTGCTTGCGCTCGAGCCCACGCACGCGGAGGCGCACAAGCTACTGGCTGTGATTGCGCTCGACCGAGGTGAGTTGGAGCGTGCCGCGGCGCTTGTCAGTCGGCTCTTGCCCTGCAGCCGCAGTCCGGCGAGTACTTGCATTTTCTGGGGCGCATCCGGCTTCGGCAAGGCGACTTTCAGGATGCGTGTCGTTGCCTGAGTCGCGCGGTGACATTCAAAGCACCGGAGCTAGAGCAAGCGCTCGTCGATCTGAGTGGGTGTTTTGCAAAACTCAAGGCTTGGCCGCAGTCGCTCAGCGCCGCGCTCAGCGCACTCGAGCGCGAACCGAACGACGTGGTCGCTCATCGCTTTGCAGGTCACGCCTGTTTCGCGTTGGATCGCCACGATGAAGCGGTTGAGCACTTCCGATCGAGTGCTTGCGAAAGACGCCGAACAGCATGCCCTATGGCACCTGACTTCCGTCAGTTCGAGCCGGCTGGGACGTTCTGTCGCGGCCTACGCACGATCCGCGAGGGCCTGCGCGCTGGCCCCGGAGAACATCGAGTACTCGTCGCAGCGGCGAGTCACTGGAGCTGCGGCCGTGCCGGATTGGCACTTCAACATGGTCAACGACCGATCACGAAACGCCTCTTTTGCCGCAGCGATTGCGGCACTGGTCAAAACCGGGCAGCGAGTCTTGGAAATGGGACCGGCTCGGGGCTACTCGCGATGCTCGCGGCCCGCGGGGAGGGTGGCGAACTGCGTGCTTCGGAAGTGGTGACGTGCGAGGCAAATCCGCTTTTGGCTCAAACGGCGACCAGGATCTCGACCTGCTCTCGGCTCCGGCAGATCTTTTCCGCTTCGACTTGGCGAATTCCGATAGCTTCCCCGCGGAAAAGCGAACCGTTCCCCTGGTCGCGACGGGTGACGGACTCTGCCAAGGTGTAGTTCAATGGCTTCGTGCTCGCCAGGTAAGCCGACGAACGACGCTGGGGCCGCGATCGCCCCCTCCCCTCGAACCGACACGGCGTGGATTCTGTCGACAAAACAAAAATGCGACGCAATCCCCCAGCGGGACTACGTCGCATTCTCTCGAGCTAGAGCCGAGGCCCCGTAGCTCTTACTTGCGGCCGGCGGGTGCCGGAGCTTGCGAGGGCTTGGCGCCGGGACCCGGCTTGCCCTTCTTGTCGCCCGCGTGACCGTGGAAGGTACGAGTCGGCGCGAACTCGCCGAGCTTGTGACCGACCATGTTCTCGCTGACGAACACAGGCACGAACTTGCGGCCGTTGTGGACCGCGAAGGTGAGGCCAACCGCTTCCGGGAAGATGGTGGAGCGGCGCGACCAGGTCTTGATCACCTTCTTCGAGCTTTGGGCCTGAGCGTCTTCGATCTTCTTCTGCAGGTGACCGTCGATGAACGGACCTTTTTTGATACTGCGTGCCATGCTCAGCCCTTCGCCTTACGATGCTTTACGATCATCGTGTCGGTGCGCTTGTTGTTGCGCGTCTTGAGACCCTTGGACAGCTGACCCCAGGGTGAGCAGGGGTGACGACCACCGCTCGTGCGGCCTTCACCACCACCCATCGGATGGTCGACTGGGTTCATCGTCACGCCACGGTTGTGCGGACGGCGCCCGAGCCAACGGGCGCGACCCGCCTTGCCCAGGCTGATGTTCTGGTGTTCGAGATTGGAGACCTGGCCGACGGTGGCGCGGCACAAGACGTGGATCTTGCGAACCTCGCCGCTCGGCAGTTTGACCTGCGCGTAGGTGCCGTCTTTTGCCATCAGCTGAGCCGCGGTGCCGGCAGAGCGAACCATCTGGCCGCCTTTGCCTTTGCGCATCTCGATGTTGTGGATCATCGTGCCGGCCGGGATGTCACCGAGCGGCAAGCAATTGCCGGGGCGAATGTCCGCGAGGCGGCTGGAGACCACGGTGTCGCCCTGCTTCAAGCCGTCGGGCGCGAGGATGTAGGTCTTCTCGCCGTCGGCGTAGTGCAAGAGGGCGATGCGCGCGGTGCGGTTGGGATCGTATTCGATCTCCGCGACGCGAGCCGGGATGCCAATCTTGCCGCGCTTGAAATCGACGATGCGATAGCGCTGCTTGTGACCACCGCCACGGAAGCGCGAGGTGATGCGCCCGTAGTGATTGCGGCCGCCGGTCGAGGACTTGCCCTCGGTCAGCTTTTTGAGCGGCGAGTCGGTCGTGATCTCTGCGAAATCACTGACGGTGTAGAAACGTCGACCGGCAGAGGTCGGCTTGAAAGCTCGGATACCCATGTTCGTTACTCCTTCGACTCGTCGAAGAATTGAATGTCGTCGCCTTCACGGAGCGTAACGACGGCCTTCTTCCAGTTCGGGCGCTTGCCGAGGGCACGGCCAACGCGCTTCACCTTACCGCGCTGAATCAGCGTGTTCACATCGGTCACTTTGACCGAGAACAGCGCCTCGACGGCGGTCTTGATTTCGATCTTGTTCGCCGCGATGGCGACTTCGAACACGACCTGATTGGCTTCCTTCAGGCGCGCAGCCTTCTCGGTCAGGGCAATCGGCCGCTTGATGATATCAGCGGGTTTCATTTGCTCTCCAGGCAGCGGGCTTCGAGGGCCTTCACGGCGCCCTTGGAAAGCACGAGATGATCGTGACGAAGCAGGTCGTACACGTTCACGCCTTCCGGGGGCAGGAACTGATTCTTTTCCATGTTGCGGATCGACAGGCGCAATTTTTCGTTGCCCTTGTCGTCCACGACCAGCGTCTTCTTCGCGTCGGCCTTGAGCACGCCGAGCACGGAGGCGAGCGCCTGGGTCTTCACTTCACCGAGCTCGATGCTGTCGACCACGGTGAGGCGGCCCTCTTTGAGGATCAGGCTGAGCGCGCTGCGCAGAGCGCCGATGCGCACCTGACGCGGGGGGCGGTAGCTGAAGTCTTGCGGCTTCGGCGGGTGAGCACGACCACCACCGACGAAAATCGGCGCGCGGATCGAGCCGTGGCGCGCTTGGCCGGTGCCCTTCTGCTTGTAGATCTTCTTCGAGGAGCCGGAGACCGCCGAGCGTTCCTTGGCAGCCTTGGTGCCCGCGCGGCGCGAAGCCAGCTGAGCGACCACGACCTCTTGGAACAGGTGCTCTTTGATTTCGGTCGCGAAGACTTCGTCAGCGAGGTCTAGGTCGCCGACTTTCTCGCGCTTGAGGTTGAAAACGTCGATCTTTGCCATGTTACCTCAGCTCTTGATCTCGACGTCGACACCAGCCGACAGGTCGAGCTTCATCAACGCATCGAGCGTTTGGGGGGTCGGCTCCAAGATGTCGATCAGGCGCTTATGCGTCCGAACTTCGAACTGCTCGCGCGACTTCTTGTCGACGTGCGGGCCACGGAGAACGGTGTACTTGCGGATCGAGGTGGGCAGCGGGATTGGACCCGCGACCCGAGCGCCGGTGCGGCGCGCGGTCTCGACGATGTCCGTGGTGGACTTGTCGAGGAGCTGATGATCGAACGCCTTCAGGCGGATGCGAATCTTCGTCGTGTCAGGCATGTGCGGTCTTTCTTGGCTCGAGAAGCCGACGTTCAGGGACGAACGCCGGCTGTGCGAGCACTTTCAATCACTCGATAATCTTGGTGACGACGCCGGCGCCGACGGTCTTGCCGCCCTCGCGAATGGCGAAGCGCATTTGCTCTTCGAGGGCGACGGTCGTGATCAGCTCGACCTCCACCGTTACGTTGTCGCCCGGCATCACCATCTTGACGCCCTCGGGCAGCATCACGGAACCCGTCACGTCGGTCGTGCGGATGTAGAACTGCGGGCGGTAGTTGGTGAAGAACGGCGTGTGACGGCCGCCCTCTT
>Ga0247777_1000086_pt1 | contig 26021 bp, 23 predicted proteins | sample UWRJL154409C5_FD_179937 | JGI IMG/M metagenome (GOLD analysis project Ga0247777, IMG submission 179937) | Plant litter microbial communities from Arlington Agricultural Research Station in Wisconsin, United States - UWRJ-L154-409C-5 | ecosystem: Environmental > Terrestrial > Plant litter >...
TGCGATGGGAAGGCATTGGTGTCGCGCGCCGTGCTCGGCAACGTGTCGTCGGAGGGCGTCCCCAAGGTGCGTGATGAATCGGTGCTACGCCTCTGGCGGTCGCTGGACGGCGCGTTGATCGCCGAGCAGACGCTCGAAAGCGTCACGCCGGGGGCGCTCGGCAGCTCCTCGAATCATCGGCCGCTGACGCGGTCTTATTTTCGGTTCGCGTCGGCGGCGCGCTGACGGTCGCGAGCTACTCGGTCCCGTAGTGGCGTGTCAGGTAGTCGACGATCTTCGGAGCGTCCGCTTCCGAAATCGGGGCACCCATCACCTTGATCATCTTGGTGACCTCGGCTTCCCACCCGGCGCGGTTGAGGAATCGGGCGTTCATCTGGATGTAGTCCGCGCTATGGCAGACGGAGCACAGGGCGCGGACGCGCTCCGCATCGGGCCCGTCTTTGAGGCGAACGCTGTTCTCGTCCGCCACCGCGGCGCCTGCAATCGCCAGTGCCAGCACCGCCATCGTGTTCGTCGCAAATGTCTTCATCCCGGCGCGCTCATGCGATGCGAATCCCGATCTTCTGCGCGACATTGTTTCTATAGCCCGCGCCATTGGCGATCCACCTTTCTGTCTGAACGAGACCCTGTGTGTTCATCGCGCGCGCCGTCAGTGTGACGGCCCCTTTCTCACGCGGTGTGAAGGCGAACTGCCACGTGCGAAACGAGTATCGGCCGAGGTCGGTGCCCAGTTCCGCGCCTTGCCAGGTGCGGCCGTCATCGATGGAGACCTCGACGCTGCGAATGCCGTAGCCGGCATCCCATGCGATCCCTTTGACGACGACCGGCGCACCCGCACGGAACTGCTGCCCGTCGCTGATGTTCGTCATGAGCGATACGAGGTCCACTTCGGTGATCGGCGAGGTTGTTTCGTTTTCCTGCGAAATGAAGCGGTCAGTGGAGAGATACTTGCCTTTGGGCAGGCGGTACGCGGTGTTGACCCAGTAGCCCTTCAGCGGCTCGAGCAGCGCGTCGATGCGCACGACTTGCTTCACCCAATAGGTTGCCACCCACCCCGGGACGACGATCCGCGCCGGAAAGCCGTTCCAATGGGGCAGGGGCTCGCCGTTCATCTCATACGCGACGAGCGTGTTGTCATCGAGTGCTTTCCACGCGGGGATGCTCTTCACGAAGTCCGGCGTGGCTTCGAGCACCGGCTTGTCGCCGCCGTCGAACGCGATTTCCACTACCTCTTTTTTCACGCCTGCGCGCGCGAGCACGTCTTTGAGGCGCGCGCCCTTCCAGCGCGCATTGCCCACCGCGCCATTCGCCCATTCGACGCCGGGCACGTGCGGCTCCACGAGCCCGCGACGATTTCCGGCGCATTGGCACACGGCCACGAGCTCCACCGGCTCGAACTCGGTCTTCAACTGATTCAGCGTGAGATCGAGAGGCCCGGCCGCCGCATTGCCGCCGATCTTCAGGCGCCACGCATCCGCTGCGACGGTGGGAATGTCGGCGAGATGCCAGCGCACGAAGAACCGGTTGTTCGGCGTGATGGCGTCATTCAGATAGGAGAGTGGGGTCTCATAGTTCGGGGGCCGAAAGGAACGCTTGATCAGGCGCTCCTTGCCCGGCAGCGCGTCGAGCGTTTCCGATTCGAGGGCCCCCGCAGGGAGCGCGGCGCGAGACAGCTGCGCGGCGCCGGCCATCAACAACCCGCCCGCTGCAGATTGCAGAACGGAACGTCGTGTAGTCATGGGCCGCGATGATAATCGTAGTCGGCTGAGCGTGGGGAGCTGCTGCGCTGCGTGTCGTTCAGCAACGTGCTCAACCAGAATTACACGGGCCTCAATTTCGGTGCGGTCGGCGTGCCGGTGTTGAGCGGTGAGGGCGACCAGGGCGGCACGCCGTCTTCGTTCCCGTGGTTCGCGCATCGGTTTACGGCGGGCTCGGTTGGGCAAGTCACGCTGTCCGCGTCGCACGTCGCGAATCCCGACATAGCGACACTCAGCGACGCCATCTATCGCGATGCCAACGACGATGGGCGCATCGACGCGGGCGATCCCGCGGTCACAGGTCCCATCGCGGTATGCGCTGGGATTTTTCCGGGCAGTTGCAGCCGGGCGCGTCGGGGTCGATCCAGTTCGGCGTGGTCGTCGATCCGTAGCCGACATCCGGCCTGTCTGGTGCTCCATACAGCATCTTGTTGCCGAAATAATACGGCCGAGCCCACGGCTAACTGGTTCATATCTTTAGGGAGATTGACCGGGTAACTGCGGGCCGTGATTCTCGCGCCATGCATACGGCGGCTTTATTCCTTGGCGGTTCGGTTGCTGCCCTGGTGCTGGGCATCGTGAGCAGCGTGTCCACCCTTTTTTCGGAAATCCTGCAGCTCGATGACGAGCAGGATGACAGCGAGATCTAGGGAAGGAGGGGCCGTCGGCGGAGACTGCACGCGCGGTGCCCTGCAGGTCGGCAATCGTCAGCGCTCCGCATATCATGGGCGAGTGCCGGGTCGGCATTGCTCGTGAAGAGCGCCATCGATGGGGCCCTATGCAAAAGCATAAATTGATCGCGGCTCTCGCCGCCGCCCTCGTGACGGTCGAGGCCGGTGCGGGTTCGTTGTCCGTGGACCAGCTGGTCGCCTGCGCTGGGGTGGCCGACTCCGAGGCTCGCCTCGCCTGCTACGACCGGGAGGTCGCGCCACTGGCCCGGGAAATTGCCGGGCGCGCTCGCGCCCCGAGCCCCGCCCCACCCGACCCGGCATCATCGGTGGCCCGCGCTGCCGTACCTGTACCGGCACCTGCACCCGCGACAGTCCCGGCGCCCGTGACCGCGACCCCACCCACACCCTCCTTCGGCCAGGAACAGCTGACGCGCGAACAGGGCCCTGCCCCGAGGAAGGAGGAACTCACGCTGCACGCCCTGCTGACCTCGCAGAAATCAGTGGGTGCAGGACTATTCAACCTGTACCTGGACAACGGCCAGGTCTGGCGCCACGAAGACCAGGTGCTGGGCCCCTACCTGAAAGACGGCGACGCCATCACCATCGAGAAAGGCGCGCTGGGCAGCTACAAGCTAACGCGCGACGCGGGCAAGTCGCGCAACTGGATCCGCGTCACGCGCGTGCGCTGACGCCGCCGCGATCGCCCACGCAATGGCCCGCGCAATCGTCAAGAGCAACTGTCGAAGGCGGCGGGGCACCGGAACCCCGCCGCCATCCGGCTGCAGCCAGTCAGGCCAGCGTCAGAACTTCGCCTTTACGCCGATGTAGTAGCGGCGACCCAGCGTGTCGTAGTAACCCCCGCTGGTGTTGCCCGCCCCTGAACTGCCCAGGCTGTAGGTCGTGGGCTTCACGCATCCCAGTGCTTCCCTGCCCGCGCACAAAGCCGCGATCGCCGCGGCGTTGTCAGCCGCACTCAAACTGGGGTCGTACGGACGGCCGGTCGTCGCCGTGCTCACCGAAGGATCGGAGTTGAACACGTTGTCGACGCCGAAGCGCATCGACAGCGTGTCGTTGATCGTCCAGTAAGCCGACAGGTCGAACACATCGTACGAATCCAGAGCCACCGCCGAGCTCGGCGTATAGCTCAGCATTGAACCCGAGCCACCTGCCGCAACTCGATCGTTGTTGGCAACGATGGCCCGTTCCAGCGCCACCGCCGCAATCCGTGCCGAGGGCAGGTGGCGCCACCGCAGGCTCACGTTGAACGAGGGCAAGTTGTAGCTCAGTGAAGTCAACAGCCGGTAGCTGTAGGAACCGGCGTTGAAGCCAGGCAGGTTCGGACCCAGAGATCCCTTCCAGTCGACGACCGGGTCATAACTGAACTGCGACTGCTTCGTCTCGTAGGAGTCGAGCCAGGTACCCTGCACGCCGAGGCCAACGCTACCGGGAATGCGGGAGAGGCCCATGTCGCCTAGGTTCGCGCGCCAGTCGACGGTGAAGTCGATGCCGGACGTGCGCACCGTCGCCTGGTTGTCATACGACACCAGCGTGATCTGCGCCGCGCCGCTGACGGTATCGCGCAGCACCGCCTTGCAGGCATCGGTTGACGCCTGCGCGGCCGCCGCCGCCGCATCCGCCACCTGCACGGTGCCGTAGCAGGCATAGCGGGCGTAGTCAGGCGAGTACGGCAGGATGGCGTCGTCGATCGAGATCTTGTACCAGTCCAAGGTCGCAGTGATCTTGTTCAGCAGCGCATGCTCGAACGGCGACTGGAACACGATGCCCGCTGTCCAGGTGTCCGCCACCTCCGACTTCAGGTTCGGATTGCCAATCTGGTAGAGGAACGACAACGCGCCTCCGCCTCCGCCTCCTCCGGCCGCCTGCACGGTGCTGGCGCCATAGAATTGGTTCGCTCCCGCCGCGCCCATCTGCGCGCGGCAGATCAGGTAGGTGCTCTGCGCGCCCGCCGCGGTCTGTCCGCTGGCGAGGCTCGACACGGTCCCCGCCTGAGTCGGGTTGGGCAGCACACTGCCCTGCGCGCCGCCCGCGCCGAAGGGCGCGTTCGACAGCAACCCGCAGGGATCGCCGAACGTGCCGCCTGCCGTGAACACCTCCTGCAGCGGGAGGAACATCTCGCCCAGATTCGGCGCGCGCGTAGCGCGGTTGTAGCCGCCGCGCAGTCGCAGGTAGTCGTTGAACTGCACGTTGCTGTTGATCTTGTACGTCCAGGTGCTTTCGGTGTTGCTGTAGCTGGAATGGCGGCCACCGATCTCGAGATCGACCTTCTTCAGGAACGGCAGATCGTGCAGCACCGGCACGAGAAACTCCGCGTAGACATCGCGCGCGGTGCTGGAGGCATCCAGGGAGCCGGTGGGATACACGCCGATCACCTGGTCGGTAAACGAAGCGGTGGATTGCAGGATGTCGGGCGTGAACTGCGCGCCGTTGCGGCGGTACTGATATCCCAGTGCCGCGCGCACCTGGCCAGCAGGCAGGTTGAACAGCCCGCCCTGGAAATTCAGCTCGCCGATATCCTGCTGATTCGCCGTCTTGGTCTGCAGCGACGCGTTGACGGCATAGATGCAGTCATCGGACGGCTTGGCGTCTCCGTTGAACATCAGTTCGTAGAAGCCGCTAGTGCAGGGAACGGGCACGGAGCCGAACCCCGGCGCAGTCGTCGACGGGTTGTTCGTCAGGTTGGACTGCAGCGTGGAGTTACGACCGTAGTCCGCGGCCGCTACGAGCGCGCGCCAGCGGGCCAGCGAGCGGTTGCCATTATTCGTGTTCGTGGCCATGGACTCGCCGCGCGAGTAGTACAGCTCGGAGGTCCAGTCGGAGAACGGCAGCTTGTAGTTGAGCCCCGCCTCAACCTGCCAGGTCTGATTCACGTTGACCGTGTTGCGACCCACGAAGCTGTCCGCAAGATAGGTTTCCGCCTGCCAGGGGGAATCGCGACCGAGTCGCGCCGTGCCCACCAGGTTTTTGTCTGTCGTCGCATTGGCCCCGGTGCAGCCCGCGGTGCCGGCCTGGCACCACAGCGTGTTGGCGGGGCGGCTGTTCAGCAAAACGGCCAGTTGCAGCGGCACGGGATGCTGCGCCCCCGTGGCACCGTGCCCGATGAAGTTCGGATTCGCATAGGCCCCGGGATTCGCCAGGATCGCCGCCACGGTGGCCGCGTTCGTGTAATCCACCGCCGCGCCGTTCACCACCGTCCCCTGCGCCACCACGGGGCTGTCCACCGAAACGTTGTAGGGAATCGACGCGCCCCAGCCGCCACCGCCGGTGCTGCTGGCCAGGTACGTGCGCGTGGTGCTCTGCGCGAAGCGCGCGCTCGAATTGAAGGTCAGCTTGTCCGAGATCTCGTACCTGCCGGAAGCCATGAACGAGTAGCGAGTCTGTGGCGAGTTCACATAGCCTTCGGTCTCGAGGTATTTCAGGGTCTGAATCTGCTTGGGTCCGGCCGGACAGGGATTGGACGTGGCCGTGACCAGCGCCGTCGTATTGCACAGCGAGTTGTCGTAGGTGTTCAGGTAGGCATAGCGGTACGAATCGACCGGCAGCTTGAAGGTCGCGCTGTTGTTGCCGTTCGAGTTGTAGATCGTCGAATCGGGGTTGAACCGGAAGAGCACGTTGTTGGTGCTACCCTGCGGGTACACCCCGGTTCCCGCAGGCCGGTTGGCATAGAGGGCCCCCACGGTGCTGGCGTTGGGCGCATTGCTAGTGGTGGTGTTGTAGGCGTTCAGGCCGAAGAAGTTCGGCGCATTGGTGAGCACGGTGGGATCCGCCCAGCCGCTGGTGAAGAAGTCGCGGTTCTTCTCGAACGAAGCCCTGCGGTCGTACCACTCGGTGGCGAACACCAGGTTGCCCTTGCGATCGGCAAAGGCGGTGCCGAGGATGGCCGAGGCGCGCTTCTCGTCACCGTCGCCCGCTTCGGTCGTGCCGAACTGCGTGTCCACCTCCAGGCCTTCGAAATCCCGGCGCAGCAGGAAGTTCGACACACCGCCTATGGCGTCGGCACCATAGGTGGCTGATGCACCCCCGGAGATGATCTCCACGCGCTTGATCATCGATGAGGGGATGCCATTCACGTCCACCACCATCAGTGCGTTGGTCGGCGTTGCGCGGCGCCCGTCAACCAGCACCAGGCTGCGGTTGGGGCCGAAGCCGCGCAGCGAGATCGACGCGATGCCAACGGAGTTCACCGCCGAGATCTGCACGTCGGAGTTGCTGCCCGAACCGCCCTTCACGTTGGGCGAGGCCGCCGGGTTGTACGACGGCAGCTGGTTCAGGAACGACTCGACGTTCAGGCCCGCCCGCTGCTCGAGCTGCGCGGAGTCCACGGTCACGAGCGGACTGTTGGCCTCGTAGTCACGGCGCAAGATGCGCGAGCCGGTGATGACCATCTCGACGACCGCTTCCTGATCCCCTTCAGCGGCGCGCGCAGTCGGTGCATGAGCGCTCATTGCAAAGCCCGCGATGATCGCGGCCACGGTAGCGCCTACCGTTGTCGGCTGTAATCCCGGAATCTTCTTCATTCGTATTCCCCCTGTAGTTGAACGTGGGATGCCCCACTGAGACCGTCGGATAAAACCATCCGCAGATACAGGGTTTCTCGCCTCTGGCGGCAGGCTTTCTATCGCAGGCAAGCTTTTGTTTTCGCAGCCGACTGCGTGTCGAACAGGTTGTCCACACTGCAGTGACAGCGTCTCGTTGATTGTTCCACTGACTGGACAGGTTGAACCGGTCGAACTGCGCTACGTGGAGTGCCGTGGTCGGTGAGCGCTCAGGCGGGTGGCGCCACTACCAGTACCGGCAACAACATTTGCACGGGCTGTGCGTGACAAGGGACGACGTTTGCTGCCGCTTCTGATCGCGGCAACGCTTTTGTTCTTGTTATGCGAGTCGCAAATGCTTACGTCGCGCTGCGGCAGCAGCGCATCGGCTGCCGCCGAAGGCGCGCGTGCGGCCCACGTTCGACGCCGGGGTAACACGGTCGTCTGGGCCCGGCGACGCCGCTGCAGTCGTCTGCGATATCTGCGTGAGCTTCACAGATTCCGCAGCTCGAACTTCACCCTGAACTTGAAGCAATCGACTCCATCGTTTCCCGACCCCGGGCGTATAGCGCCCCCGCCTGGCGAATGCTTATAGCGGCTGCGTCCGCACCAGCGTTGCCGGAGCCAATCTCGAGCAACCCCGTCGCAACCTTTTGCGACACGAACACATCCCAGTGGCGCGCGCTTAGCCCGCATCAGCCCTTGGAGACTCTATGGTGGCGAGAACCACGAACCCGCTTCGAATCGCGTTACTGCTCGTACCGCTATTTCTGTTCAGAAGTCAGATGGCGCTTGGCGGCGCGCTCAACACCTCGGTTGATGCCTACGTGAGCAACGTCATGGTCGAGCGGCACATTCCAGGACTTGCACTTGCAGTGATTCGAGCCCGCCGATGGTTTACCCCAACAACGCGCTCAATATCTCGGTGCGGGACCTTGCTCGCTGGCTGGTTGCTCTGATGAACGAAAGACTCATCAGCAGGAAGGGTCTCGACACGCTCATGAGCCCGGTCCACTTGAAGGACGGTCGGGTATCGGAAATTTCAGCTTCAGCCGCCTATCCGTGGAGAGGCCACGCGCTGGGTGGACTTCTTATCGCTCCCGACGAACAGCATCCGGCAGTGGGTGGTACCGGAGGTCCATACGCAGCATATCTCCTCTACCCCAAGGACAGACTCGCGGTGGTTGTTTTGACTAACACGCAGGAGTCAAATCCCGACTCCATCGTCAGCGACATCGCGCGCAAGTATCTCGCTGTCGCCAATTAGGCTACGAAAGAGTCACCTGCAGGCCCAAAGCCGCCCTTTGGTTCGTCACTGTTTGTCGAACACGAGTACGTGCGAGAACGCCTGACCTTTTCTCGCCGTTGGCATCAATGCTCGTCCAGGTGACCGCAATTCCGGCTGGCGTGCTTCGGTATACGCGGATCTGGCTCTGCCAGCCGGGGGCCGGGAATGAACTTCGATTTCTCCACATTCAGCTTCCAGGTCCCCAGGACCGGATCGTCGGGGGTTGCCGACGCGCGCCGCCAGTCCGGCATTGAGGCGTGCAGAAGGGTGACCTGCGATAGGGCGAGCGCTCGCTTCACTCAGCCGCAGCCGGCGGAGCCTCTGACGGAAAGTCACGACTGTATTTGAGTGAGTTGATAATGGCCGCATGCTCCGCGAGCTCAGTCGCGTTCGGCGTTGCAAGGGGGAACGCCGCGGATTGAAGGCACAGGCAGATCATCACGTCCCCTTTCTTGAACCACCAGTCGATCCACGTTCGCGGTGCCCCGTAACCGCCGTGAGTGACGCCTGCCACGCCATTGACCGTAACGGATGGAGTGACGACGTCGCTCCTCGTCGTGTAGTCGATGAAAGACTTCAGCCCGTCGAGGCCTTGGGTGGCATCGAGGTGAATGGAGATCTGGAAGCGACCCGAGGTAACCACCCACCGGGTCAGCATCATTCGCTCGGCGCCCGGGATGAGGTCCGTCACCTGGGCAGACACGGTTGCATGGCCGGGAAGAAGGATCCAGTAGGGACCGATCTCGAGTCGGAAAGGTCGTTCCAGCATGGGGTCAATCATACTAGACCCTTCAGCGCCCGCTCGTGCGGGATCCAGGGCTAGCTGATTTTCGCGGCCGCGTCAGGCGTCGAGTCCCGAGCGTCCCGCTTGTAGACGTTGAAGTCGTGCTCTTCCACCCGATAGCGGTATGAGGGCCACAGCATCACCACCGCAATGCCCTGCACGAACAGGCTCGTGATCACCGGCTCGAGAAAAGTCGAATCGAACGACTTGATGATCAACATCGTCGCGGTCAGCAGCGGGTACGCGATGCAGAGCCCCAGCGCCTGCTGCACCACCAGTTTCATCAGCTTGTGACGGTCCTCGTTTGCCTGGTAAGGATCGGCCTTTCGTGCACGCAACGTGATACCGACGCTCACAGAAAGCACGATGAGCAGGAACGCGACGCAGGCGATATTGCCGGCAGCAGTGAACCAGGGGAATCCGAAACGCCGGTACTGCAGAACGAAGACGATGAACGCCACATTCGTGACCGCCGCGACGACGAGCATGGCTGGCGACGCGTAATCGACGAGTCCCCGACGGTGCAGTTCCGTCGTGCGCACGCGAGGAGGGGGCGCTTTCGCCATCGCTTTGCGGTGCTTGATGGTCGAGAGATTCACATACCCCACGCTTACGGCGACCTGCAGGACAAAGTACGGAGCCACGAGCATGTCGTTCCATAGGTTCTTGCGTGACGCCGCGAAGACTCCCGTGTCCCATCCGCCGATGAGTGTGCCGAGGATCATCCCGATGATCAGCAGACCCACCACGACAATCGCGAAGTTGGCTCGCGCGATATTACGGAGCCAGCGCTCGTAGTACTCGACGGGTTGCGGATAACCCTTCGGATGCGTGGACGGCGGGAAATTCTGCAGCACGTACCTTCCGCGACTGATGATTCGCCTCGGGTAGAGCACGGAAATCAGCAGAATCTGGCTGAGGAACACGATGCAGAAGAGGATGGTCTCGCCCATGGTCGTCTCTCCCTATTTGTCGGGGCTGCCGTTCATCGAACGGTTGAATGCATTGCGGATCTCCGAATCGGTCACGCCCTCGGCCCGCAGGTCCGCGATGGTCTCCTGCAACCGCTCGTGCGCGCGTTCGCTCAAGTCGATGCGAGAGTTCGCTGCCGCGTCCGTGTGAACGAAGGAACCGCGATATCCCCGGGTCTGGATCACGGCGTCGCGCTCCAGTAAACGGTACGCCTTCGCAACGGTCTTGAGATTGAGCCCCAGGTCGTCCGCAAGCTGGCGAATGGAAGGTAGCGGCTGCCCGGGTCGTAGCCGGCGGCTTTGAACGGCCGCCTTCACCTGTGCGATCAGCTGCGCAAACGGCGGAGCCGGATCGTCGATGTCGATGGTGATCTTCACGCCAGGCTGCCATGTGTACCAGTTGGGCGCATGGTACACATGGTACAAGGGGCGCGCAACTCGCCAGGCGCGCTGGCGCAGGCGGCGGTTGCGTCCGCCTTATTTCTTCCGTAGGATAAAATAAATGAAGAAGGACGCGCTGCTCGGCCAATCCGAAATGCTGGTGCTGATTGCAGTGCTGCGGCTCGGTGATGAGGCGTACGGCGTGCCCATCTCCCGCGAGATCTCGAAAGAGATCGGGCGTGATGTTGCCGTGGCCGGAATCTATTCGACTCTCGAGCGCCTGGGGCGCCTGCATCTCGTCAAAGCGCTGACGGGGGAGCCGACCGCGGTTCGCGGGGGTCGTGCGAAAACGTACTTCTCGTTGACCGCCGAGGGTTTGCGACAACTGCGCGCGTCTCAGCGCATTCTGCAGAAGTTCTGGGCCGGGCTTCCGGGCGCGGAAGGTCGACCGACATGAAGCGATATCCACCGCGAGTCGCCGTCTGGTGTCTTACGCACTTGGCCTGCGGTGACCGCGGGCAGGCCATTCTCGGGGACCTGCTCGAACGGTTCGAAGAGGGCGAAACCCGCGCATGGTTCTGGCGCCAGACCTTGGCGACCCTCGCGTATGGATTTGCTCGGGGCGTGCGTGACCATGGACCGACGTTCGCTGCCGCCCTGATCGCGACAACGGTCTTGTTCTTCGTCATGCGAATCGTAAATTCTTACGTCACCGGGAAAATAATCGATTTCCAGTCACATGGAATGCTGGAGCTGGATCCGCAGTGGTCTCAGCGTTGGGGATGGCGAATCGCCCTGACGATAATCGGGCAGCTGCAAACGATGAGCTGGTTTGCCGTGATGGGTTGGCTGGTTACGCGAATTCACCGGGCGCAGCCGCGTCTCATCGTCGTTGTTTCCGCGCTGGTCGCGACCGCGCTCCATTTGCCCGTAACCATTCGCCTTGCGCATGGTCTGCTCACGCATAGACGCTTCCTCGAATACTTTATCTGGGATCTCGTGCATCTGTGCCTGGCCACCGGTGTCCTGGTGGTTTGCGGAATCTGGGGGAGTCGTGCTGCTGCAGCATCGCAGCGCACCGACGACATTTCTAAAGAAAAGCTGAACTAACCCGCCTGGACTCCGCTCCGACACCCTGCGCCCTCCTTGCCGCGCTGCGCCTCGAAGCGATCGATGTCCGATGCCGCGTTCCATGAACGACCAGGGAGGCTCTGAATTACCCCCACATCTGAGGCAAGATCCCATCCTTGTTGAGACCCATCCAGCAAATCAGGGGTGCTTCGAATACATGAAGCCGGCCAAGTCGTGTCCGATCGTCGTCCGCGAAGTAGCGGGTATGTTGTTGGTATTGGCGTTTCGTCATCCCCTCGCAGGGTGCCAGCTCGTGAAAGGCACGATCGATGATGGCGAAGACGCTGCGGCGGCGGCGGTGAGGGAGCTGAAGGAAGAATCAGGGGTGGTCGCGGAGGTCGTTTCGGCTTTGGGTATTTGGCCTTCCGGACACAAGGAGCAGATATGGTCATTCCACCTTTGCCGCCCCTCGGTCGCGCTTCCTGAGACGTGGAGCCACTGGTGCCACGATGACTGTGGCCATGATTTTCAGTTCTTCTGGCATCCCTTGATGTCAGAACCTTCGGCAGACTGGCATCCAGTGCATGCCGGCGCGCTGGCGTTTGTGCGGAATGTTCTGTCGAAGGCTGATTCGATTGAGCAACGGACGCTGACGGGATTCGAGAAGTACGGCAAGCCGACGTAAAGCATCGACCTGCATTTCTGCACGTTTCCAGCACGAATCCCAATCGTCCTTTCTCTTCAGCGTCTCAATCATGGCGCTGCATCGCCGGAACGCGGAGCTGGACGACGATATCGCGTCAATACTGAGCGAGCACGCGTGCCAGCCGCTGGATGAGGGCCGTCTGCACGCTTCGCCGGAGCGGCAATGCCGCATCGGTTCTACAAATCAGGCGAAGTCGATCAGGAAATCGTAGTTCCCATCGTCATCTTCCATCGGGCCCGTCATCGACCACACGGACGGATGGCGGGCCTGACATCCTTCGCACCTCATCCGCTCTTTCAGCAGATCCAGATCGGCATCCAACCGCAGCCGCATCGGTAACCGTGCCTCGAGATCTCTCGCCAGGAAGCAGGCGCGGCGCCCGCACGAGCTGCACCGGACGTGGACCCAGAACTGGCCGTCCATCTCGCTGAGTTTTCGTACGCCGTAGAGCCGCATGCGCGAAGGATCGCGCAGTAGACGGGGGTTGATTCAAGCGGAGTGCTAAACGTGTCCATCTGCTCATACAGTTTAGCGAGGGCCGTCAAACTGTATTGAGGGGTGACGAGGGCACGTCGCTGGTCCTGTTGAAGGCGATAGGAGTTCGACCCAAAGCCCACGCTGTACCAGCTGTCCGTGTTGCGAGTGAATTTGGAAGTGTGCTTCTCTGTGCAGCACTTCTTCCCCGGCGGAGCCCGATGATGAGAATCACGACCCGGTTGCTTCTGGTAGCCATGGTTGCCTTCCCATGCGTTGATCAAGCGCAATCGCTGCCTGCTGCCGCACCCAAGACCGTCCTGGTAACCGGCGCCAGCTCAGGGATCGGTCGCAAGATCACCGAGCGCCTGGCGGATGCGGGGTATTTTGTCTATGCCGGCGCCCGCAAGGCCGAGGACCTCAAGGCGCTTGCCGCGATCAAGAATGTGCAGCCCGTGCGCCTCGATGTCACCAAGCCTGGCGACATCGAGGCGGCCGTGGTCACCATTACCAAGGGTGGACGCGGTCTGTATGGGCTGGTGAACAATGCCGGAATCGCCACGTCGGGTACTCTGGCTGACATGAAGCTCGAGGAATTCGAGCTGCTGATGGCGGTGAACGTGGGCGGACCGTTTCGAGTCACCAAGGCGTTCGAGCCGCTGATCGTCGCGCAGAAGGGCCGGATCACGACTATTGGGTCAATCTGGGGCGTGGATGCGAGCGCTGATCTGCCCGCATACGCGATGAGCAAGCATGCGATGGAAGCCTTTACCGATTCGCTCGCGAAAGAAATGGAGCCCCTAGGCGTTCGCGTAAGCATCGTAGAGCCGGGTCATTACAACTCCGACATCCAGAAGAACTTCGCCCTGAGAACGGGCGGAGACCTCAAAGAGGCGGATCGATCCATGTACCCCCCGCCCGATGAAGTGGCTGCGGCCGTCGAGAAGGCCTTGTTTGGAACAACGCCGAAGCGGCGTTACATGGTCGTTCCCGATGAGGAGGAGGCGGAAAGAACGATTCGCAAGCAATTCGAGCGGCTTGTACAGCTCAATGAGGGGCAACGGTACACTTATGACCGGGCCGAGCTGATCAGGATGCTCGATGAAGCGCTGCATGGAGCTCGGCCGAGAACCAATTGACTACCCGACGCTTGCTCGAAAGGATTTGCCTGGCGGCCGGTTTCGACCCGATCGGTCACCGGCGGCCGGTACCTCTATCATGTTCGGTGGTAAATCTTCGCCATTTGTTCTTCATGTGCTCTTGGTCGAGCCCGCAACTGATCCTCGGCGCACATCTAAATCACTCGACCTCGATAGACTCTTCGAAGGCTCCGCGACACATTCCGTCCAGGGCTGGGAAAAGCTAAGAGGCGTAGACGCCACGATTTCCGTCGGCTGCTTCTGGCCAGCTGCCGACGGCGCGCGATTGAGGGCCCGAAGCCGACGCTGATTCGCCGCTCGGTGGCTTGGCAATGAAAGCCGCCACCTGATCGTGGAAAGCACGCTTGTAGGCCACGCTTCGCTGCGAGCGACGCATTCCGTAACCGGCCTGGGCTGGACTATGCTTCGGTGCATCTGTACTGGACTACCGTTCCCGATGAAGAGCTTGCTCGGCTATGGATTGATCGCCGGATTTGTCGTGGCATTTGGTGCGCTCTGGCTGATGACGAAGGACGCAACCGGAGCATTCTTATCGCTGCTCGTCCTGGCGCTGGCCGGAGCGTTGTTCAGTGCTGTGGCAGCCTATTTCCTTTCCAACGTCCCGCGCTGGTTGCGCCGTCTGCGTGGTGTGACCTGGGCAGATCATCTTGAGCAACTCGAAAACGTCGGCGAAGCAGAGCGCGAGCACTATGAGACCCATCGTGCACTGACGTTCGAGGACCTGAATACCGGCTGCCTCGTGCATCTCATCGATGTGGGGGATGACAGGCTGCTCTGCCTCTATGGGCAGAACTACTTCGATTTTGAGCCCACAGATGACGACCCGGAGATAAATCAACCCAGAAGGTTTCCGACAAAAACTTTCGCTCTGCTTCGGCGCAAGAAGAAGGGCGAAGTGCTTGCTGTGTTTCCCGGTGCAGCCGTTGTCGATCCGATCATCTGCGAGCCGATCACTTCACCTGTCAAGTTGCATGACCTCGGCATCAAGCTCAGGGACGGCGAGCTCGTCTGCGCCATACCGTTTCATGCGGTGGTGCATGCGATGCGGGTCAAAGCAGCCTCGAAGTGAACGGCGGCTTCTGGCCGACGCTGTGTGATAACTCACCGCGGAGTTGATCGTCCAGCCGGGTCTGCTCCCGATTGGCGACCTGCCAGACAACGATCCGGGCCGGGATCAGGCGCGCAGCGCCTCGATCAGCGGCGATGTCAGGATAAACAGATGACAGATGCGAATCTGCTGAAGAGCTGGAAGATTACCGAGACGCTGCTGGAAAGTGCGAGGCGCGCGCTGCCTGCTTCGACCGAGACGCACGAGCAGGAGTACGCCACCCTTCTAGGTCGGTATCGCGAGGCTCTGGAACACAACGAACTCGAGCTGGCGCTGGATATGCTCGAAGCATTCGGACACCTCGTCTCTTGTCGCGGCGGGTTTTGGCGCGATCTGGAGAGAGCCGCCGAAAACATGGGACTCGTCGAAAGATTGCCTGCTCTCAGGAAAAGCTTCACCGACGCCCTCGAATAATTGTCCGAATTTCGAGAAGTGCAGGGTCTTCACTTCGGAGCAAGGGGAGCGGATGCTGATGCTCAAGACATTCGGGCTGTTCTGTTCGTCGTAACAGCGGTCGCAGAGATCGTTGGCTGTTACCTGCCGTATTTGTGGCTGAAGAGGAATGGCTCGGTTTGGCTCCTCCCGCCGGCCCTAGTGAGTCTCGCACTATTCGCGTGGCTTCTCAGCCTGCATCCGACTGCCTCGGGTCGTGTCTACGCGGCGTACGGCGGCGTGTACATCGGCGTCGCGATTCTATGGCTATGGCTCGTCGACGGTGTGCGTCCGACCGCCTGGGATTGGACCGGCGCCGTCGTCGCCGCGCTCGGCATGATCATCATCATGCTCGGGCCGCGAACGGCATGAGGGGGCTGCGGGCTCAGTCGCGTTCGGCTTTGCCGCGTTCATAGCCGCCCTGTCACTGCGGGTTTCGCTTTTCCCGCTCGTGCGGGACCAGTTGCTCGAGCAGCTTCTCGACATGGGCCTTGAGCGCGCGGCTCGCAGCGCCGTAGTCGACGCTGGCGGCGAGCAGCGCGGTGGAGATTGTGATGACGTGCGCAGAGGCGGACACGTCCACCGCACTGACCGCGGCTGGACGATATGCGCTAACGTCGAATCCTTCTGCGCGAAGCCCCGCAATGACTGCGGATGGAACTGTCGTCGAATTGCGCGCCGCCGCCCAGGCTCAGCGCGTCGTTACCACCCGGCGCTGCCCATCGGCATCCGCATGAACACGAACCGCTCGTGCACTCGCATCCTCACTATCCCGACGCCCATCATGAACACGATCACACGGAGCGATGACGCACAGTACCGCCGCACTCGAAAAGACGCTGGGTTTGAAGGGCGCCGCGAACGGCGGTGTGTACCAATTCAGTGTGCCGCGCGCCGCGGCGATCTCCGAAGGCGGCATGGCGGTGCCACCGTCGATGGGCGGCGATCGCGATCAACCTTCAGCCGACCGGCGGCGGCAAGGCCGCGACTACTGGAGGCTTCGTATTGTTGGGAAGCGAGGTCACCCCATCCTCAGGACGCTGCGCCAGCACGGCAGCGAAGTGACGGCGCTCCACAGCCACCTGATCGACGATTCGCCGCATCCCGTGAAACGAGGTTCCTGAAACCTCAGAACTGGTAGCGAACCCCAAACCGCAACGTCCGCGGCTCCTCCGCACGGCTCATGCGGCAGTTGTCACTGGCACCGCACGAGTCAGGCGCACCCACCGGATCAACGCCGGGCGCGTACGCCTCGTACCAGTAGACGATGTCTTTGCCATCATCGTTGAACACATTGAGCAGCTCGGCATACACCGTGTAGTGATCGGTCTTCCACGCGCCACGCAGATTGACGACCGCTTCACCATCCGCCCGATGCGCGTTGTCATCAGTGAGCGGATACGGCCCGAGATACCGCACGCGAACGCTCGCTTCCCAGCTCTTCTCCACCGCGGAAATACCGAGCTCCCCGGCGCTCTCGATCGCGCCCTCCAGATACGTGTGCCCAGGCTCATCGCCCGCGAGCGGTACGCTACGCGCGTGACTGCCCGTCCACACCGCATCGATCGCAAGCCACGGCATCGGCCGCCAGAAGCTTACGAGCTCATAGCCGCGCCGCTTGCTCGGGTTGGAAGGCTCGGCCGCATTCGCGTCGCCCGAGAACTTGAGCTCGCTCGCCAGATCGAGCCACCAGTACGTGCCGGTGATCGAGAAGTTGCCTTGCTGGAAGCGCGCGCCCACTTCCTTGCCCTTGCCGCGCACGAGCCCGGGCACCAGCGGCGTCTCGTCATCGAGCTTGATCACGACGCCGCGGCCATCGTTCGAGTGAAAGCCGCGACCCCAGTTGGCGTACAGCTCCACGTTGCCGTTCACCGCATACGCGGCGCCGAGCTTCGGCGAGAAGATGTTGTCGGACTTGCTGCCCTTCACCGTGGGATCGAGCTGCGACTTCACGTCGAAGTCGTAGAAGTCTGCCCGAGCCCCGCCGAGCAGGCGCAGGTTGTCGATCGGGCTCCACGTGGCCTCGACGTACGGTGATATCGAGCTTTCCTGCACGCCGTACTTGGTCACATCGGATTCGAACTCACCCTCGATCGTGTGCTGCAGGCCCACGCGACCGACGTCGTCGTACCGGCCTTCGGCGCCCGCATTGAGCGTGAACTTCGGATCTTCGATGACCTTGCGCTCGAAGCGTCCACCGAACACGTTGCGGCGATCGAGCTGGTTGATCTGCTGCGAGTACGTCGAGTCCGAGAGCATGTGCCAGTCGTAGTACTGCGCGTAGAGCGACGCGCGCCACTTGTCGGCCTTCAGGCCGGCGCTGGCAACGTAGCGCCAGGTCTCACCGATGGCGCTGGTGTCGAGTGCGCAGAACGCGTCGGGGCAGCCCGGCGTGCCGATCTCGCGCTCGGGAATCTGCTCCGTCGGATGCCACTTGCCGTGGTAACCACCGAAGGTCATCTGAAGATCGCCGAGCGGCGTGTCGTGCGCGTACTTGCTCCAGAAGGATTCGTGCTGGAGTTTTTCCGGCAGCTGCCACGGGCCGTCGTAGGTTTTCCACTGGCCGATGAACGTGAGGTCGCCGCCCGCGAGGTCGGTGGTAGCGCCGCCCGCGGCGCGCTTCCAGCCGTACTGCCCGCCCTCGAGCGCCATGAACGGGTGTTCGAGTTTCTCGATGGTCGACATGTATGACGCGCCCGCGAGCGAGAAGTCGCCGACGTCCGCGCGATAGGGGCCCTTGCGATAGTCCACGCGATCGACCACTTCCGGGATCAGCCCGTTCAGGTCGAGGTAACCCTGGCCGTGGCCGTGCGTGCGCAGGTTCATCGGCACGTCATCGACGTAGGTCGTGAAGTCGGTGCCGTGGTCCAGGTTGAAGCCACGCAGGAAGTACTGGTTCGCCTTGCCGCTGCCGGAGTGCTGGGCAGCGATGAGGCCCGGGACGACTTCGAGCAGCTCGGCGACGCGGAGCAGGGGGCGCACGGACAGGTCGGCGCCGCCGACGGCACCTTCACTCGAGGCGGCCGCCTTGCCGATGAGGTTTTCGCCGCGGGCGAAGATGATGACTTCCTGCAGCGGTTCGTTCGAGGCGTTCTTCGGCGCATCCGCCGGGGCCGGGTCCGGCGCGGCCAGGGCGACGACGGGAAGCAGCGCGAGCGAAGCGGCGAGCGGGGCGAGTCGGTGTGGTGAGAATCGGACAGAGACGGGGACCAGAGTCGAGCGCATTAGCCACTCCAGGGGGCAATCGATTTGTAATCGGTATGTAAAGTGCCGATGCCGGCCGGCACCGAGGAACGCGAAGCCTGCCCGGACGGGCGAGGCTTGTCCCCGGAGAACTGTTGTCTTACGGGCCCGGAACGTTAACGAACGGGGCCGGGAGCGAAAATCAGCCGCTCGTCAGTGCTTCGGCACCCGCGTGATGGCGCCCGTGAGCCCGTTGGTGCAGCAGGCGATACAACGCCGGCAGCACGAAGAGCGTCAGCAGCGTGGAGCTGACGATGCCGCCGATGACGACGGTGGCCAGCGGCCGCTGCACCTCCGAGCCCGGCCCGACATTGAAGGCCATCGGTACGAAGCCGAGGGAAGCGACCAGCGCCGTCACCAGCACCGCTCGCAGTCGCCCCAGCGCCCCCTTTACCAGCGCTTCATCCAGCGATAGCCCCTCCGCCCGAAGCGTTCGAATCAGGCCCAGCATCACCAGGCCGTTCAGGACGGCGACGCCGGACAGGGCGATGAATCCCACGCCGGCCGTGATGGACAGCGGCATGCCTCGTAGCCACAGGGCGAGAATGCCGCCGGTCAGCGCCAGCGGCACGCCGCTGAAGATCGCAAGGGCGTCGCGCGTCGACCCGAAGGCGGTGAACAACAGGCCGAAAATGACCAGCAGCGCGATCGGTACCACGACGCTCAGCCGCTCGCCAGCGGAGATGAGCTGCTCGAAGCTGCCGCCGTAGTCGATCCAGTACCCGGGCGGCGGCTGGAGCTGGGAGTCGAGGCGTGAGCGAAGCTGCGAAACGAAACTTCCCAGGTCCTGTCCCCGTACGTTGGCCGTGACGACGACGCGTCGCTTGCCGTTCTCACGGTTGATCTGGTTCGGGCCGTCCTGTTCCTCGATGCGGGCGACTTCGCGCAGCGGCACGAAGCGGGGCTCGCCACTGGCCCAGTTTGCGCCACGCGAGACCTCGTCTTCGTTCGGGCGCCGACCATGCGGCACTGGCAGGTCGCCCAGCCATTCAGGGCTCTGGCGCAGGTTGTCGGGCAGGCGCACGACGATGTCGGCGCGCCGATCGCCTTCGATGAGCTGGCCGGCGGGTGTGCCGCCAATGGCCGTGCTCACCGTCCGCTGAACGTCCGCGGGGTTGAGCCCGTAGCGGGATAGCGCCTGGCGGTCGGGTACGACAACGAGCATCGGCAGGCCGGTCGTCTCTTCCACGCGCACGTCAGCGGCGCCGCGCACCTTGCTTGCAATGCTGGCCACCCGGGCCGCGAGTGATGCCAACGTGTCCAGGTCGTCGCCGTTGATGCGGATCGCGACGTCCGCGCGTACGCCCGACAACAGCTCGTTCATCCGCATCTGGATCGGTTGCGTGAACTCGTAGTTGTTCCCCGGGAGCGATCGGGCCACCTGCTCGATCTCTTCGACGAGCTGCGCTTTCGGTTTGCGCGGATCGGGCCATGCCTCGCGAGGCTTCATCATCACGAACGTATCCGTCATCGATGGCGGCATCGGATCGTTCGCAATGTCGGCCGTGCCGATGCGGCTGACGATGCGCTCGACCTCCGGGATGCGCACGAGCCGCTGTTCGAGGATCTGTTGCATGTGCAGGACCTGCGTGAGGCCGGTGCCCGGAATGCGCAGCGCGTGCACGGCCACGTCGCCTTCATCGAGGCTCGGCACGAACTCCGAGCCCAGTCGGGTCGCGAGGAAACCGCTCGCCGCCACCAGCGCGAGCGCCGCGCCGATTACTGGCATGCGGTTCCCAAGCGACCATCGCAGGGCGCGTTGATAGCCTCGCTGCGTCACCTGCAGCGCGCGGTTGTCGTGCTCTGCCACGCGGCCCTTGAGGAACATTGCCGTGGCCGCGGGAACGAACGAAAGCGAAAGCACCATGGCGCTCGCCAGTGCCAGCACGACAGTGATCGCCATCGGGTGGAACATTTTTCCTTCGACGCCGCTGAGCGCGAAGATCGGGAAATACACGGCAGTGATGATGCCGACCCCGAACAGGCTCGGCCGGATCACTTCCGCCGTGGCCGTTGCGGCCAGCTCGAAACGTTCGTCTCGTTCGAGCACGCGCCCCAGCCGGCCCTGCGCCTCGCCGAACCGGCGCAGGCAGTTTTCCACGATGATTACCGCGCCATCGACGATCAGGCCGAAGTCGAGCGCGCCGAGGCTCATGAGGTTGCCGGAGATGCCACCGCGGACCATCCCGGTCACGGTCATGAGCATCGCCAGGGGAATGACGGCGGCCGTGATCAGCGCGGCACGCAGGTTGCCCAGAAGCACGAACAGCACGGCGATGACGAGCAGCGCGCCCTCGACGAGATTCTTCTGAACGGTCGCGATGGTGCGATCGACGAGCGTCGTGCGGTCGTAGACGGCGTCGATCGAAACGCCTTTCGGCAGGCTCTTCTGAATGTCCTCGACTTTCTTCGCAGCCGCCCGGGAGACGGCGCGGCTGTTCTCGCCGATGAGCATGACGACGGTGCCGAGCACGACCTCGCGGCCGTTCTGGGTCGCCGCTCCGGTGCGAAGCTCCGTGCCTTCTCCTACGGTGGCTACGTCGCGCACGCGGATGGGCACGCCGTCGCGGCGATCGAGCACGATTTCTTCGAGCGCTTGCAGGCCCGTCGCCTGGTTGGGAATCCGCACCAGCAGTTCCTGGCCGTTGCGTTCGATGTAGCCCGCACCGACGTTCTGATTGTTCTGGGCAACGGCTTCGACTACGTCGTCTAGCGTGAAGCCGTAGGCCAGCAGTTTTGCGGGATCGGGCGCGACGTGAATCTGGCGTGAATATCCGCCGATCGTGTTCACCTCGGTGACACCCGGCGTGCTGCGTAGCTGCGGGCGCACGACCCAGTCGTTCAGTGTGCGTAGGTCCGTCGGGGTCCAGGGTTTTCCGTCCGGCTGCCGTGCGTCGGGATCAGCGGTCACTGTGTAGAGAAAGATCTCACCCATGCCGGTCGCGATCGGCCCCAGCTCGGGTTCCACGCCCGCCGGCAATTGCGACTTCACCTGCGCGATGCGCTCAGAAACCTGCTGGCGCGCGAAGTAGATGTCCGTGCCGTCCTTGAAGACGACCGTTACCTGCGACAAGCCATAGCGCGAGAGCGAGCGTGTGTAGTCGAGTTTCGGGATTCCGGCGAGGGCGGTTTCGAGTGGGAAGGTGATGCGCTGCTCGGCTTCGAGCGGTGAGTAACCTCGTGCCTCGGTGTTGATCTGCACCTGAACGTTGGTGATGTCCGGCGTTGCATCGATCGGCAGTTGCGTGAAACTCCACGCACCGAGTGCGGCGACGCCAAGTGTCAGCAGGAGCACCAGCCAGCGGTGCGCAATCGCCGCTCGAATCAGTTGCTCGAGGCGCGTGACGGGTTCAGTCGTCATGCGCAGCACTCGCTTTCTCGAGATCGGCCTTGATCATGTAGCTCTGCTCGACGACGACGTCTTCGCCGGCTTTCAGGCCTTCGAGAACTTCTGCGTTATCCGCGTCGCGTTCACCGATTCGAACGCGTCTCGCCTTGTACGTGTCTGCGGATCGAACGAATACGACGGTGGTGTTCTCCATGCTTTGCAGGGCCGTCGTCGGAACGGCGAGCGCCGCCCGGCGCTCGGAAACTGTCACGCGTGCGCGCACGGCGGTTCCAGGGCGCCAGCGTCCGTCGACGTTGCGCAGGGTCGCGCGCGCCACGGTGCTCTGGCTCGCCGTTGCGGTGCCGGGGAGAATGCGATCGAGCGTCGTGTCGGCCTTCGTGCCGTCACTCAGCCGCGTGACCTGCACCGGCAGGCCCGGCGTGATGTGCTGGGCATCGCCACCGAACAGATGCAGGTCGACCCACAGCGAGGACAGATCGGCGAGCTCGAACAGCGGCTGCTCGCCGGCGAGATCTCCGGTGCCCACTTCCACATCGAGGATCGTGCCTGCAAAAGGTGCTGCGATTTCATATGTCGCAAGGCTGGCGTTGCTCTCGATCACCGCAAGGAGTTGCCCTGCTTTCACGCGATCGCCGACGCCCACGTGCACGGACCTGACCGGTCCCGGGAAGCGCGCATGGATGCGGGCGTGGCGGCCCTCGACGGGCGTCAGCAGGCCCTGCACTTCGTGTGCATCCCGAATGAGGCCGGCGGCGGCGGGTGCCGTGCGGATGCCGACCTCGTCCGCAGTTTTGCGGTCGATGGTCGTGTGATCGAGGGGCGCGGCTTCTTCGTGCTCGTCGTGTTCATCATGACTGGTTTCGGTGCCGCGTCCGCAGCCTACGAGCGCGAGCGCAGCGAGGAGGGCCGGCAGGACGGTGTATGGAAATCGGACGCTCACGGTTGTCTCTCCGCACGGTTCGGGGCGATGAAGGGTTCGCCCGTCAGGCGTTGAATTTCGATCAGGGCACGATGGCCTTCGATGGCGGCCTGAAGCTCTTCGCGTCGGGTGCCCGTGGCTTCGGCCTGCACCTGCGCCCACTCGAGATAGCTCAATGCACCGGCTCGATAGGCCCGCTCGGCGATCTGCTCGGCTTGCTGCAGCCGGGGGAGCACGTCGGTGCGTGCGATCGCGACTTCCGCGTTCGCCGCGCTCAGGCGTGCCTGCGCATCGGCGAGCGTGGCGTAGAGCGAGATCTCTTCGGACTCGCGTTCGAGCGCGAGGGCGGCGAGCTCTGCCTCGGCCTCACGAACTCGCGGCGCCGCGCGGCGTGTCGATCCGAGCGGAACGGAAACGCCGACGACGGCGGCCCAGTTGTCGGTCTCCTCGAGCCGGCGAACGCCGGCCTGCCACTGGATGTCCGGAGTGCGCGCGGTTCTCGCCAGTTGCACGCGTGCTTCGCGCAGGCGGGCTTCGTCCGCGAACCGTCGTAGTTCCGGGCTTCGATCGACGAGGGCCTGCAGCGCATCGAGGGAGGGAGCGGAGGGCAGAGCGAGCGGATCGCCGGCGGCGCGCTCGAAATCGGGGGTTCGATCGTTCCACAGCGCGGCGAGCCGTCGTGCCGCCGAGCGTGTCTCTGCGAGCGAGCGTGCGCGTACGAGGCGAGCCCGGGCGACTGCGGCTTCGGCGCTCAGTCGCACGGACTCGGGCGAGGCCCCCGCGCGAACGCGTTGACTCGCTGCCTCGGCGACGCGTTCCCGTTGTGTGATTTCCGTGTCCGCGATCTGTACCGACGATTGTGCGGCCAACAGGTCGAGGAACCGTCGCGCGACTTCAGCGAGCAGATCGAGCCGGCGCGCTTCCTCGGTCAGCGTCAGCGCCTGGACCTGCGCATTCGCGACGGCCTGGCGCGCTTCCCGCTTGCCGCCCAATTCGAGCACCGACGCGAGGCTCAGTGTCGTTTCGGCCTGGTCGAATCCAGAGGCTGCGCCGTTTCCCGGCGCGTTCTCGATCTGTAGTCCGGCACTCAGTGCGGGGGATTGCGCGGCCTCGTCGAGCGCGGCCTGAGCACCCTCGTGCAGATATCGGAAACGCGCGAGATCCGGGTGGCGCGCAATCGTGAGCGCGAATGCCTCATCCAGCGTGAGCGTGCCGCCGCCGTTCTGTGCGGCGGCCGGCGCGCACGCCATGAACGTCATGGTGGCCAGCGCCACCAGTGGGAATCGCATGAGCAAGTCCTCTCGAAGAGCCTTCGCAAGGCAGGCGCTCGCCCGCGCGTAAGCGCGGACGAGCCAACGATCAACGAAGCAGGAGGAGGCTCAGACGGGAGGAGCGCGCAACGGCGGCAAGAGGCGCGTTGTGCGAAGAGGAGTCGGCGTAGCAACGTCCGTATCGAAGGCGGGAACCGGCGCCGTCACTGGCAGGCGGATGACCAGCACCGCGGCCGCGAGGGCCGTGGGCAGACCGAGCGCACCATCGTGCTTCTTGGCCAGCGCGGCACCTTGAAGGCTCACATCCTTGTCGTTGTGAGCGCCTGTGTCACTCGCGTCCTCATGTGCCGAACCATCTTCGAGCGCATGGAATGTCGCCGGCGGCTCGCCGCCATCGAAACACAGGTGCAGGTGCGCTCCGCTGACCGGCATGGCCATGACGGCCAGCGAAATCAGCGCGATCCAGACTCGGAGGAATGAGCGGGAGAGAAGCATGCGCGGCCAGTATGGCCTCAACGCCGCGGGGCGTTCAACTCGTCGTGCGCGCAGGACTGTGAAACGGTCGCGCTTTCGCGTCAGCGCTCCGCGGATTTGGCTAGCGTCGGGTCCAGCTGGAGCGCGCGAGCCCGGTCCTGCGTGGAAAGGTCCCGCCTGCCGAGCTGCGCGTACGCGAGGCTGCGGTTGAACCACGCGTCCGCGAATGCGGGCATCACTTCTATCGCGCGGGTGAAATCCGCGACAGCACGTTCGTAGTCCTGCTGACTCAGATACGCCACACCCCGATTGTTGAGCGCGGTGGCGTTGGCAGGCTCGTTCGCGATCACCTGCGTCAGGTTCTGGACGGCGTCGCTGGAGCTGCCTTTCGACATCAGCAGGCGAGCGCTGAGCTCGAGCGCGGGCGAACGAGGATTGAGGCGGATGGCCTCGCGATAATCCGACAGCGCCCGATCCGCCTGACCGCGTGCTTCGTACGCACGGCCGCGGGCGGCATAGGCGGCCGAGAAATCGGGGCGGAGGCGCAGCGCTTCGTCGAGATCCTTCAGCGCCGAGTCGGCGTCGCCTTGCTGCAGCAGCCCGGTGCCGCGGCTGTAAAACGGTTCCGCCGAGTAGGGATTGAGCTCAATCGCCTTGTCGAAATCGGGGATCGCCGCGCCGAGTTTCTGTTGCGCCAGGTACAACCCGCCGCGATTGCTATAGGCCACGGCGTTCCTGGGATCCAGCTCGATGGCCTTGCCGTAGTCGGCGATCGCCGCGGCCGTGTCGCCGAGATCCTTGTGCGCGTTGCCGCGATTGATGAAGAACTCCGGGTACGTGCCCTTCAGTCGGATGGCGCGATCGTAGTCCTCCAGCGCGGGGCGGTTGTCGCCCTTGCCCGCGCGAAAGTTGCCGCGCTCGAAGAACGCGATGGCGTAGCGATCGTCGGCCTTGATCGCGAGATCGAGGTCGCGTGCCGCGTCGTCGTTCTGGTGTGCCGAGCGCTCGGCACGCGCACGGTAGACGTACATGTTCGCGAGGTCGCGCCCGCTCAGGCCGGCGTCTTTGATGATCTCGGTGCAGGCGCGGATGCGGTCTTCGGCGGGCTCGTGCTCGTCCGCGCAGAGCTGCGCGCGCATCGTCATCGTGCTGGCATCGGAGGGAGAGAAGCCGCTGTTCTGCGCGTAGCTGCTCGTCGACGCGGCTAGTGCGGCCAACAGCAGCAGCGCGCCGCGCGCATGACGCGAGCTGTGCGTTCCCTCGATCATTCCTTCACCCTTCAGGCGCCGGGCTTCTTCCCCTCGAAGAAGCGCGCGAGCACATCGGTCTCCTTGCGATCACCGCCCACATCCTCCGCGATTCGCTCGCACAGTTTCGAGATTCCCATCCAGATCTCGTAGGCCGCGGGA
>Ga0247777_1000087_pt1 | contig 25755 bp, 19 predicted proteins | sample UWRJL154409C5_FD_179937 | JGI IMG/M metagenome (GOLD analysis project Ga0247777, IMG submission 179937) | Plant litter microbial communities from Arlington Agricultural Research Station in Wisconsin, United States - UWRJ-L154-409C-5 | ecosystem: Environmental > Terrestrial > Plant litter >...
CGCCGACGCGAACGTGAGTATGTTCCGACGACTCGAGGGATACTTCGATCCGACCGGTCAACCGGAGCTGGCGCGCCTCTTCGTGCTATCGGGAGCCCAACCCGACGGCCGCGACTGGCTCATCCTCGACCTCACCAACGGTTCCCGGGACCTGCAGGACGGCACCGGTCACGGCGACTCCAGGATCTGAAGCCCGGCGTGCCACGGACACGGAGGTCCGTGGCGCGCGTACCGTCCGCGCGCCACGCAACTCATGCACCTCAGCTCTGTTTTTCCGGGATCTTGAAGCCCAGGTACACGCCACTGCTGATACCGATCAATGTGAGCAGGTTCGTATCGAAGATGGGGGTCTCGAGCCGGGCATAGACGCGACCGATGTAGATGCAGGCGAGCAGCAGCGTCCAGATGAGGATCTGCCAGCGATGAATCGTCGGCCCACTCGCGTCGTTCACCAGATCGCGCCAGCCTGCTGTACGGACCGGAGCGACGCGCGACTCATAGGCTTTGAGCAGGTCTCCGAGAGTCGGCGCGGCGTTTCCGGGGACTGCCGCGGTCGGAAAGAAAGTCTTGTCGTTCGCAAGAGCCGCGTCATTCTTCCTGGCCTCACGGAACAGCCGCTCAGTGTCCTCTTTCGTCGCCAGCCCCATCACCGCGAGATCGGCGCTGATCACCGACGGATCATTCGGGCCCGGATTCGTGGCGTCCTTGCTCCTGTCGATGGCGATCGCACCGAGCGCAGTGGCACCGGAAATGCCAAGCAGCACGAACGACTGGCTGTTGATGGAGCTCATGTCGAACGTGACGGTGAGAATGAACACGAACGACGCGAGGATGACGCAGAACCAGATGGCCATCTGCAATCGCCCGAGACTGAAGGGGCGATCCTGGATCCGCATCTGCGGCACCAGGTTGTCGCGCATCATGCTGGTTTTCCAGCAGAGGATCGTGGTAGTCACCACGACGAGAGCCACGAACAGCAGGGCGAAGGTCATGCTGGCAGGGCCGTAGACTTCGAGGTCGACCGTCGGCGGATCTGTCGCATCGACTTGCGGCTCGCAGTGGAACGGAAGCGCCGAACTGCCGCTGATCACGCGAACCGGCATATCGACCACGCCTCGCTTCCCATGGGATAGCTCGTTGTTGAAAGGTGATCCGAGAAGGCGCGACCACGTGTCGCGATTTTCGTCCTTGCGCTTCAGGTCGAATTGCACGACATCGGACGAGACCACCCGGGCATAGCTGTTCATCTGCGCCCCGAACACGAGCAGCCTGAGCTGCGATTTCGCCTCCTCGGTGACGTCCCCCTTGACGCGCAGGGTCAGGGTCTCCGCGATCCTCGCGGCGGGGCCACCGTACGTGCAAGCGCCGTTGGCGAACGCGAAATACGGCGATTCAGCCTGCGCCATGGCGCCTCCCATGCAAAGAGCGCAGACCACGAGCGCAAAAACCCACCCGGCTTTGTTCATTGTTCATCCCTCCCTTTTGCCTGCTCTCTGCCACGTGTCGTGGGCGGATTTCACTCGGCTGAGTCGCGTGTAATCAAACGGCGTCTGGTGGCAGAGGAAGGTCGTTGTGGGCGAGTTCGCCCACGAAACCTCAACAAGAAGGGAGCTCCATGTCCATTACCGTCAAGGTGAGCCGCTCTGGCACGGCTGACCGCATCGTCGCAAAGATCAACTCCTCCTCACTCAAGTTCGATAGCGACGGCAACGCGCAACGCGATCTCGAGGCCGGCAAGCACAATTTTTCCTGGCGCATCGAGGGTTCCGCGAAGCAGACCTTCAACGTGCGGATCGTCTCGCCGCAGCGAGCAGCCACCGGTGCGAAAGGCACTCTGAAGGATGAAGGCGTGATCATCGGCACGCACGATTTCTTCCTCTGAAGGCGGTCTCCATGAAGCGTCCAAAATTCCTGGCTCTCTCCATCTCTGTGCTGCTCATCGCGGCCAGCCTGAACGCCGCGGCCCAGATCTCCGATCCCGCACGGGAAACCCTGCAGGACCCTTCCCTTCAGGGCGAGACCGTGTCCGGCATCTCTTCAGCCGCGGTGACTGCCAGTCACGAGGAAACCTCCATCGCCGCCGAGTTCAAAGTGCTCGGCGACGCCTACGACACGCGTTACTGGGATCTTGCTATCGGCCTCAAAGCCCCGATCGACAAAGACGAAGACAGCGGGAACCTCGCTGATCTGAGCGGCCTCTCGACAGGCACTGTCGCCAGCATCAAGTTCCAGCACGTCTGGCTAGGCTCAAAGCTCAATGAGGCCCGGATCGGCGAGACGTGTGCCGAATACGATGCTGAACAAAGCATCAAGAACGACGGCCCGCCGAGCGCGCGACTCGCCAACTGTGCGGCGCTTGCGACGCTACCGCGACAAGTGCCCAACGGCCCGGTGGATTGGATTGCGGTCCAGAACCGACTGGACTCAGAGGAAACCGGTGCACCCGGTGCGCCCGTGAAGAGTGGCCCGCCGCCAGGCCTCGGCGCGAATCGGGACTGGCAGCGCGACGCGGTTGACCTGGCCCTTACCGCGACCTGCCGCGAAGTGATTCAGACCGGCGTCGGCCAGCCGCTCATCGAGTTGTCGAAAAGCCAGCCGCCGGACAAGCCCGCCTGCCGCTACCGATCGCTCGTCGTCAGCCTCGAGACTCTGAAGGCTATCGGCACGGCATGGTACGAAAAGGCCGAAAAAGCCATCGTAGCGGGCCTTCTCGCGCGCTGCCAAAGCGAGAACAAGGATCTCCTGACCGGGCAACTCACCGACCCCAGCGGCTTCATCGTTGAAGCGCCCGAAGGCGGCAGCTGCACCACCGCGGTCCTCAGCGGAAAAGGCCCCCTCTGGCGTCAGAAAGCCTTCGACAAGATCGGTTACCACCCTTGGATCCTCGCTGCGCAGGTGAGCGCCGGCGATAAATCCTTCAAGTTTCTCGATGCCACAACACTCGAGAGGGGCAGGACGGACGGGACTGCCTATTCACTTACCGCCTCTCTGGGTCGGCTGCACCTCGGCTCTCAGGACTTCTACTACGGAATAGGTTACAGCGACGAGCACTCCTTCCAGGCGGGTGACAGGACGCAGATCTGCCAACCCATCGGCACCACGGGCGCGCTCCAATGTTCCAACGAGACCCTCGGAGCGCCGTCGCGAACGCACGAGAAAATCACCTTTGCCGAGATGCGCTCGCTCATTTACGGCAAGTTCGGCGTCCATCCACGCATCAGCTACGACTACGAAGAGAGCGTCGTCGGCTACCAGCTCCAGCTCTATTTCATCCCGAACGCTGACAAAGCGCTGACAGGCGGTCTCGACCTGGGTTACCGCAACGACACTCATGACTTCACGGTCGGTCTGTTCGTCGGCGTCCCGTTCAGCGTTTTCCAGTAGGCCCATCACCGGAGGGACTATCGATGTCGTTATTCAAATATGGGGTGGCGATCTCATTCATCGTCGCCTGTGGATCCGTTTACGCCCAGACTTACACGCCGATCCCACCCAACTTCGATTTTCCAGCGCCTCAGGCGCGATTGCTGGCGGCGCGGGACAGCCAGAATGTCGACGACATGCGCCGGCATGCGTGGATGGTTTTCGCTGGCATGACGCAGCCCGCGCGTCCACAGGACCCGACGAGCGAAGCTGTGTGGGAAACGTGGTACAGAGGTAGCGAGGTCTTCGCGACGGGCGCACAGCCAGAGGCGGCACGTCGTCTCAGGCGAGAGCTCGTGACACCTCGACAATTCCAGCAGCGGCGCGGCGCTGCTCCGCAGGCGGTTGGCCTCTCGCTTGCCTCGTCCACGCTGTTCAATCAGGAGACCAAAGACCACATTCGCGATCCCCAGAACAAGTATTTCCTGCGCTCTGCACTTGAAACACTGAACGCGAGCTTCCCCGCCAATGGGCCAGTGGAGAACCGGAAGATCAAGGACTTTCCGGCCGCCGCGATGTCGCTCAAAGCCGTCTGGGTGCGTATCAACTCGACGGGGCTCACACCGCTTCCGGTCTGGGACCCGGACAAGCAGCAGATGAACGATCCGGCACCACCCCAGAATCCGGGAACGTGGAAGCGGCGAGTGCTGGTGGACCCCTCCCGCGACCAGATCCCCGACACCGAGACACGGGATATCCCGGGATTCCCCGGCGCGCATGTCGTATCGCTGGGTCGGTTCTATCACTTTAAGGTAGCGCAGGATCAGGTCGCTGCGCTTCAGTCGTTCGGCGCCCAGGCGGGCGACTTCATGGCGCTCGTAGCGCTTCACTACACCACCAAGGAGATTCCGGACTGGGTGTGGGCCACGTTCTGGTGGCACGACAAGCCGAATGACGGCCCCTTCGCGAAAGGCCGGCCCGACGCAACCCAGGTGAAGGGACCGTGGCGAGACTATCTGATGGATGTCTCCTACGACATGACGACACCGCGCGAAGCGGATGGCAAGCCCAACGCGTGCTTCAACCCGTGGCTCGAAGCCGGTTTCAGCAATGGGGTGCGCTCCAATTGCATGACGTGTCATCAGCAGTCCGTATGGGAGAAATTCAGCTTCCTGCCGATCACACGAGGGCCGAAAGCACCCAACGATCCGCTCTTCCGCGATACGACCCGGCTCGATTTCGTATGGGCCTTCACGTTCGAAGGCCCTGGACAGCAATGAGGAGCGTGTCATGAAGCGTTTCGACCGGGTGAAGCAGATTCTCGATGCCGCCGTGCAGGGTCAGACCATTCACGCGCACGGGCCGTTCTGGAGGCCGCTGGATCTGGCCGCATTCAAGATCAAGAAGGTCTTCGGCAAGTCACTCGTAACGCCGGGTGACGGCGCCCATTCGAGTCTGGTGCTCGCGCTTCGCGGACAGTCGCCTTTTGGTGCGGACCTCGGCGTGCCCAATGCTGAACTGCCCCGCATGCCGGTCGGCTTCCCGGCCGTCATCGACAGCGACATCGGCTTCATCGAAAAGTGGATCGCCGACGGCTGTCCCGACGATGAAGAACCGCACACTTCCTGTCAGAGCTGACATGCTTTCGCAGAAGACAACCACCACACTCTCGAAAGCGTTGCGTCTGGGCCGGGCGCGAACCGGCGTGGTGGGGGTGGACTACGGCTTCGTGTACCAGCACGACGAGCGGTTGAAAAAGAGAGGAATCCGCTTCCACGTGGCGCAAAAGCTGCCACTCACCGAGCTGCCGCCAGAACACGTCCTGCCGAGCGAACTGGACGACGTGCGCTGCGATGTCGTCGAGGCCAGGTACTCCTTGCACGGAAACCCGCGCGAACAGTGTGATCCTTTGCAGCTCGGCGTCAGTGTCGGCAATGTTCAGCGCTTTACTACCGGAACGATGGGTTACTGCGTGCGGGACCGTTATTCCGGTAGACCGGGATTCGTCAGCAACTGGCACGTGCTTTGCGGCTCACCCGATGCCAGGGCGAGTGAACCGATCTCGCAGCCAGGGCCCATGCACCAGGGCACGAGTCCGGCGCGCATTGCCGCGACCGTCGAGCGTTTCACAGCACTCGATGTGGGCTGCGATGCGGCGCTTGCACTGCTCGTTCCTGGAGTCGAACAGGGGCAGTCCCTGTTCGAGAACGGTCTCGGCATCTCCGGCTCCGAGCTACCGCGTCTGGGCACTCACCTCCTCAAGTTCGGCGCGACGTCGCTATTGACTCACGGGCTGATCGACGGCGTCGATGGTTCCTATCAAGTGGACTACTCCGCTTTCGGTGACACCAAACGATGGATAGACGGTATTCGTATCGTCGTTGACCCGGCGCATCCCGAGCCGGAAATCAGTCTGGCCGGGGACTCCGGTGCGGCATGGGTCAACCCGGAGACGAGGAAGGCAGTCGCGATGCACTTTGGGGGTGAAGATGGCCTGGGCCCGACGGCGGAATATGCGCTGGCCCTGCCGATTCGAAGAGTACTGGAGCTGCTCGACCTGGAACTGGCTTGATCGGTCCCCGTCAGCCCGTGGCGGCTCCCGCAGCCAACTGCTCAATGATCGACTTCAGCCAGACGCCTTCGTTAGCCGCATAGGTTCCGGAAACGCCGTTCAGTTTCGGCATGCCGAGCGTGCCGCCCTTGTGATGAAGGGCGATCACCTCCCAGCCGCTGCCGTTGAACACCGGACTGCCCGAACTGCCGCCTTCCGTTGGCGCGCGATAGTGCACGCGAACGATGCCCGGAATGGCTGGCTTTCCTGCGGTTGGGCCCTCGTGGTCGAGAAGCTCGTTGTCCTGAAAAGATATCGACAGGGCGCGCCCACCTGGATGGCCGATGACGTACACGCGGGCCTCACCGTTCAGCACCGGCAGTGCCTTCGAAATCCGCAAGGGTGCAAGGTTCGACGGCTGCTCAGCCAGCCGCAGCAGCGCCGCGTCGCATCGCTCTTCCGGCGACTCCCACACGATGCTCGCCACCGTGTAGCGGCGATTGGGATCTTCGGCCTCGAACACGATTTGCGCCTGGTCCGGAGTGAGGGCGTCGCGCGCGCCCTCCCGATTCACCACATGAAAGTTCGTCAGCACCAGCATCTCGGCCGCGGGCTCGAGGCCCAGGTCGCCGGCCCTGAGCAGAAAACCCGTGCCGGTGCGATCCCCCAGCACCCGGTAGATCGCCGCGACCGAGCGCGCGCGATCGAGGCCGGTGCGCCACCACTCGACGGTCTTGGCGCCTTCCTTGCCGAGAATGGCCTCGTACGTAGAGCGATCCGCGTCCGTGACCTTGACGTCGGCGGGCGCAAGCTCGATCACGCCATTCGCAAGGCTGAGCAGCCGCGCGCGCAGGATGTCCAGCAACGCGCTGCCCCGCTTTGACTCGCCCAACCGCCAGATCTCAGTGAACTGGCGCAGCGTGCTGTTGAGATGAAACTCCTCCACGCCGGGCGCAGTGACGTATTGCCTGAGGTTTTCTTCGATGACCTGCCAGTTGCGCGTGCCGAGACTGGCCTCGGCCACCATGGCGAGGTACCACTCGTCGCGCTTGTCCAGCGGCCACTGGTCGAGCTGCGCCAGCAGGCGCTCGGCGAGCACGCGCGGCTCGGGCAGGCCTGGGGCCACATCCACGCCGCGCTGGCGGCAGTTGTCGAGCAGGGCGAGGAGGTTCACCCCATGCCACAACTTCGGTGGGTCGGCTTCGTAGTACTTGCGATAGGCCTCGATCGCGTCCGCCATCGCGCGCCGTGCGGTGATCGAGCCTTTGATTCGCGCGTCGATAAAAACCTGCTTGAAGGCACGCCCGAGCAGGCCCTGCGCTTCGTAGACTTCCTTATCACCCTGTGGCGCGTTCTGCGTGATGCCCCGCGCGACATCGGCCGCCGCCGAGGCCCTGCCCGTTTCGATGAGCGCCTGCGCATACAGCCGCCGCGTCGTGAAGTCCTGCGGGTCGATGCGGCTCAACGCTTCCGCGAGCGTGATCAGCTTCTCGTACTCGCGCCGGTCCCGCAGTCTTGGCAGGAGCTCGCGCGCATCGCTCACGTCCTGCGCTGAATACTCGTCGAGCAGCACCTCGGCGAGCGCATCCGCCCGACGCTTCAGCTCATCGCGCGGGATCAGGTCGGGCATGCGTCAAAGCTCCAGCAGTTTCCGCAACGAGCGGCAGAACTGCGGTTGCGCCAGATACTTGGTTGCCGAGTGGCGCCACCAGCCGCCGTTCTCGACCTCGATGTCCTCGACGCTCGGGAGACCCGTCTTCATGTAGTCGTTGGCCAGCTTCGGATCCAGGCCGCACACCGGGTCGAGGCGGTCGTAAAGATTGATCCACTTGCCGGCGACCTTTTCGCCGGGGAAGCCGCCCGCGCGACTCCAGCCGGGTTGCAGCTTGTCCTGCACTTCATCGAGCCCGAGCGGACTGCCGATGGTGATCAAGCCGTCCACGCCCTTGCAGGTCTCGACGCGCTTCAGGCAGTCGTACGCGATCACTGTGCCCATGCTGTGCGAGACGACCACGTGCGGCCTCGACACGTCCTGCGCGCAAATCGCGTCCACGAACAGCTTGCGAATCGTCTGCTGGATGCGCACCTGCGGCGCCCGGCCCGGCGGCGCATAGTTCACGTCGAACAGATAGTGGTGAACGTCTCGCAGGAAGGCGTTCATGATTCGTCGCTTGATGAACCACGGTAGCGGAATGCGTTCGAGGGTGGGGCCACCCGGCGCGGCACCGGCCGCGCCACCAGGCCCCGCACCGGAGGATGGACCGCCGCCAGGCTTCGGGCCCGCCGCCATCCGCGCATTCGGGCCTTCCGCCGCGACGGCCGCATCGACCTGCTCCTTGCTCATCGTCGTGAGCGCGTCACGCAGGCCTTCGATGAACTTCCGCTCTTCCTCGGTCGCGGCCACGGGCGGCGCCACCTCTTCGCCCGCATCGACCGCGGACGCCGTGCTTTCGAGCGTGCTTTCGAAGGACGACGTGTCCTCGATCGACTTTTCGTAAAGCAGGTCTGCCCAGTACACCATCGAGGTCGTCACGCCCGAATCGCCGAGCGCCAGCGGCTCGCTCGCGTTCGCGAGAGCGCGCACCCAGATGCGCTCGAGCTCTTCAGCAGGTGGCTTGTTGGCGATGCCATGAACGAAGGTGACGTGTGCCATGAGAGCTCACTCCTGGAAGTCGTAGTCCGGATCCACACCGAGATCGGGAATCTTGCGGATGTAGCCCGCGTCGCCGAGATCGAACGACTGGGCCCGCTCGAACCCGGGCAGGCCCGCTTCCTTGCGGAGCGAATTGAGCCGGTTCAGCCATCCTTTCAGGAAGACGGCGAGCTTCGGCTTCTGGGTCGCCAGCGTCCGATAGTACGCCTCACGGGCGCTGCAGTACTCGATGACCGCGGTTCCCTGGTCGCAGCTGCCCACGGCTTTCCGGGTCCCTTCCCCGAAATCCCCGTCAACGCCGCAGCCTGCCGAGTGCTGCAGGAAGCGCACCGCGCGCTTTACGCCCATGTTCACGGCGGTGTCGAAATGCACGAGGCTCAGCGGAGTCTGCAGTTCGTTGCAGAATGCGCGCCGCCAGTAGTTGGCTTCGTAGATCGCCTCGACGTCCGTATCGGCGATGAGCTTCACGTCCTGCGCCGGCAGCCCCTGAGCCGCGCGCCAATCGTTGTAAACGGCCTGTGTGACGCCTTTGTTGGTGCGGCCACCCGGATCGTCCGGGTGATCCACGAACCCCCCTTCCCAACGAAGCACGAATCGCAGTGACGAACTGAAGGCTTCCGAACTCATGATTCCCTCCTTGCCTCTGCGGAGGATCAGCGTTTCACCCGCCCGAGACGCAAAAAAATCCAATCGAAAAACCACAAGTGCAGGCGGCAGACGAACCACCCCACACTCGCCATGATGAAACCCAGCACGATCCGCACGGCGACCGAGCCGGGATTGAGCGCCAGCTTCACCCGCGCGAGCCCTGCCTTGGCCCACGGAAAGGCAATCGCCGCCACGATGAAACCGATCGCGATCAGTGCGTTCCTGGCGAGGCTGCCGAGGTTGACGCGATAGCCGTCGAGCGGAATCTGAACGTGTTGTTGAACCAGATAGATGAGCCCCGCCAGCACCCCGATGGCTACCGCTACGATGAACGCGATGCGGATCGCGTTCAGTGCCGGATGCAGGTGCCACACTTTGAACGCGAGCTGCGAGCCGGCTTCGAGATGGCGCAACAGGCTCTTCGCGGGGATGTCCGGCTGATCGGCGCCCCGTGCCGCCTGCGCGACGTCCATGAAGCGCCAGTCGATAGCGGGCGGTGTAACTTCATCGGGCAGATACTTCTGCGCCATCTTGTAGCCGCTGCACATGAGACTGAGCGCTTCACGGTCCGTGAACGAATCGAGATCGGTGCGCACGCTGGCGAGCGCACGCTGCACGCGACGTTCGATTCCATATGAGGTGGTGTCACCGGGAGCGGGTTCAGGCTTTGTGCTGGTGACGGCCTGCGGCAGATCCCGGGCGCGCTGTACCGGTGCCTCCAGTTCCTTGTGAAGGTGGAGGAATACGCAGTCCCGCAGCTGCCCCGCACGAACGCGCGCCTGCAACTCCTGATGCTGAGCCACTCTGACGCGAGCCTGCAGCACCGAGTTGGTTCGCAGCGCGACGCTGATTTCGGCATGCGGCGGATTGGGTAGCGACGCCATCTGCCCGCTCGAATCGCTCACCAGCATCAGGTCGCAATCCTGATCGAGCAGCGCACGGATGCCCTGATTGTCGTGCACTCCCCCGTCGACCAGCCGCACCGTGCGACCCTCGAACAGGTTCGGAATGACGATCGGGGTGAACAAGGCCGGCACGCAGGACGACGCAGCGACCGCATCCCCCAGCCGGAACTGGCGCCACTTCTTCGGCGCTTCGCTGAAGTACACGGCGTCGAGTCGCTCGGTGGCATCCACCGTAGTCCCGTAAGACACCGGCTCACCCATGAACGACGCGGTGAACTGCCAGTTGCGCCCCGTATTGAGCGTGGTGGCGTTGAGCACGAGCATCGGCACCTTGGATTCCCGCACCCAGTTGCCGGCCCTCGGAGAAAACGCGTCCTCGTACCGGCCGTTCCGATCCCGGGGCACGATGAACGCCTCGTTCAACCAGCGCTCGGAATTTCCTTCACCATCCTGCACTCGCGCGTAAAGATGCTTCTCGTAGAGATAGCCCAGGCGTTGAGTGCGCGAGTAGTGGCTGGGCTGAAAGAACATGCGCACGTTGCCGATCCAGCTCGCCATCACGCGCATGCGAATGTTCTTCTGCACGCCGGCGAGGAACTGCTCCAGCAGATCCTTGACGATGGCGACGTAGTCGTCGCGCCCGATCGTGCCGTCAGCCTTCTCCTGCAGAAGCTTTCTCAGCAGAAGATAGTAATGTGCGCCGACGATCGAGCCGCCCGACACGCACGAGATCACTTCCACATGCCGCAGAAGGTCGAGGTCTGCCATGCGCGCGAGCACGCCGATGTGAAACAGCGAGGCGCGGAAGCCGCCGCCCGATAGCGCGAGGCCGAGCTTTCCGTCGATACCTTCTTTGCGCGGCAGGACGACGGCGCCTCTGAATGCCACGGCAATAACGCTCGCGAGCAGGCCATCGATGTCGGCGGCGGAACCGTGCCCCAATCGCTTCTGCAGTTTTGCTTCACGCAAGAGCTGCGTGCCGGTCGACTCTAGCTCCCATGGGCTCACGTCGATGCGACTCGCGAGGTCGGCCTGCGCGTCGAGCCGCGGCCGGTACGCCGCGTCCTGGCAGGCGAGGCAGAAGTACACGTCGAGCAGCGTCGCCGCGAGAAACCAGTGCGGAATGCCATCGATCGCCGTGGCGGCTTGCAACGCCGGCACATCGCGCACCAGTTGCTGCCGGACCGCATCCGCTTCGGCGAGACGCGCGGCGCGGCCAGCGGGGTCCACCTGCTCCGATACCTCGAGCGCGAGCAATTCACACACGTGCACCACGTTCACGCCCGTGAAGGCACCGGCGTCATACAGCTCGTGCGTGGGCGTGCGAAGCATCACTTCGTAGCCGCGCCGGTAGTACGCGAGGGATAGCTCGAGATTGGAACGTGCACGCGAGGCATCCCACAGCCGCTTGTACACGGCGCCACCGAGCCCGAGCGTTTCGGGATCGTCGCAGGTCGTGAGGTTCAGACCGCACTCCGTTTCCAGAATCCGAAGCGCATCGCCCAGACGCGTCTCGCGAGCCAGCGAAGGATCCTTGTAGGTGACGAGCGCCCGCTGCTGAGCCACCCATAACAGTCGCCTGCGGACCCGCTCCGGATCGCCGCCACCTCCAGCGTCCTCATTGAGCCCGTCGGCCGCCTGGTCGAGCACCTGGCGCGCGTACGCATAGGCGCCTTTGCGTTTGAGAAAGCCGTAGTACTGCTGGGTAACCTCGAAGCTCGCATCCGCAGGCACGGGCAGCAGATCGGGCGCGACGAGACCCTCCGGCGTGAACAGGTTCAGCGGTTCGGTGTGAAGCTCGCGTGTGCCGTCGATGAAGACGAGAGTCACGAGCACATCGAAGCGACCCCAGGTCTCGTCGGGCGCGACCGTCGAGCGCATCTCGAGCGCAAATCCGTTGGCGGGATTGCGGATGACTCGATTGGGGTTCGGAAAAACGGGATGCAGGCCGTACGTGACACCGCGGATGTTCGCGAGGTTCGCGGAATCGCCCGCCGGCTCGATGCGCATCGACCAGTCCCACCGGCCGGGTGCCCGATACGTCGACTCCTGCTTTACCTGGAAGAGCATCGGTGCACTCACGAGCAGGACGTGGAGATCGCCGCATTCCGCAGATTGGTCTGCACGGCGCGCGCCGTATCGATCACCCGCAGTTTCTGGTCAGCGGGGGGCGCGCTCCCCGAGAAGCGGCCCACGAACCCCTGCAACGTGCAGAACTCGCGATTGAGGTTGAGCTTCACGTAATCGTCGAATGATGTCGACTGCGCGCCCGCCAGCGTGCGCGCCTCGAGGATCGACTTCGTGAGATCCCCCACGTCGCTCACAACACTTTCCGCCTCGTTCAGCCGGTTCGCGGGAATCGTCGGGCCCGCGTCGCGCAGTTCTTCCATCTTTCGCGCCTTGGCGTCGAGTGCGGCGAGCGAGGGCGCCATGCGGATGAAGGCGCAATCTCGCGGCTGTGATGCAGCCCCCTGCGGAAGCTTTGCGCAGGCGGCAGACCCCTTCTCCTGCACACTCAGCACCGCCGTATCACGCGGCGGACCGGCCTGCCACGCGGAGGTCGCGGCGATCCGATAAAAGCTCACCGCCTTCGCAAAATCACTGTTGCGGGAAGCGGCATCGCCCTGCGCTTCGGCCCGTTCCGAGAGACCTTTCAATCCGGATCGCACGGCCGAGATGTCTCCGGTGCCGCTGCGGCTCACCTCGACCGTCTGCTTGTAGAGCGCCGTCCATTCGTCCTCGAATGAGAGGATGCTGGCGGAGTCGCTGACCGATTTGGCCGTGCCGCAGGCCGACAACGCAACAGCACCAACGAGGACTGCCGCCAACAACGACGCGTGAGCGGCTCGGGTTTTGCGAAAGAGCGTCATGCGGGGACTCCTGCCGGTGCGGCGAGTGCCGCGTTGATCGTCGTTTCATCCAGCGTGGCGAGCGTACCGGTTTCGATAACCTGCATGATCAGCGCCCGGTAGACGCAAAGCCATTCCTTGCTGCCGAACTTGCCCAGTTTCTCCGCCATCAGCTCAGTCAGGCCTTCGGCGAGATCCTTCAGCCGCGCGGTGTTGAGCAGCGCCGCGGCGGACTGGCTCGCACTGGCCCGGATTGCGATGAGCATCGACTCCTTGAGCGTGGGCCCGAAAAGCACCGTGCCACCGGCGCGGCCCTTCTCCTTCCACTGCTCATTGGCCACGCGCACGAGATCCGTGAGCAGCGTGGCCAGCAGCGAGCCCGCCGCGCCGGCGCCACTCACGCCGAGCAGGCGTCCAGGATTGGCCGCAACCTCCTCGGCCGCGGCGGCGACGATAGCCAGCCACTCCTCCTGCGAGAGCAACAGGTTCTCGTCGGCCGCCATCGCGGCGGCCACCGCACTGACGAGCCGGTTCACTTCGACGTTGTTCGTCGACGTGATCATGCCGGGCGTGCGGGCAACCTGTGTGACGAGAATCCGTACGAACGATTCGATGCTTGCCGGCGAGCGCAGACGTTTCAGCGCCCCGGAATCGCTGGTACGCAAAGCCTGCACGACGGACGCGAGCACTGGCGTGAGCGTCTGAGAGAGCACCTTCTCCCAAGGCTTGTCGGGGTCGAGCAGAGTGCTGCCCTCACGGCCAACGGTTTCGAGCGTGGTCGCGGCGAGCTGCGCGATCAGGTCCCGGTCGAACGGAGGCGAGTGATCCCGCGCCACGACGGCCAGATCTGCGAACACACCCGCCAGCAGCTTCGCGCTCGACTTGTCCGGCGTGCCGACGAACAGCTCCGGCCGTGCGGCAGCGAGCGACACGGTGGCCTTGTACAGTGCGACCGCGCCCGCCTTGCCGAACGTGCGATCGAGCCCGAGCTCCGCCGCGCTTTGCAGGTAACTGCGCGTCAATGGCCCGAGGAGCCCGTCGTCCCCGAACTGGCGACCGAAGTAGGCGCGCGGATCCTGCGCAACGAGAGACATCGCCTCGTTGGCGACCGGGCCGAGCAGCGCGTCCATGACGTTTCGCCACTTCACCTGTTCTTCGAGCGTCGCTGGGAAACTGTCCACCAGCTTCGGTAGCGTGCTTTTCACGAGAACCTGCACGTGCTCCTGCTCGATGAGCGCGTCGGGATGCTCGCTGAGCGCGCTCAGCGAGGCTTTCAGGAACATTGCGGCGAGCCGTTCCCCCAGCAGCTCCCGGGGGCCGAGTGGCGCATCCGGATCATCGGGCAGCATCTCGGCGACGTGTGTCGCGAGAGCCTGCACCAGCACCTCCGCGTTGCCACCGATGCCGAACAGCTTCGGGTCCTGGGCCGCGAACTCGGCGGCCACGTCCACGATCGTGAGCACCATGCGCGCCAGCGGACCCACGGGCCTGGTGCTGTCTGACCATTGCTTGACGAGCCACAGGCCCGCAGCGTCGTCGGCGAGCGGCGCGAGCGCGGCGTTTTTCAACGTCTCCTGACGCACTCGCTCGACCGCCAGCAACTCGAAGTCTCCCGGGATGCGGGGTGCCCCCGGCTGCGCGTTGAAGGACTTCCAGGCCGGCTGCAGGTCCGCCGTCAGGAGATCCGGGTTCATGTCGAAGAACCCCCGCACCCTGTCCCGATCCGAGAACTGCACTTCCTTCACCAGCGGAAGCATCACATCCCGATCGCGCGCGTATTGACCGAATGCCTGATCGCCTGCGCGAGCGAGGCGCAGGGCCGCACGCACTGCCATCAGGATGAGCGTGGGATTCATGAACGAACTCCTCTCATGGGCCTGCCATTGGCAGCCAGCACCATGCGCACACGCGCGGGCTGGGCGGCGGCAATGGCGACCTTGAATGCTTCGACAGGGGTGCGCGGTGGCGGCGAGGCGCTCGCATCCACGTTGGCAGCGGGCGCGGCGGCGGCCTCTTCTTTCTTCTGGCCGACACCGACGGCGCGTAGCAGCTGCGCGCTTCGAGTGAGGCCGCGCGCGAGGTCGAACCAGAACGGCGCACCGAGCCCGATCAGGAAGCCCGCCAGGAGCACGGACAGGAACCAGGCTATTCCGCCGACAGACCACACACGCCCGAACACGTCTTTGACAGCCCCGAACGAGACCAGGTTGGCGGTGACCGCCGTGCATTTGCTATCTGCCGCCTTCGGTGTAGCACCGGCTGGCGCAATGGCTGCATTGCTGGCGGCGGACCCCGCCGGGGAGTCCCCCTGCGCGCTCCGCCCGGTATTGCCGAGAACGCCGGTGCAGAACGGCCAGTACTCCACCGTCATGGGCAGCCCGGTATCCCGCAGCTCCACGAGTTTCAGCTGCGTGGCCGCGACGTTCTGCTTGAAGAGTTTGACTTCGTCGTCGGTGACCAGCTTCTCGTCGTGCAGCTTGTCGATCGCCTGCAACGCCTCCGTGACGGACGCTGGCCGGCTCGCATTCTCGTCGACGGCGCTTCCATATCGCGCGATGACGCCGCTCGTCAGCACATCGTCATGCAGCAGCGACTGGAAAACGCGGACGGCATCCATGTTGGCCACGAACGCCAGCAACACCGAGGCAAGCACGCACCAGAACCGCGCATGGTCCTGAAATCGCTGCGACGCAGCCGCGCCGAAACGATCGAACTTCTGCGAGAGGTCGTTGATGGCGTCGTCGATGTGCTCGGCGCCTGCGCGAGCGATCGCCTTGCCCACCTCGGTATCGGCCAGCCGATCCGCAAACTGCATCATCGAAATCGAGGCCAGCCGGTTCGGCTGGATCAGCTCGCGCAACGGATTGAGCCGTCGCTCGTAAGCCTGGTTCGTCGTGACGGCATCGAGAAACTGCGCGCGCGCCTGCGCGAGGGTGATGCCGCGCAGACGCTGCGCAACACGCGGCTTCAGCACTTCGTCGAAGAGCCGGCCCATCATCAGGCAGAAGCCCTTCTCGCGCGTGAGCAACAGGCGGTAGCCCGTCTCGAGAATGACCGTGACGATTGTCGCGAGCACGAGCATGACGAGCGCAAAAGCCAGCGCAGCCTGCAACCAGTTCATTGACGCCCCACCCCGGCTGCACCCGGGCATGGCGGGCGCAATCGTTGATCGTGTGTTTGGAGTTGTGCCCGGATGGTCGCCCCGTGCACCGACTCTGTAAAGATCCTGTCGCCAACGGGGCGGATATCCCGAGGGGGCGGGGCCAGGGGAGCGGAATTCTTACGCCAAAGCTCGCGTCTGCCCTCAACTCATTTGAGCGACGGCAGAGTGAAGACGTCGGAGTTCACTTCGACCCCGCTCTCGACACGCTCCACCTCGTAGATCGTGTGTCCCGTCTGCTCTGTCGTTTCGATGGACCGGTAAGGCACACGCACCCCGCCGATGTCGCGATAGTCGCTGTAGGCTGTCGCGACAGGAATAGCACCCACACCAGAGGCCCTCAGCGTCCACTGGTACTGAAGAACATCCCCCGTCTCCGCATCCACGCTCACCAAGGCCGGTGGCAGCCCCGCCGACTCGAGCTGGACGACGTAAATCTTGCGGCCCGTCAGCTGCGCGGCGCGCAACACGCGAACGGCATCGTAGTGCTTCCGCCAGTCCCCGAAGATCACTGCAGGGCGACCGAGGAGCACCTGTCTGAGCTCTTTTTCGGTGAGCTCGCTCGGTGCAGCGCCGGTGACTACGCGCCATCCGTGCCGATCGTTCAATACAACCTGCATCTGCCCGAACCGGCCCAGATCGAGGTCGGTGCGAAGACGATTGTTGCCGGCCGCTACGGTGACGAACCGGCCCTCGACACCGCTCTGGGCAAACCGAACCCGACCCGTTGACCGCAACGTGTCGAAGGCCGCCGCGGACGGAATGCGTCGCAGTGTCATGATCTCCTCGACCGTCGGGAGCGGCTCTGGCGCGGGCGTCAATCGCAGCACCGGCAGGTCGCCCGGACGATAGAAGTTCATGGCGGTGACGCCACCGGTCGGCGATTCCTCGAAGGCAAAAGCCAGCGCCGCGTTCGCGCGAGTCGCGCGCCGGCCGGTCGCGTCCGGAGGACGCAGATCGAGCGAGGCGTTGTTCGGCAACCGCACGGCGAGCCGCTGGTTCTGAAGAAGGACGGTGAACTCGGGCGCGCCGGCCGTGCCCCCATAACGGCCCACATATTTCTGCAGCTCGGCGAGCGGGATCTCCGGCGCGACGACGACCCCTTCGCGAGGCACTTCGAACTCCACGCCAGCCTGGTGTATCCGCAGGCCCGCCACTTTTCCCTTTGTATCTCGATCGAACGACACCGCGATCTCGCTCGTCATCACCAGCGGCCACCGCCCGTCCGCGCGCGGAGGGTTCAACGCCGACTCCAGCTGCGAAGGGATATCGAGCACGAGACGGCCGTTCCGCGCGGAGACCGTAAAGATCTCGTTCGAGAACGTCGCGAAGTTCGCGATGTAGCGACCCTCGTACGGCTTCAAGTCAGGCTTGCCCCGGGGGACGGGCGGCAGTTCATCGAACAGGTACTGCGGCACGAGCTGCTTGACGATCGACGGCAGTGCCGATTGTGTGTTGGTGAGGACAACGAATCCGAGATTGGAGTCGGGAAGAAGCTCGACCACGGAGCTGAATCCAGTGAGCGCGCCGTCGTGCGCGATAATCCGTTGCCCCTGCCAGTTCTGCACCAACCATCCCATGCCGTAGCTGATCGGACCGCCGACCTGTATCTGCGGTGTCCAGGTCGTCGCCAACGACTCACGACTGATGAGCGCTTTGCCGTTGTGGACGCCCTGGCGCAGAAGAAAGCGGATCCAGGCGGTCATGTCGAGAGCGGTAGAGCTGATTGCACCAGCGGGAGCGATGCCCTCAATGTTGATACCCTGCGTCTCGAGTGTCTGCGGCTTGAGTTCCTTGCGCGCCTCGTCCCACGTGTAGCCTCGGGCCGTACGCGGATCGCTCCACGCCTCTGTCGTCGTCCGCGTCGCCGTCATTCCGAGCGGTGTGAGAATCCGTGTCTTGACGAGTTCGCTCCAAGGCGTGCCTGTCGCTGCGGCCGCGGCCAATCCTGCCGCAACGTAGTGCTCATTGCTGTAGAGGAATCGTTGGCGAAACGGTGCAAAGGCTTCGGCGGAGGAGGCCTGGCGCAGGATCTCCTCTGACGACAAGCCGTTGTTCATGTCGAGCATTACCATGCGAGTGAAGCCGGTGCGATGGCTCAACACGTCGCGAAGCGTGGCGCGATCATTCGGATCCTTGCTCTGCAGGACGAGCTTGAACTGCGGCAGATATTTCTCCACCGGATCGTCCCAACCCATTCGACCTTCGTCGACGAGCATTCCAACCAGCGTGGCGGTGAACGCTTTCGTGTTCGATCCGATGAAAAACGGCGTGCCGGGTGTGACGGGGATCTTCTTCGAGACGTCCGCAAGTCCGAACCCTCGGGCGAAGATCACTTCGTCTCCGCGCACGATGGCGAGCGCAACGCCAGGGACGTGAAGGTCGATTCGGTTGCGCTCGACTTCCGCGGCCAGGCGGTCGAGCCGCTCTGTGATCACCGGCTTCGCAGTCGAGGTCGTCGAGGCGACAGACTGCGCGGCTGCTGGCGCTGGGCACTGGAGAAGGATGACCGCCAACACGACGAAGCGAGAAACGAGCCGCGGACATGCGTGTAGCGCCATGACAGAACTCCTTGTAAGCAATCAGACCGCCAGTCGCGCTGGCTTTCTTATATGTGGCGAACGCGGCTGAGCGACCAGGGCGCGAGGGCGCTTGTCATCAACGGCAAAAGTACCGGCGACAATATCCAGGCAACGTTCTTTGCAGACATCCCGGCAAACTGCACTCCGCCTGCATGCAGCACCGTCAACCACGCCGCCCCGAATGCCGCCGCGATGACGAGAGCGCCGTACACGTAGTGGAGCGCTAGCACACGTTCCGCGAGGCCGCTCCAGAAGAGATACACGGTCGAGAGGACCAGCGCGGATGCCGCGATCCACGGTGTCGCCCGAATGACCGTGGTCACCAGGGACGCCGATGCGATCCCGCTGCGTCTCGCCAGGACCAGCAGGATGATCCCGAGACACCAGAGCAGCAGCAGCGAGCGCCCGACGAGCACCTGACGAGGGTAGCGTGCCCGGAGCGCCTCGAGCCCCGCGAGCCCGGCAACCGTGATGCCGACGGCAATGAACACGAGGACAGCCTGCGCGGCCAGGGCGTATCCCGTCAGCCCTCCAAGGGCGTCTGCGATCTTACGCCGCACCATCAGCATCCCCAGGATTCCGCTCTTCGGGCCGTCAGCCCATCCACCCCATGCGCTCAGGAGTGAGCTGGAGGTCCACACACTCAAACCAACGGCAATCAGTGCGGCCAGCACGCAGCCCGACCGCACGAGCACTTTGAGGCCTGCCAGCTGCGCGGTGCCGTACGGTTGGGTCGCCTCGAACGAGCTGGCGTACCTGCGCCCTTGTCTCCGGCGAATACCGAAGGCATTGGCACCCAGCAGGAACAGCACGGCGGGCACGCCAAGAAGGGCTACGGCAACGGCAGCGGGGCGGACGGGCATGACCGCGATGCTGATCGCGAACAGCAGTGGCACCAGTATCGCGAGCGCCAGGCCGATCGTCAGCACCGGCAATCCGCTGGACTTCAGCTCGAACCACACTTGCGCCCTCGTCGCTGACGAGGTGGGACACCGGAACCGGAACAGCGTGACGAGCCAGTCCGGGTATCCGGCCGACCCTGCCGCTCGAGGCTCGCTCGCAGTGGCACCGCCGCGGCGTTGCCGCCCTACCCCGACGACCGTGAGCCCGAACGACACGAGGCCCACCAGGACCATCAGTGCGTCCTCGAGGAGCGAGAACTCCACCTGCAGTGATGACGCCACACGATTCGTGAGCAGAAAGAAGAACGGCAAAGCGGTGACAGTCGAGCCAATCCACTGGGCGACTCTATTTCGGGTCGACCACTGCACGCAGGTAGCCGTAAGGTGGTAAGTCACGAGGTACACGGCCACAGAGAACAGCGGGAGCGGCTTGTCGAAGGCCCATCCCAGAAGAGCCGCGGATACGACGTACAACGCTGCAGAAAAAAACGCGTCGTACCCCATGGCGACGCCGACTAACACGGCCGTCGGGACCGGGCGTGTGTAGAGAAGGTGAAGCGGAAAGCCGGGCTTGTACCCATCAATGAACCGGCCGCCATTCAGCTTTGCAATGGAAAACCAGTAGAAGGCATGCGCCGCGATGAGGATCCAGAACGCAATGATCGGGCCGGAGTCGGACAGCGCCAGCGCGGCTGAGCCCGCGACGATCCCGAGACCCAGACGCTGAGCGGCCTCGACGCGCGTCAGCTGCCAGTGCTCCCACAGCATGGCAACGATGGGTGAACGCATAGTCATGCCGCCTTCACCTGCGCTCGGCTGCGGCCGGCGCGCGCCAGGAAGATTTCTTCGAGCGTGGCATCGCGCGATTCGACGACCTCACCGCCTCGCGTGAGCACCGAATGACGGAACTGCTCGAGCGACCCGCTGTGGACCACGCTCCACGTGCGGCCACCCCCTTCCATCAACAGCGCGGTCGCGAGAACGGGCGGTTCATCGAAGGGCTCGACGAAGCGTATGCGACTGCGCTGATAGGCGCCGCGGACGTCATCGAGCACCCCGCTCAGCGCTACGCGGCCCTGATGGATCAACGTCACGTGGTCCGACATTCGTTCCACCTCGTCGAGCAGGTGCGACGAGAAGATGACCGTGCGCCCGTCATCGGCCACCGCGCGCACGATGGCATCGAGGATGTCGCGACGGACGACCGCGTCGAGGCCGGAGGACGGCTCGTCCAGGATCAGCAGCTGCGGACGATGGGCCACCGCCGCGATCAGGCCGGCCTGTGCGCGCATGCCCTTCGAGAGATCCTTGATTCGCTTGGCTGGATCGAGCGCGAACGTGTCGAGCAGCTCCCGCGCATACGACTCATCCCAGGTAGGATGAAACGCCTGCGTGTAGGCCATCAGCTCATCGACGCGCATCCACTCGGGCAGCTCGCGCTCCTCGGACAAATAGCCTACGCGGCCCAGCACCCCGACAGGGTTTCGAACGGGATCGAGACCGAAGACGCGCACCGATCCGCTCGTCGCGCTCAGCAGTCCCAGCAGGTGCCGGATGAGCGTGGTCTTGCCCGCGCCGTTGGAGCCCACGAGCCCATGGACCCGACCCGCGGTCGCGCGAAATGACACGCTGTCGAGGGCGGTCTTGTCCGCGAATGATCGCGACAGGTCCTCAACGTCTACGACTGTCTGTTCCATCGCTATCGCTTCCCTTTCACTTCCGCCGGCTCGGGGGTGACCTCGTCCATCGAGGCTTTGCGTTCCCGGACCATCCGGATGATGTCGTTCGTGGTGAAGTTCAACTGGTGCGCCTCGGCCAGCAAGGCGTCGATGCGTTGATCGATCACCCGGCGCCGATCCCGAAGGGCCATGTGGGGACGCCGCTCCGACACGAACGTGCCCGCCCCGCGGCGCTTGTGAACGACGCCCGCGATTTCCAGCTCGTGGTACGCCTTCACGATCGTGTTCGGCGTAACCGTCAGCTGCAATGCCAGCGTGCGGATGGGCGGCAGCTCCTCGCCGGGCTCGAGCAGCCCCGAGGCCACCATGTAAGTGACCTGGTTGACGATCTGGCGATAGATCGGCACGCCGTCGGCGAGGTTGAGGGTGATGTCCACAGGCCGTGACCGTTAAAGTGTATGGGTATACTGATACAATTTTCCGGACATCGTCAAGGGCGCTTTCGCAATCCCCGCGATCAGCGAATAATCGAACAACCTCCGGCAGACAGGGAGAGTCGCGGTGACATCGCGCGAATTCAGGGCTTTCATCAGCTACAGCCACGCCGACGAGTTGTGGGCGAAGTGGCTGCATGGGGCGCTCGAGCGATATCGCGTGCCCAGGCCGCTCGTCGGCCGTGTCACGCCCAGGGGCGTCGTGCCTCGCCGTCTCCTTCCCATCTTTCGCGATCGTGACGAGCTCCCGGGTTCACCGAGCCTGGCCGATGAAATCGCCGACTCCCTGGCGCGATCGAAATCGTTGATCGTCATCTGCTCGCCGAAGGCCGCTGCGTCAAAGTACGTCGGCAGCGAGATCGTGAACTTCAAGCGGCGCGGCCTCGAGAGTCACATCCTTTGCCTTCTGGTCGACGGCGAACCCCATGCGACGGACAAGCCCGAAAGCGGCGCACTCGAGGCATTGCCCGCGGCAATCCGCTACAGGGTGAATGGCGCCGGACAGATCACGGACGAGCGCGACGAGCCGCTCGCCGCCGACGTGCGGCCCGGCAAGGACTCGCGGGCTGACGCGAAACTCAAGATCATTGCAGGCATGCTCGGCGTAGGTTTCGATGAGCTGAAGCGGCGTGAGTCGCGGCGGCAGTTCCTTCGGCGCCTGCAAGCATCGGTGGCCAGCCTCGTCATCCTGGCCACGGTCGCCGGCATCTGGTGGAACCGTCAGCAGGCCCTGGAAGGTCAACAGAGGATCACGGCCTCACAGAAGCTGGCAGCGCAATCCGCGGAGTACGCGAAGCAACGGCCCGACTTGTCCTCGCTGCTCGCCTTGGCGGCGCTCGATGTCAGCGACACGGCAGAAGCGCGCGACGCCGTCTTCGCTGCAGCAGCCCAGATCAATCAGCCGATTGCGACGATTCGAGATATCGCATCCGGCAAACCTGCGACGGTGAAGTTCAGTGCCGACGGCAAGACACTCGCTGTAGGCACCGCGAGTGGGAACGTAACGCTGTGGGACGTCGCATACGCCCGCAAACTGGGCGGGAACAAAGGTCACGCGGATACAGTGACCGCCCTCGCGTTCAGTCCGGATCACCAGACTCTCGCGTCGGGATCCTTAGACGGCACGGTGGTGCTGTGGGATACGCGGTCGTTCACCAAAAGGAAAGAATTGAAACCCGCCGCGGGCCGAGTGCTCGACGTCGCGTTTGCCCGCGACGGCACAACCCTGAGAACCGCGAGCGAACGCGGCGTCGTCCTCTGGCGCGTGGGCGATGGCGCGCGCATTGCCGGGGTTCCATCCGCCATCCCGTCAAACAACACCGTGGGCCTCAATCAGGACGGCACGCGCGTGGGTGTCTCCGGAGATTGGCTGCTGGTCTGGCACGCCGACACGGACAAATTACTCGCCACAATGAAGCCGCCAGCTGGGCGCTTCATTACGAGATTTGCATTCAGCCGCGACGGACGAACGGTGATGACAGTCGACAGCGAGGGCGCCGTCGTCACGTGGGAAGCCGACACCGGGCGGAAAATCCGGGAGGTCGGTCCCGCACCGGGCACGGCCAGCGACGTTCAGCAAATTGCCATCGCCGCCGATGCGAGCGTCGTCGCAAGATACGGCGGCGCCATCACTATCAGCGACCTGACTCGGAACACTTCAGCCGCATTCCCCATAGCCCGCGACGAGCGTGCAGAGTGTCTCGCAGTAACCGAGGACGGCCAAAGGATTGCCTGGTGTGGCGAGCATGGTGCTGTCTCGATCCTGGATAGAAACGCTCGACCTTTTCGCACGGCATTCAGCGCACCGGATCTCAAAGGGGTCCACGGACTCGGTTTCAGCCCCGATGGCGCACTACTCGCCTCCGGCGGCGCCGGGGGCACGGTTATTCTGTGGAATCTCGATGGCCGGGAGAAGGCCCTTCTGCGAGGCAAGGGACTTACTATTTCAAGCGTTGCCTTCGGTGCCAACGACACTATCGCCGCCGGTGTGCGGCATGGCGCAGTGACCGTATGGAGAACCTCGACGCCGGACACTCCAACGTCGCTGTCAGACGCGGGCGGCATCATCGGTTCGCAAATTGCGTTCAGCTCGGATGGCACCACGCTCGCCTCCGCGACTTACGAGACCATTACGCTGTGGGATACGAAGTCCTGGCAATCTACCGGAACGCTGAAAAATCCCGCGACCGCGAGAAGAATCGCCTTCCACCCCAAGGAGGCCCTGCTTGCCTGTGCAAACAGCGATGGGACATTGACGCTGTGGGATACGGCCGCTCAAAAACGGGTCGCCACACTGCAGGCTCATCAGGGAGAAGTGATGGGCCTCGCATTCAGCTCGGACGGAAAAAAACTCGCCTCGGCGGGCCGTGACGGGACGGTGATCGTCTGGGATGCGCAGACCCGAACGCCGCTGAGCCGATTCGACGCACTGGACGAGATCTTCAGCATCGCCTTCAGTCCCGACGGCAAGCTGCTCGCGCACGGCGGCGACAATGGCCGCGTCGTTCTCCGTGACGTGCAGGACTTCCGGCAGCGGGTGGCGATTCGCGAGCATCGAGCCACCGTGAGCGCGCTCGTGTTCAGCCCCGATGGGCGCAGTCTCGCGTCCACGGATGGCGATTCGCTGATCGTCTGGAACGATCTCGACCCCGCCGCCTGGAAGAGGCGCGCGTGTCTGAATGCGGGGCGGGACCTTACCGAGGACGAGTGGAAGATGTTTCGGGGAGAGGGGGCGAGGCGGACTCTATGTTCGGACTAAGCGGTTGCAAGCCTGTCTACCGCAGCCGCCATACGCTGCCTGTATGCCTTCGCAATCTGCACGCCCGGCGAGATCATGTGGGCCATCAGGGCCTCGACGCTGGCGATGATCTCCGGTTTCGACGTGCGCGGATGCCCCGCAGCGAACGGCGGCTGAGGGTCATATTCCAGCGCCAGTTGCGTGATCTCGGCGGCCCTTTGACCGTTTATCGCTGCAATCACGGTGAGACCGAAATCGATACCGGCCGTGACGCCACCTCCCGTGATCCGGTTTCGGTCGACGCAGACACGCTCGAAGCTCGGCTCGGCGCCCATCGCTTCCAGGGGCGCATAGAACCCCCAATGTGTCGCCGCGCGATAACCTTCCAGCAACCCCGCCATGCCGATAATGACCGAGCCGGTGCACACTGAAGTGATGTAACGGGCGGTCGAACCGGCGTGCGCAAGGAAGTCGAGAATCTCCTTGTCCCGCATGGCTTCGACCGTACCGAAGCCGCCCGGCACGAACAGCACGTCCAGGTTGTCGGGAACGGTGGAGAACGTCTTCGTAGGGTTCATTGAAACCCCCATGTCCGTCGGAACGGGCTCCATCGTTTTCCAGATGAGATGGGTTTGCCCGTTCAGCCCGAATGCGGTTTGCGGGCCTGCCAGGTCGAGCAGCGTGAAGCCGGGATAGAGCAGCATCCCGATCGAAAGTGGCGCGCATCCGGTGTGCGAAACAACAGCGGGATTCTGGTCGGTCATGGCAGCCTCCGTCGTACTGAGTGGCTCGACAATAGGCGCCGCCGCGCATTCCGGTGAGTGGCCGGAACGACAATGATCGATCACTTGCTGCCAATCGGACTTCCGACTAGATTCGCCTCCGCAAGGAGATCTCCGATGCATCAGGTCGCCGTGCTAGCGCTTCACGACTTCGTCCCCTTTGACCTCGGCATTCCCTGCGAGGTGTTCGGGCGCGTGAGCGTCCCGAGCGGCGCACAGGCATACCACGTGCGCGTGTGCGCCCAGACTCGCACCATCCGCTCGCGCGCCTTCGACATGCGTGTTTCTCATGGGCTCGACGCCCTTGCACACGCGGACACGATCGTCATCCCGGGCATTGAGGATACGACGGCACCCGTGCCGGAACCGGTGTTGGCAGCACTGCGGAGCGCATGGGATCGGGGTGCAAGGCTCGCGTCCATTTGCTCGGGCGCCTTCGTGCTCGCGGCC
>Ga0247777_1000089_pt1 | contig 25335 bp, 18 predicted proteins | sample UWRJL154409C5_FD_179937 | JGI IMG/M metagenome (GOLD analysis project Ga0247777, IMG submission 179937) | Plant litter microbial communities from Arlington Agricultural Research Station in Wisconsin, United States - UWRJ-L154-409C-5 | ecosystem: Environmental > Terrestrial > Plant litter >...
CGGGAAACCTTCCATGTCTTGATGGGAGCCGCATGAGTTGGTTTTAGGTCGGGCTGGCTCAGCTCCCACCTTATGCGGTTGTCTCTGTTGCCGCTGACCCACTCTCCATTCAGGTCTACGTACAGGGTAACGTTGAATCCACCCTTGACGGTGATGGTTAGATATGACGCGGGAATGGATTGCCGGAAGGTGGATGTCGGCGTGATGGGCGAAAGGAAAGAAAGGACGAGCTCCAATGGCTCGTCCGGCTCGTCTCCGCCGCTCGGCCCGGGGATTTGGTACGTGAGGTTGGTCGTCGAGGCGTCGAAGGTCGCACCGAAGTACTCGGGATACGAAAGCTGGAACTTCTTGTGATCACGGGGCAGGGAGTCGTGCGGTCTTCCGAGCAAGGGGTAGACGGTGTCGGTGTCAGGCACATGGGCCATGATCGAGAAACCGACCTGTCTTCTCCGTCAGGGCGACCCGGCCGAGCCGATGCTCCGTCGTCGACGACTCACATGATGGCCCGTCCAAAAGATGGGCCAACTTTCCCACGGCGCCTTGCGCGCACTGCCGAGCCACGTACTGAGGTACGGGTTGCGCACGATGAGGGGCAACACAGGCGGCGTGAGGGTCGAGGCGCTGGCCGACGCGGCCAGCGCAATCTGGGTCCAGCGCATGCTGTCTCCGGCAGAACGAGCCGGTCGGGGCGAGTATACAGTTCAATGGCGATACATGGAGAGCCCCCGCGTTGCCCAAGAGCTATGCGTGATAAGCGTGGAGCTCGAGCACCTTGGAGCTGAAGTCCGAGTGGGTCGCCTGGTCGATACGGGAAAGATGCGCAAGCGACGAAGGGGGCAGTGGGGCGACGAAGGCGACCGACGGCGCGGGAGAGCAAGCCCACGGCTCGGAGCACTATGAGACCGACAGACGACAGGCAAAACAATGAGGAATGCGGGAGAAGGCGGTTCTTGGGGACGACGGGGAACATATACCTCAGCGACGGTACTCGTACATCGGGGGTGGAGGAGCAGCCCCGTCCCACATGCGACGCGAGCGCGGCAGCCCCCTTTGCCCCGCCGCCGAGCTCTTCCCCAAGGGCTGGCGCACAGTTCCATACTACCACCAGGTACCTAGCACACCAGCATTGAACCCAGCGAGCCCAGGCATTCATTGGGAGGTCATGTGTGCTGCACAAGGCAAGGTGCGACGGGGCAAGCGGGGAAGGGGCGAGGGGTGGCACTTGTGCATTAGCGCTGCACCCCAAACCCCAACACGGGCGGGGCCGGGCTCGCTTCTCGGTCTCCGGCCCAGCGGCCCAGCGGCTGGGTGAATACTCGTCAGACGCGTAGGCTACAGGTACTTGGACCGAACGAACGCAGGGAGGTACCTAGACAAGCTAATAAGGCGAGGTTTCTCTGCTTGGAGTTTGACACTGGCGTGTTGGCAACATCGGAGCTCTACCCATTCTCCCATTCCCCTCTTCGTCGCGCGGGGGAACTGGAATGGAGGGGGGCGGGTTTCAGTTGGGGAGCCTGAGCCACTTGGACTCGCGGATGCCATCCTCTCAAAAGGGCGTGAGCAGGTCAGGTGGTACTGTAGGTACCTAGGCTTGTAGGCAGCTGGGGATAGGCGCAGCAAATTTCGCAACTGAACCTAGGTACAGTACTACTCTACGGAGTAGCTTGTCTCGTGCCCAGGCGAGCCAAGGAGCCAGGCTTGGACACGACGGCTTCGAGAAACGCGCACTATCCGACCGAAGAACCCCCATGCATTGCACTTGGGAGCCGGAAGCCGCCCTAACCACAGCCGTCAATGGCGATGGGCACGGAGTAGATGCCGCCATTCCACTCGGATGAGCTCGGCGCAACGGCGGTCCATTGCCATCTAATGTACAGTACCCACAATACTATCTCGACGACGGGTGGTCTGGGGATACAGGTCCACGGGTGCTTCGTACCTAGAACTGTCTTGTAGTATTTTCCGTAGCCATCCGGTCTTCTGCGGTCGCTCTCTCCGCTCTGCCCCACCGCTCCTAGCTTTACTACAGAGTACGAAGGCTCGAAGGTGGTGCTGCCCGGTAAATAGCGTCCGCGGACCACACCGAGTACAGTACTACGGCTGACATCGACAGACCCTCCTTTCTAGGACACTCACTTTCTAGGGCGCTCACTAACTAAGCTCTCGGGGACAATGTCGGCCTCAGTGGCTGGCGCCAAAGCCGCGGACCAGGTCCTGGAGGGCAAGGTCTTCGCCATAACCGGCGGGGCGAGCGGTATCGGGCTCGCAACTGCAAAGATTCTATCTGGACGTGGCGCCACCGTCTGTATTGCGGACATCGACCCCGACTCCCTCAAAGCTGCCGAGAACTACTTCGGTTCGCTCAAAAGGGGATTCGGCGCCACCAAGCTCGACGTCTCACAGAGGTCAGATGTTGATACCTGGATCGACGGCATCGTAGACCAGTTTGGCCGGTTGGACGGCGCTGCGAACGTGGCCGGCATCATCGGAAAATGCCATGGCGTGACCCCGGTCACCGAGATGGACGATAACGAGTGGGACCGCATCCTCGCCGTGAACCTCACCGGGTTAATGTACTGCCTACGTGCCGAGTTGAGGAAGGTCGCCGATGGCGGTTCCATCGTGAATGTTGCGTCGGTCCACGGTATCAAGGGTGAGTCAACCCCCGGTCAGGCGACCTCTCCGCGGCGCTACTGACGTTGAATCTCAGGGTTTGCTCTGCACTCTGCCTACGACGCCAGCAAGCACGGCGTTATCGGTCTGACCAAGGCGGCCGCCATGGAGAACGGGTCGCGGGAAGTCCGAGTGAACGCGGTTGCGCCGGGGGCCATCTACACGCCGTTGATGCAGAAGAACTGGGACGTGAATGGCCGGCCGGCCGACGCTCCGTTCGATGACCCGACTTCATTCCCAAGACAAGGAACGGCGACGGAGACGGGGAACGTCATCGCTTTCCTGCTCGGCCCCGAGAGTACATTCGTTAGCGGGAGCGTCTACTCCGTCGATGGCGCGTGGCTGTGAGCTCGGCCAGAACCGGGCGACGGTCTTCGTTGTGCTGCGAGAGGGGACCAAGAGCGATGCGGAATGGAACATCAAGCCCATGCGTTGCCGACCGACGACGCTACAGTTCGGGGATGCATTGACTGGTCGCAGAGTTGGGCTTCTTCGTGGAGTGCCGCCATGGCACATCCTTACCAAACGTCGCCAGGCTCCACCTCGTGTTTCTCTCCGTCGTCCCGGACATGCTCTAGTTTCAGGTCTCTCTTCGTTGGCTTCCTCATGTCGAAGGCGTCTTCGGATAACTGGTCTTTGTCGTTTGGACGTCCCGCATAGTAGTCCTTTACTACGCGGTAGACGCTGTACCCCATATTTTTGTAGAAGGTGATGGCCTTGTGGTTGGTGCGCCGGACAAACAGATCGACGAACCAGGCGTCGTTGGCGTCGGCCGCCGCTTCCAGCTGCTCCGTCAGGAGCTTACCGATACCCAGCCGCCGAGCCTCGGGGGCCACTGTGACCGCCGTGATGTGGGCATGCCACGGGAGGTAGTGCTCCGAGAATTGATACACCTCCGGGGACGACTCCAGCTTTCCCATGACTGTCCTCTGGCTTAGCCCCTCGGGTAGAAGAATGAGGGAGGAGCCACCTGGTCCATACTGTAGCCTATGATGTTCCCGTCCTGGTCCTCGGCAACCTGAAAGAGCGACGGCCATTTCGCGTGGTACATCAGGTAGAAGCTGAGTTCGTAGGTCTCGGTGAAGGGGTCGAGATTGCACTTGGACAGCTTGTTCAGGTCGTCCGGCCTGAACCGCCGGAAGTTGGCCATCGGCGGCACGGGATTGAGTTGAAGTCTGAGGAAGGTTTTACGAAACCAGCAGCGGGCCGGCGGCCTTCTTCCTGGAGTTCGCAAATCCCCTCGCGAGAAGGGACTGTGGTTGCTGGGGCAGCAGGGGTGGAACGCGGTGTGAGAGTGGGTTGAAATTTTATGTGAAGCCTCGAGGGTTGGGTCTTGCGGGTGTATCGTAATTTACATAGCGACGCCGTCCCAATCACGCGTACGTACTGTATGGCTTGGGTGTGGGGACTAGAAGTAGCCAACCGGTTCCTCCTCCGTCAACGGGGGAGCCTCATCAGCGTCCCACGCGTGACGGGTTTCGACGCGAAAATGTCCGTTCATCAACCGGACTAACCCACTTATTTGAACTACCTAGGTAGGTAGTACTTACTACTCCGTACGGAGTACTGTTACATGCGTCACACTTTCCACAAAAGGACGGACGGCCGAACCACCGCCGCCCATCCACGCATTTCGGCCCAACGCAGCCAGCACTGTACTCCCGCTCCCCGTTACTTACAACGAAAGCGGGCCCTTGTCACAAAGCGGATTTCCACTCATCGGCTGGGCGCATCCTCTCGCCGGCCTGGCTGTGTCGCCGCGATAGCCATTGGGCCTCGGCCCGCTATAGCATCTCGTCCATATACCTCTTTGTCGCCCAAACCCGCGTTCTGGCTGCGTTGGACGAGAATCCTTGTCTCAGCGACGCTACGCATTCGAACAGACAACGGAGGCTGAAGCCATCGAGCCGAACAATCAGCTTGTCATCCATTACATCGCAGGACCGGCGCGTGCCGACGACACCTCAACTTTCTCGACGCCAAACGCTCGAGGCCACGAGCCTCCCAGAGCGCCAACCCAAACGAACCAAAACACGCCCCAGAGCCGTTTGGGATGCCGTCATCACCGCAGACGCCACGGCACTCCCGGCAGTCCACGATGGACTTCCAGGCCATGTCGACCGTCTCGTCGCCCCAAAACCAGCGACGGCAGTCTAAATCGTCGCTGAACGAACAACCGTCCACACCGATGCGACAGTCTTTCAACCATGCCGACGCCATGGATGTCTTCAGCAGCGGGGCCATGGGCGGTGGCGGCGGGCTAGGCAATCTGGCGGACGAGCTGGCCGACGCCCTGTCGGATGACGAAGACGACTACGGCGACGAGACCCCCAACATCAGCGTCGACTTGGAAAACGGCGGCGGGATGGCGGGCTCGAGCGGTCAGCGGGACAGCGGAGTCGACGTCGCTACGGGAAGTCCGAAGCATGGCGAGCGGCCACGGAACATGAGCCTCAGCCTGCCCTCGGTCAACGGCAGGGGACATCGGAGGGCAGGGAGCGTATACGACGGATCCGAATACGGATCCGACTCAGATCTCGAGTCGCCGGGAATGCCACCCAGCCTTGTGGCCAAGATCGATGCCGTAGAGTCTTTGGCGCGCCGGGGAACCGAGTGCAACGGCGGGCCCATGGATGGCGTCTTCCAGAGACTGACAGAAGAGCTCCGCGACTTGGGATCACAAGCCGGCGTCGAAGGTGGGACGAACAGGCATGAAACTCCTCCCTTTCCCGAATTTCTACCCAGCCGACCGTGCTAACACGACTGAAACAGGTTGATAACAGCGCATACAGCCATGTCAACACATCTTAACCATCAAACCCGCCAACTTCACAATCTGACCTTTCCCCTCTTCTCCCCGCTCGTCCCGCCACCCGATGACGAGACGATAGACGACCTTCTTCCAGTGCTCGCGTCGCTCTCGGAGCAGATGCCGCGCCCCAGTACGACAGCCCACGGCTCGCTTACGTCGCTGCACAGCTTGACCAACGACCTGGTCTCGACGCTCAACTACCTCTCGGACACGCTGCACATGTCGCGTCAGACGACCATCACCGCCACGCGCCGGCTGCGTAGCGCGCGTGAGCTCGTCGCCGACCTACGCCACGAGGAGGAGCTGCGTGAGGAGGGCGTGCGGTGGCTCGCGCGCGGCAACTGGAGCGAGCGCCTCAAGCGTCGGGAGTGCGCCCACGTCTGCGGTGATGTTGTCGAAGGCTTCGAGGAAGTGTGCAACGGATGGCGTGCCCGGCTGCTTGCCCAGGCGACGCAGGCAGAGGCGGCCTCGGCATAGACGGCAGCTGGAGGGGAGTGGCTTTGGGCGACCCTGGGCGAGGAGGGGCTCTCCGGTATTTCTTTACAGCCACACTTCCCGTTTCTCCTGGCGCATCGGCGCCAACGCCGGGGGTGGGGTAATTTTTCAACTTGCTTTTTGGCATGGAGACAGCGTTGAGGTTCAGGTACAGTACGGGGGCGGCATTACGGAAGAGCACTCTGACCTTACACCGATACTAGAACCCATGACAAGCTGCAGGGCAATATAGACGTCAGAGCCGCGTTTCGATTTATGACAGCGCAAGCCTTGCTCTATCGTGTCGGCTTGGTTGATTCCAATTCTCTTCCAGGGTGCTACTACGACTCTCGAGAGGTTGCTTGGTTCGTCTAGTCTCCCGCCCCGGCCCGTCTCACCCTCCCAGCCTCCCACGGTTCCTAGCGAACGAAGCACGTCCTGGCCTCGTATCGTCTATCTTCGTATACTGCACTGCCCATCGCTTTCAAGTTCCTTGGTCACTCGATATAGATCGTTCGTGCACTGCCAGGGTCGATTTGGAACGTCCCCACTTGTCCGCTGTCTAGCTTGCCGCCGCATGCTCGCCCATGTTCATCGTCTCAGTCATGCGTAGCGCCTTCCCTCGCCTCGTCACTCGCGGGGCCCACAGGCACGGGCGAGGGGCCTCGTCGTCGACGATCCTCGGTTGCCCCGATAGCCCCGATGGCTCCTTTCAAAGGCGTGCATTAGAACTAGCTTGGGCGACCGTCGGTCTCGCCTTTCCGCTCCACTCAGAAGCTTGGGCGTCACGCTGATGCTGTCAACGGAGACTGTCGTCCACAGGAGCGGCATGGAGCTCTGTCATGACCGATTGAGAAACAAAGTTGGGGCACGCCAGGAGAGAGGATTTCAGCTCGAAGGCGCGCACATCTCTTGGGACGTCGGTAGCTTTGGGTGAATCGGAGAGTCAGACTGCTCGATGCTCGCTGTGAACAGCAGTTCCCGAAACAGCATCAAGGAGCCCGAGCCTCCGACCTCGACCTCGCGACTGCCTTGTTATATCCCGCCATACTGTTGTTACCTCCCCATGTGGGTTTCTGGGGGATTCTCCTAGATCGCCTACCCCGACTATCAACGGCGAAGACGACAGCTGCTGACAGCCGCTCCCGCTTGACAGTCTTGGCGCGTGTCCTGGCCGGGAGTAACCAGCCCTTGATAGGCCAGAGTACAGGCCGCGTTCTAGCTACTGTAACTTCGGCGACATCGAGGGCTACACAGTACATACGTAGTAGAGGGGGGGGGGCTGATACGAGCGATGGGCAGCGACGCCGACATTTTCACATGGATGGTAGATCGCGGCTTGGCTACGCCAGCCGTTCAGGCACCGCCTCCAGCCACATGGCGGCCTAGGTGCGAAGGGCTCACCTTCGCGGTCAGACGAAAACAGACAAAGAAGACGGGCGAGCAGAAACGTCGTCCAATGATTCACCGGGCCAGACCATCAACAGAGAAGTGGGAGGTACTAAATGGAGAGGCTCCGGAGCTGAGGTTTACCGTTGCCCCACATCTAGTTTAAGTGCTTCGCGTCCCGAGAAGCGCGACGCGCAACCGCACTGCGGACCAGCCTATCACAGTCGGCGTAGATGGCCGCGACCCGACGGGCAGCCCCTGAACGGCGACCGAGTCGAGCCTCACAGCCAGTCAGGCGTGTTTAGACACCCTGAGGTCCCGACGCCAGGCTAGCATACCCCAAAGGCTCCAAAGCGGCGACAACAAACAAAAACCCTTTCATCTCCTTTGCTGCAACTGGGCAGAGAGCGCGACTGGCCCAGCATCCGACCACGTTTCCGATCGTGGAGGAGGCAAGACCGTGTGAGACCATTGAACAACAACAATAAGGACACGGTCGGGACAGGGTAAGGCATCCAACACCTCCTAACAGGAACCCCAGCTTCGCTGCACTGGTTCTGACACGGCCGTCATGGTGAGCTGTTACGAGCACAGTAGATGCCTATCATTGACGAAGAAGGAAGTGCGTCGCCTTCCCATTTCAGGGTAGTTCAGGCAGCCCACCTGCAGCATCAACTGGTCGCCAACTGGTCGCTAGCTTGTCAGATTGTGCCCTGTGAATTGCAGTAAATACCTGTAGCAGGGTGAGCGGGGGCCATTCTTGGGCCTGGGTCGCATCTCTCACTGCAAATATTCTGGGTTGGGTGCCCCCACACTGAGGTGACTTGGAGAATGCAGTGGGAGAGCTGGCGGCAAGAGCAATCCGTCACCAGCTGCTAATAGAACCCTTCAGATCCAGTTCCAAAGCTTACGCACTTGTGCATATAGAATATACCAGAATTAAGAGTTAGAAAACCTCCCTGTCCCAACCGGAACAGGGTAACCGCTGGCGGACTCCGTGAGTCTCCAATACGGGTCCAATTCACAAACCATGAATGCGTGGTCGACTGTTGTGAGGCGGGCGTGCTAGGCCGTTTTAGGCTAAGCGCTTCTCCTGGCGCGACTTCTGGCCGTCCTGGGAACCGCCGTCGCCAACGTCTTCACATCAACAACACCGAAGCTCTGCCCTCCATCCCCATCATCTCCATACCCCCTACCCCTCTGCTCGACCATTGCCACAGCTGCTTGACTTCCTCTCAAGTACCGTCGAACTCCAGATGCTACCCTGATCCTCCAACCCTCTGTTCAGCGCAAACCATTCGAGCGTCCTTAGCCGCCATACCAGAATGAGATAGCCACCCAGCGACCCCACGGCAACGGCAGAGGTCGACCGTGACCGCCGGCAGCAGACGCCCCTCTTCCCGACAACCACATCCCTTCATCATTTCCGGATTCCTCTCTGGATCTACGCCACCCATTCCTTCGCTGCCTTTCCGATCCGTCTCGTCCTCCTGGTGCTTGAAATAGGCGAGGTTGGAAATTCCAACACAACAACGATTGCCGCCGGGACGCTCAATCTCAATCGTAACCTCTCGAAAATCCTGCCACGCTGGTACTTGACCGAGCACATATTCTGTGCACAGCTCAGGAATTGGCCACCACGATGCCCGCCGAAGGCGATGCCAGTATTGGCGTCGCGGCACTAGTTGCGGCAACTAAACGGCCCGTTGAGGAAACCCAGAGTCCACTTCCTGGGACTCCTTCCAGAATAGCGACACCCCCGCCCCAGAACAGCCGCGTGCATCTCGATGCACGGCAGAATGCTGAGAGTGGTGGCTCCCGCACTTCACGCCGGGGAAGTGGCATGGCAAGAAGCGACCTGGATCCTGATGCTGTTGATAATGCCCTCCGTCGCGAGATCAACCGGCAGCAGAGGGAAGGAACTCCAAGCGCTGGCATCAGCCCGCATCGGAAGCGCCAAAGGATAACTGGCGACAGGTGAGTTGCTGTTTCCCGCATCATCCAGTTCCAGTTTCGCAGCAGCTCAGAGACTCATCGGCGCCTTAGGTTCATTCCCACGAGATCAGGACAGGACCTGCAGGCCAGCTTCAGTCTCCTCCACGAGGATGGGTCCCCGGCGACCCCACGACAGAAGAAACGGACCCCCCACGGCGAGCTGCACTTTCAGCGGAGTGAGTGGCAACTGTGCTGCCTTGAAACGTCCAATGCTAATACTGCCTGACAGCTGAGGAAGCAAACCGGACTTTCTCAACGCTGCTTCGCGCCGAACTCTTCGAGAATTCCATTCCACAAGTGACACCGCCCAACATGTCGCCGGACTACAACGCTCCTGGCTCGGCTCGCGCATCCCACATTCATGACGGAACAAGATCCCACACGCCTCCCAACAACCCTTCCATGTCGTCTCTCCCCACCTCCATGACGCCCTCTACACCCCACAAGAACCTCTTTTCGTACATGTCTCCCCGTCACCACAGCAGCGTGGCTGGCCACCCGACGCCGTCGAGGACGCCGCAGAGCCGACACGGCCCCAACCTCGACACACGTTCCGAGATTTACAGCCTCTCTCCAGTGCGGTTTGGCAGTCAGCAGATGCTCCTGACCCCCCGCCGACAACCGCGTGCTGTGAGTAAGGTCCCGTATAAAGTATTGGACGCCCCAGAGCTAGCGGACGATTTTTACCTGAACCTGGTGGACTGGGGCAGCGCAAATGTGCTCGGCGTCGGGCTGGGCTCGAGCGTGTACATGTGGAACGCACAGACGAGTCGGGTCAACAAACTGTGCACTCTCGAAGATGACACGGTTACCAGCGTCTCCTGGATTCAGAAAGGCACCCATATCGCCATCGGCACCGGCAAGGGGCTCGTTCAGATCTGGGACGCGGAGAAGACGCGGCGCCTACGGACCATGACGGGCCACACGGCAAGGGTGGGCTCTCTGGCCTGGAACACCCACATCTTGACGTCGGGCTCGCGGGATCGTTTGATATACCATCGAGACGTGCGTGCCCCGGACCAGTGGCTTCGAAAACTTGTCGGCCACAAGCAGGAAGTTTGCGGCCTGAAATGGAACTGCGAGGATGGCCAACTGGCGAGCGGTGGCAACGACAACAAGCTGATGGTGTGGGACAAGCTCTCGGAGACGCCCCTCTGGAAGTTCTCGGATCACACGGCCGCGGTGAAAGCTATTGCCTGGTCACCGCACCAGCGGGGTCTCCTGGCTTCGGGCGGCGGTACGGCGGACCGTCGCATTATCTTCCACGACACTGTCCGAGGCAGCGTCGTCAACGAGGTCGACACGGGAAGCCAGGTGTGCAACATTGCCTGGTCCAAGAACTCGAACGAGATCGTCTCGACGCACGGATATTCCCAAAACCAGATCGTGGTGTGGAAGTACCCCTCGATGACGCAGGTGGCCAGCCTCACGGGTCACACTTATCGTGTGCTGTACCTGGCCATGAGTCCGGACGGCCGAGTCGTCGTGACGGGTGCTGGTGACGAGACCCTGCGTTTCTGGAGCGTTTTCGGGCGGAAACCCGGCGCAAGGGAGGACAGCGATGGCGGGGGACGCCTCTCGGAGTGGGGCGTCATCCGATGAGGGCGGCCCAGGACGGGCAAAACATCACAACTCTCTGTGCCAACACGACGCACCTCATCTCAGACCGCCCCGGGCGCGGGCCTGTATGCGTTGGGAATCTCTTCTCTCCTGCTCCGACTTTGGGGCCGAGAAAACCGCGGATCAGCGCGTGGGAATACCGGGTCCTCGCTGCCACTGGCGACCGAATTCCGCGCGAGAGCATGCTGCGACCGACCTTCTTGTTCGACCATGTGTTCGAACCCCCCTTTGGGCGTCGCGACTCGACGCACCCCTTCGGCACATGGGTTGAACAGGAAATGCGGGCCTCATCTCGGTTTTCGTTAGAGGTCGAAGCTTTAGGTCTTTTGATTTTTTTGTCGGTTCGGGCAAGGGGTTGGGAAGCAACGGGCAACCATATCCAGCGAAGCTTTTTCGAAAAGCTCAGACATCATCCCGTCGCATTTTCGAGGCATTGGGCATTGTATGGGGCCTTGCGAACGAAAGGCTTTGGTACGGCCGTCTGGGAGATTTTGATGGATGGGGCAGCCCTTCTTGTTGGCCCTGCGACGATGGATAGAGCCGAGCCCATAGAAGCCGATGGACATAGTCAAGAGACCACGATACGCACCTACTTTCTCCGTCTGTCTTCGGCGAGGATCTGCAACCAGTTGTGCTCCCTTGGAAATTGAGCTGCTTCTCACTTGTCGTCTATGTCTTGGAACCCCCTCACAGAGTCGTGACTGGGAGGTATCTGATGCCCCAGATGCCCTCGTCGGCATGCTCAGGGTCATATGAAGCTACCAAACTCCAGGCTTGGAAAATCCAACCAGAATGCAAACATCCTGCGTACACGGCCGGCCCAACATCGATCCTAATGACGCCATTCCCGATGGGCCTTTGCCCATCCCGTCCATCCCATCCAAGGCCGGCGCGAAGCCAACCGACGCAGTCGACGTCGTCTGCCTCCCCTACCCCGCTCTCTGGTGGAGACAAGGTCCGGAGGGGCGTGACAAGGTTTATGAGCGAGAGTCGGGTATAAGGTGACAAACGGCAGGGAACCAGAGCCTCACCAAAAAAAAATGCACATCGACGGGAAAGGGGGGAAAGGGGGGGGGGTTCATGTGGCCGGCCTCCTCTCCTTGGCCATGTCCCTGGCGCCCAGGTCCGCGCCTGTGGTGAGTACTTCGGCTACGCTGTGCTTCTCCTCGCTCAGGAGCGGAATGCTGTCGACACCGCCGCCTCTGTCGGGAGCGGCCGTCAAATCCTTCTCCAACTCCTCGGCCGTCTTTTCCGTCATGGGCGTGAGGCCGGGGCTGGTGAGGTCGGCGAGGGAGTCCGTGCTGGCCATCTTGGCCACCTCGGCCTTCATGGTTTCGAGCTCCTTCTGGAAGCGCTTGCCGAATACGTCGATGTAGTAGGTGGAGCCGTTGTAGATGCTCCAGGTGAAGACGACCATGAGGAAGATGGCGCTGGCCCAGCGGGAGTAGAACCAGACGGGGCAGGGCAGCGTGGTCAGGACGGCATAGAAGTACTGAATCAGCATGAAAGCCGGTTCCTGCAGCGGGCCCGGCATGCCGAGGACGACCTTGCCGATCCAGGTGCGCGAGTAGGAGCGGCGGAGCCAGGTAAAGGAGGTGGGGCGACCGGCGGCGATCTTTTCCCGGCGGCGGACCGTGATGAAGAAGTAGTACGACAGCTGCCAGACGGCGTAGGGCAGGGTGGACCAGGCGAGCATGGAGACGAGGTTAGCGTAGGCCGTGGGCGAGCCGGGGGCCGCCTGCTTGACGTTCCAGATGGCGGGGTACTGGCGGCGCTGGAGATCCGGCTCGAGCAGGTGCACCATGCAGTGCAGCGTGGCGCAGGGCATAACGTGGATGAAGAGAGAGGTGACCTTGTCGAAGCTGTGGAAGACGAGCGAGTTGCGCCACATGACGATGGCGACGGCATTGTTGCCGTAGGCCAGGCAGTACACGGCCACCAGCAGACGCTTCGAGTTGGGGAAGACCCAGATGCTGAGCATCAGTAGGAGGTTGACAAAGTAGCAGAGGTCGGCCAGGAAGTACGTGTAGCCGCGGCGGTGGTAGGTGTAATAGCGGATGGGCATGAAGTAGAGGATCTGGGCCGTGTACCAGAGGTACATGTACTGCGGCCACCCGCCGATTAGGTAGCCGCTGATGAAGATGTTCAGCACGCCGCAGATGAAGGAGACCTTCTCGCGCAGCGTGATGGCCTTGGTGTCGTTCCACTGCCGGCCCAGCTTCTCGACGCTGCTGCGCATGCGCTTGCGGTACCGATCGAGCTGCTCGTCGGCCGAGGGGACCCGCTGGCGCCATTCCTCCACCATGCGCTCGCGCGCCATCTGGCCCCGGTTCTTGAGCACAGCCCTCGACTTGCGCAGCTTCTCCGTCTGGGCCGAGATGCCCTTGGAGATCTTCTCGAGCTGCTGCGGGAGCGCAAAGTTGTCTAGGATGTCGAGAACCGTCAAGCGGTCGAGGGGCGGTATGTCCCAGTCCTCTTGATAGGAGCTGCTGTTCGAGAAGGAGGGATTCCTCGAGAGCCTTCTGGGCGTCATGGTAGGGGTGACGGGCGCGACATTTTCGGGCGAGGAGCTCAGAGACGGCGTGGTGGCGCCGTCGGGCGTGAAATCAACCTCGTTGTCCGTGAGGTTGCCCTCTGACTTGGACTTGGGCAGGGGAACGGGCGCGCTGTCTGGTTCTGCCATCTCGAGGACGGTCCGGTCCTGGCTTGTGGTCTGGTCGCTGCGGAAAGAGACGCGACGCAGGGCTTGGCCCCTGAGCACCAGAACGTCAGCCATGGTGGTAATAGTGAGGTGGAAGTTCCATGGTCTGCTCGTGAACCAACAGACAGCGGGAAAATGGACCGGATGTGCGACCAAGGCAGATCGGCGGGGAAGCAGGATGGTATATCAACAATCGGCTATGGCAGACCGGTGAACTCACACGAGACAGGGGGTGCTTCGAATGAAGGATACCTGCAAAGCGCAAGGAATAAAAACCCTCTGGGACCGCCGTCGGAGCAGCGCTTAGTTTGCAGGGGCCATACAAGACGGAGGAGAGAGGCCGAGACGTCCTCTGGCGCGCCCGTCGTTGGCGTGCTTGGTTGGGGCCCTCTGCAGGGGTGACGGTGAGGCTACAGTACTACTGTATGTACTGTACAGTACTGTGGACTCGGCACGCAAGGATGCGAGAGGGCGGCGATAAGTGGTGGCACGAACGAGGGACCGGCTGACGAGGACAGCAAGGTCGTCGACGAGGCGTGTCGCGGCGACGAGCGGCGGAAGTGGAACCTGTGATCAGGGCCGTCTTGGCGCAAGTCCCATCTCTGCGGTGTGGGAAACGACGGGTGTGCAGCGCCGGAGCGCTAGTAGCGTTAGCGCGCCAGACGACGACGACGGCATCCGCCAGCCCCCGGCCGTTCTGCCAGGGCGTGATGCTAGCCGCGTTTGTGGTTGGACACGGCTCATGGGCCTCGTGCACGTCTTTCAGTTCGTCGTGAGCCCTCTCCCCCCTCTGTATCCGGAACCCCGAATCGGGACTGAAATCGGTGCAGCGTCTTAGGGGAGCGGCGCCTTTCGCGTTTACTACCAACTACAGTAGCTAGGGAGTTCCAAATATCCATTGGGTCCATGAATCCAGTACCCCGTCCTCGCCGTCCTCCTTCCCATAGGTACCCTATGTAAGTACAGAAGTTCCGTTCCCTCTGCTGTCCTCTGTGTGAGCACCTGTCAGGAGCCTAAATTTACAGTACACGAATGTGGGCCCGACGGAGACCTGCCCCTGAGCCTGGAATGTGGGTCTCGCCCAACCGCTGCAGCGGCTGGGGCGAGCTCGAGCATTACAGCTACTGTCAACCAGCTGTAGGGACTCGGAACGCAACGGGGACTCCAATGCCGTCATCCCCGTCCGCCGTCGTCCCACATCTCCCATCCACTGCACTTCCTCCCCACCACCATCGAATGGGAGGATAAATTAGATCCCAGTTGCCCAGGGGCCCACGTCGTCGGGCATTGTACGGGCAGCAGCCAACTCCAGGGCCATAATGGAGTTTCTCGAGGTTTTGTCAATGGTCTTCGGTTGGATCTACTTCAGCTGCTGGTCCCTTTCCTTTTACCCCCAGCCGCTGCTGAACTACAGGCGGCGCTCAACCTCGGGCACGACGGTGGACTTCCCAATGGTCAACTGCTTGGGTCCGTATCTTGCAGAAACTCGATCCCGTTCGTCAACTGACGCCCGTACTGCAGGCTTCCTCTCATATTTCGTCTCCAACTGCGCCTTCTACTACTCCCCGGTCATCCGCGGTCAGTACGCCCGGCGTCACCACGGCCTCACGCCGACGGTGCACTTCAACGACATCGCCTTCGCCTTCCATGCCTTCGTGCTTTCCGCCGTGACCGCCTCGCAGTACCTCCCTTCGCTGTGGCGCTTCCCGCCCGCCGTCGGCCAAAAACCTTCACGCTTCATCCTGGGCGTCTTCTCGGGGTGCCTCGTGGGCGTCATAGGCGTCGTGTTGCTTGTCGCCGCGCGGCAGGGCGAGGATCCGGACCCGCGATCGGGCTGGTGCTGGCTCGACGCAGTCTATGCCCTCGGCTACGTAAAGCTGCTCATCACGCTCATTAAGTACACGCCGCAGATTATTACCAACGCCCGCAACCGAAGCACCAAGGGCTGGAGTATTGTTCAGATCCTCTTGGATTTTTCGGGGGGCATCCTCAGCATCTCGCAGCAGGCTGTCGACTCATACCTGCAGCGTGACTGGTCCGGACTCACGGGGAACCCCGTCAAGTTTGCGCTCGGAAACGTCTCGATGCTGTACGACCTGGTCTTCATGACCCAGCACTATGTACTGTATGCTGGAGCTGAGGGCAAGGCTGGCGAGCGGGATGCGCTTCTCCAGCACGAGGACGATGAAAGGAGGTTGGACTGATGTGATGCTTAACGTTGGTACTGTAGGCAGCGCCCACCTCACGTGAGAGGGACGTGCTGTTGCAAATTGGCCCTGAATCACAACCTGACCACTTCTCGCTCTCCGGGCCCTGGCGTCATGATATGGTTCAGGCTCCAAAATGCACATGCTGCGTGATGTGTAAGCACTCGCGGCAATAGACCACTTGGGGAACATCTGTGCCGCGGAAATCCAAGGATTGCGCGCGGACGCCTCGTGGCGCGTCGGGACGGACCACTCGCCACCAATCCCGCCGGGTCGACTCCCTTCTCAGTGTACACACCCTCGGCCGCGTAGGCATATAATGGGCAGACAGCGCTCCCAAGAGATCATGGACGTTCGTGTCGTTTCTTTCCAACATCGTCACCAAAGGCTCGACCAACTACCTACAGGGTCTTATTGATCTGAACACTTACACCCCCCTTGTACAATCCAATGGAATTGTCAGGAGTCACTATCCCCAGGGTCGCCCAGGCCCTCGTTCATGACCCCAAAGCCCGAACCCTCACCATCCAAGACCTCCCCGTCCCTGCCCCTCGCGGCTCGTCTCCGGAACACCTCCTCCGGGTCCACGCCGTGGCGCTCACAAACGGCGAGCTCGCCTGGCCAGAGCCAGCCGCGGTCGCCCGCCCGATCCCGGGCTATGAGGTCGCGGGCGTCGTCGTCTCGGCCCCCGGCGGCTCGCCTTTCCAACCTGGCGCCGAGGTCTATGCCCGTACTGCCTTTGAACGCCCGGGCAATGCCAGGGAGTACAGCATCGCGACCACCGCCGAGCTGGGCCGCAAGCCGTCTACGCTTTCTTGGGAGGAGGCGGCCACTGTGCCCCTCTCGGCGCTGACAGCGTGGCAGGCGCTGTTTGTCCACGGCGGGTTCACGGCGCCCGGTGATGGAGACGGAGATGCGAACGCCAAGAAGAGGTTGCTGGTGACCGCGGCGTCCGGGGGTGTCGGCATCTTCGCTGTGCAACTTGCGCGGTGGGCGGGCGTCGGCAACGTGGTCGGGACTTGTGGACCAGCGAATGTGGGCTTTGTCAAAGCCCTTGGGGCAGACGAGGTCCTGAACTACCGGGTCTTCGGCAACTTGGCCAAGTGGGGTGGCGAGAAGTTTGACCTGGTAATCGACTGTGTCGGCGGAGAGACTTTGTCGCAGGCCTGGACCTGTGTCAAAGACGGCGGAAGTCTTATTGGTATCGCCATGCCGCCGGATCTGAAGAAACCTACCCAGGTGGTGGCGGGGACGGTCCACAGCATCTTCTTCATCGTCGAAGCAGACGGGAAGCAGCTCGAGAGGGTGACGGAGCTGATCGAGGCTGGCAAACTCCAGACGGCCTTTGACTCGGCGTTTCCACTGGGCAACTATGACGAAGCGTTTGCGAAAGTGAACGGCGGCCACGCCAGGGGGAAGGTGGTCTTACAACTAGCCTAGCAGGGCAAAGCCTTTTCCTCCACGAGGGGAAAAATGGACGATTAGAGGTCAAGGCAGCAACGAGCCCTCCCCTTTTCAAGAAGTGTGCTTCCGGCGCTGCGGGCGTACAGGGAATCCAGCTTCAAAGAGAGGACCAAGCATTACGGGTGTCACCCCAGCTCCCCAGACAAGACGCAGAAATTGATCCAGCCATGGCCCGTATGTCCTCCAGGTAAGTCAGGGGGCGGAGGAGGATGGATAGCCCTAGCGCACAAGCCGTCCCGTAGAGGTGAGTCGAGTCACGGATGGCCATGCCAGCGGCCACAGCCTTTCAGACCTTCTCCTGCCCGTGATCTGAAGAACGGCGGCCCTGCTGAAAGCAAAGAGTACATGCGAGGCCGAAACCTGGTCCTCCAGCTTGGTGGTAAACGACATCGTACGAAGTACTGTAGGTCGCGCTGGGCGCCGTGATTTTACAGGGTGTGCAAGAAGGCTTCATTGACAGCCCCCGAAATGACCCGAGCCACAAAAAGTAGGCCGGTATCAGGCCGGTATGTTACGAGGCAGTCGTCGCGATGGAGGGCCCCGGAAGACAACGGTTGAGGCACCTTAGGAGGTATCTGCGGGTAGGGGGGTAGGCACGGAGGTAGGTACTGTATGTACAGTACTCCGTACCTAGCGAGCCCTAGGTACCTAGCGAGCCGCGGGAGGAGGGGACGTTATGTAGCACTCGGTCGGTTAAAGTGTGTAAGTTACACAGTATTTACATGCTTAAATTTACGAGTAAACGTAAACGCTGGTAGATGCATGGGTTCCCTGCTGCCTCAGGCGCTAAAGCACCCGGACTGGGGGAACGCCGGCATTCGAGTGGATCGCGCCCCCCTAAAACGGAATCGCGCCTCCGCACTCACTTTGACGCGCCTGCCATCACCGCTCAACGCGCGCAGCATCACATCGTCGCCCATGCGACTCTCGCCCGACACTGTCGCAGATGCAATCCATCAGGCCGCCACTCATGGAAGGCTCAGACAACGGCGCGACATCGCCACTCGCGGGCGATGCCGCCTCGCGACGCCGCTCCGGACGCGTCGTGCGAGTCCCCGACAAATTCGCCCCCGAGGTGACGCTGAACGTGAAACGTAAGAGGGGCGCAGATCTGGACGACGAGGACGAGGACGAGGACGAGGACGAGGAGAACGAAGCGCCCGCAGATGACGAACAACCCAGCGACGGAGACGATGCGGAACCGGGCGACGAAGACGCGCCACCGCGTCGGAGGAGGAACAAGCCCTCATCCCAGCTCGCCAGATCCAAAAAGCCGGCGGCGAAGAAGCCCAAGACCAATGGCGCGTCGTCCGGACACCCTGCCAACCTCCCGAGCAGGCCGAAGAAAGCGGTGCGCGTGGCAATTGTTGAAGAAGGCGATGGGCTCTATGGTACGTGCCGGGCCATCTCGTTAGGACTCTCTGCTGTGCTGATTCCACGTAGCGGACGTCTTCGGCTCTCGCGACGAGCCCGATGACGTTGTGACGCGATGGTACACAAAGTACCGGAATGCCATGGCGCCGGGGGTCGCCGATCTCGTAAACTGTGTTCTCCTGGCGGCTGGCTGCGACCAAGAGGTTACGGTTGACGACATCAATGATCCGGACAACTGCTCGAGTCGTCTGGCAGAACTTCAGGGACTCTATGAAGATGTAAGGCGTGCCAATCCGGAAAGCGACACGGTCGTTGACGCGATGCTAGCAACACATCACCGACTACCCCCTCATCTCTCGGGCGAAGACGACCCGATCGTTTCGCGAACGGCTGGTAGGCTTCTTCGCGTCGCTCATCAAGACTCTGCATGAAACCGATGTTTTGTACAATGAGCCGCCGTTGATGGACAACATTGTCCGCTGGGTGGCTTCCATGTCCTCTTCGACCCTCCGGCCTTTCCGCCACACAGCTACGACAGTCGCCTTGGCCATGCAGCACTCGCTCGCCAAGGTGGCGGGGACGCTCGACCAGCGGACGACAGTAATCACGCAGCAGATAGAGGCCGAGAAGAAGCGCCAAGCCAAGAACAAGGCCAAAGCGGGCAAGACGAAGCTTGCCGAGATTCAGAGGACCCTCGACGAGGCTAATCAGAACCGAGAGACCTGCGGCGACTACATGAGGGAGTTCTTCGACATGGTCTACGTCCATAGATACAGGGATGTCGACCCGCGGCTGCGGACCGAGTGTGTGGAGGCGCTGGGCTCTTGGATCTGGGTCCTTCCTAACGTCTACATGGAACCCGAGTACCTACGGTACCTCGGATGGATGCTGTCCGACATCGTGCCGTCGACTCGGCAGGAGGTACTCAAGCAGCTCGCCCGGGTTTTCAAGCGCGACGCCGAGAAGTTAGGCCATTTCATCGACCGCTTCCGACCACGCCTGATTGAGATGGCCACGAAAGATTCCGATGCAGGGGTGCGAGTCGCAGCCTTGTCCGTCATTACGAACTTGCGGTCGAGGGGCATGCTGGAACCTGATGAGATTGACATGATCGGCCGCCTCATGTTCGACTCGGAGGCCAGAATACGGAAGGCTGCGGTGACCTTTTTCGACGAAAGCATCAAAGAGGTCATGATCGACAAGGTGGAAGCCGTCGGGGGCGAGGACGCCATCCAGGAGCTCTTCAGTGACGAGCAGAACAGCTTCGACTCACCGCGGGCGGACTGGCTCAACGTCAAATGTCTCGGTGAACTCATGGCCGTCTACGAGGCTCAGTTGGAAGCCGAACACCCTACCGAACCACTGCGCGGCCTCGACGCGGCCTCTGAGATGCTGAGCGCGGCACTTCCCGAGACCAGGATCTCCCTGGCCTCCCAATCTCTTTTCGAAAAGATCTCCGTCGTCCAGGAGTGGGGGGTTCTTGCGGGCTATCTTCTTTACGACCACAGCGTCAGCACCAAGACCCGGTCCAAGTCCAAATCGAAGTCCGCGGAAGACGTGTTCAGGGAGGCGGTGGCGCCCTCACCGGCGGAAGAGGCGATTCTCCTCGAGGTTCTCACGTCCTCCGTCAAGGCAAGCCTCGCTCAGGAGCGGGACTCGGATAAACACAAGAAAAAGGTGGTCAAAACAGACGGCGGGGAGTCGCTGCAGGAAGACGCGGCGCTCCATGTGGCCATCCTGATCCCCAAGCTTCTTCGAAAGTTCGGCGCGGAGCCGGGTACCGCCACCATCGTCATGCGATTGGAGCACGCCCTGGACCTGGATGTTTTTCAGCAACTACGTCAAGATTCGACTACATACGCGAGGCTCCTGGACGAGATATGCACGCAGTTCGACCGGCATGTTGACAAGGGGGTCGTGTCAGAAGCCACGGCGGCACTCCTCCACGCTCGCAAGTACGACGAATTGGAGGAGATCACGGACGCCAAGGTGTCGAATCTGTGGGAAACAACACTCAACTCGCTGCGAAACTTCGACAAGGTGAGCGAACTCTCGGCACGCCGGAGCCTGGAAGTCGACGCGGCCACCGAGCTCTCCAACATTCTTTTCAAGATTAGCAAGCTGGCCAGCATCTCGGACTGCGTCGAGATCCTGGAAACCAAGGGCATCTCGATCGACTCGAGCTCGCCGGCGATCGACATCCTCGTCAAGACGGTGCATCGTGGTCAGTTTGAGGAGCCCGACGACGACCTCGACGATATCGAAGACGGCTTAGCCGCTCATGCGATCCGCGGCTGCCAGTTCTACTTCATGTGGAAAGTACGCGCTCTCCTGAGGGCGGTCAAGCAGCGCTCTGAGATCCCTAACACGGTGGTCGACCCGCTATCCATCCTACGGAAAGGATTTGAGCTCAATCTTGTCAAGAGCTTCTCGTCCCGCGCCTACAACGACGACCTACGCCTCTTCGCTTCGGGTAGCCTTTGCGACCTTTGTACCCTCTTCGGGTCGCTAAACCGCGCCATCGGCCAGCCCGCGCCGACAGAAAAGTATCACAACCTGGGCGTGCTCATTCAGGAAGTTCCTTCGGCCTTGGTGAGGGAGCTGATCTCGATCCTCGACCGCGCGGAGCGCTCGTACGCCAAGCGCGCCAAGAAGACGCTCAACGAGCCGGCCGAGGACGAAGACCCGCTCGACGACGATCAGCTGTCGGACGACGAGGCCAGCGACGACCTGCCGCTCGAGGAGCGCCGGGCCGGCGAGCTCACGGCCGAGCGCGCTTTATGCGAGTTCGCAGGCAAGCTGGTGCTCGTGCTGCTGGCCAAGATGGCCGACCAGTCCGGGCCCAACGCAGGTCAGCTCAAGCGCCGCCTGCTACGCAATCAAGCCAAGCTGGGGCCCAACTATAAGGAGATCGTGTCGTACCTCGACGAGGTCAAACTACGCGAGGCGCTGGAGAGCGGTGCCGGGGCTGGTGGCAAGAAGAAGAGCGCCACGGCCAAAGGGAAGGAGCCCTCCAAGAAACCGGCGCTCAGTGAGAGGATCGTCCTCACGGGCGATGACGACGGCGATGACGATGACGATGACGAGATCGAGGACCCATTTGAGAGCCCCGAGCCCGAGGAAGGGACGGTCGAAGACCTACGGCGACGAGGGCTGCTGGAGGACCCTATCGAGGAGCCCGATGAGGAGGATCGGGACGGACAGGCAGCGACTGCCAGCGACGATGGTAGTATTCTGGGGGACTAAGGCGGAGCGCGGCATCAGAATTGTCATGAGAAGATCGAGTATCAGGAACCTTTTGAGGGCTGGTTCTGGGATTCGGCTGGGACATGGCTCAGCGATCCCACGGACGCGGTTGGCTCCGTGTATTCCTTTCCTTGCACCTTGGCAGCTGCGCAGTTGTAATCTTGACAGCACGAGCTTCAGAAGAATGTCGAGTTTGACGGTGCCTTGATGGCTTTGCGCTGGGTATTAACGTCGCGGCTGAGGAGGGTACCTACCTCCCTGCCGCCCGCTCCAACCGTATTCTGGCGGGCGACATCCTACACAAAGATCTACAAAACGGTCAACGTATCTTTTCTCTAAGCGGCGCGCCTCGAGCTACAACGTACCGTACGGCAGACGACATACATTGGAGATCGCCATGATGCTCGTTCGGTGTCCAGCCCTTTGCTTCTCATATGAGGGCAATCTTGGTCCCAAAAAGGCCAAATACGCGCTCCCATCGTAGTCCCTGCCCCGCGTCCATCTTGTCCGGCTGCCTCGTCTTCATCTTGACGCCGTATTGCCGAATGCAGCAGTAGAACGGCAGATTCCGGATTTGCGAGCTCTTGGGCGCCGTCCGTCCCGCGGCGTGATTTTCCTCGGGCGAATCCGGCGGGCGATTTTGGTAGCCAGCACGAGAGTTTTTGGGTTGGGGCTCTAGTTTCCTCAACTCTGCCTCCGCTTCCTTCTTCTCCGCCAGGTCGCCCCAGAGGGTGAACATGCGTTCGCGCAGATGACGAAGGGTCTCCTCGTCCTGCCTCAGATCGGTCGCATCGAGATTCGTCAGGAGCTGGGCGTCCTGGTGATCCACGATGACCCAGATCCGCGCTGGGGTAGCACCGCGGGGGAGAGGAGATGCGTCCTCAAGCTGCAGTTTGAAGCACCACTCCCATTCCCGCTTGATGCCCGGCGCGTCTTCCTCGTCGTCCGACAACGAAGAGCATGACCCGGGCAAGGAGGAGATGCTGCCACCGTGGGAAAGACAGTCGTACTCGTTCACTTTGCGCGAGATGGCGAAGTCCTCCAGGCCTCTCGGCTGGAAGTCAACGACGCGGACGCAGGCGCGGCACTTGGTGTTGACGAAAGGGAGGCGCAACCTGACCTCGTCGCCGCCAACCGTTGTCGTGTAGAAGACAGGTTCCACGAAGGATGACAGGGAATCGATCTTCTGCTCCGGAGACTCGCATTTCACTGCAGAACAGTTAGGGTAACGGCTCTTGCGTTGCGAATGTAGGAACCAAGAACTTGCGTTGCTTATTGACGTCCGAAACCGTAACCGTAATGTGCTCCTGCTCCGTCGCCCTGGCCATTTTCTGCTGTAGAGCGCGTCTCTGCTTCCGATTGGGCAGCGAGTTGTCTTTCGCCTTGGGCTGTGGCCCCTCAGGAACCCCCCCGACGGCCTTCCGCTTCTTGGAGCCATTCTCCGCCTTGAGGTACTCCTTTTGCTTTTTGACCAGGCGCTCGTAGTCGCGCTTCCTCCGCAGAGCCTCCTTGAGGCGGGGGTCGACGTTCTCCGGCTCCTGCCTGACGTCGAGGACGGCTACCTGGGCACGAGAGCTTCTGAAAACTCTGTCTTCGCGCAGGAAACCCTCTAGATTGCTGTTATTCCTCCCGTATTTGATTTGAACGTTGCCAAGGTGAAGCCAGTCCCCGGCTTTGGCCTGCCCGCGGATGCAGGAGGCATGGGGCTCCCAGACCGACATCTGCATGGCCATCTTGCCAAAGGGCCCGCCCCATGCCCGCTGTTCTGTCCCTTTAGAGAATCGATTCAAGTAGCCGCATGGGTCGTCGTAACGCTCGTGCGTCGCCCCTGTTTCCGCTGCGCGGTCGAAGAAGGCGAGATTCTCCGTGTAGTCGGACACCCACATGCTGATCCTGTCGCCGAGATCAAAGGGATCGTCGACAACCTGCACGATCAGATCGTGGAAGCTTGTGTCTCCGACGTCCTTCAACTCGGCAAATTTGCCCTTCTTGACGTTGAGGGAGTCTTGAGCCCTGGTCTCGAAGACATCTTGGTCCGGGATGCCGTTCCCGCCCACCTCATGGAACAGCCACGACACGAAGGCTTGCTCCTCTGCGGTGGGCTGAAACCTCTGCGGGCCGATGGGCGCTCGCAGCGCATCTTGAGCCGGAGCTGGAGGTTCAGGGATCAGGGAGGCTGAGTAGACGTGCCAGCTGGTGGTTCTGTTCGTCAGGAGAGACTTGTTATGGTTGTACATTTGAAACTGCCACCGCCGTCAGCCAGAGCTGGTCGATGCGGTGAGGGGGTGGGCGGTGGTCCAAACATGCCTTGATAGAGTGCAGGATGATGACGTCCCCCGACGCTACTATAGGTAGGTCCTCCTTTTTGGGCCTGAAGAGATTGACAGCCAAGCTCAATGCTTCTGCATCTGCCGTCTCATCGACAATGACGAGGGTCATCTTCCAGTCTGTGCTGTCCATCAGCAATGCCTTCATCGGATAAGGGTGGCGGAAGAGACTGACCTGTGCCAGTGGTCCGGAAGGGAAGTCGGCAATCCTTGACGATGCCCACCACATGAACCAACCGACCGACAAACTCATCTGTGTTGATGAGATCCCGTATGGACACGAACTTGTCCGGCAAGGCAGCTCGCCCGCCAGCCTTCTGGGTGGGCCGGGAGGGCATGGTGCTAGTGACCGACCGTTTGCGTCACTTGATTCTCCGGGTTCCAGGGTTGTGTCGATAGTCGCCCGTCGAGTGGTCACATAGAGAGCGTATCGTATTCTCCCCTCGATAGCCTACGCAGTACGTAGGTAGGCGGGCTCGAGGGGGGTTACCTAGGTACCGACCGACCTCCTCCGTCGGGGATGTTGAGGAACGACGCGTCCGGAACACAGGGGCGCGACTCGAACTAACATTAGGCGGGTTAGCTCGAGTTACGGAGTACTGTACTGGGTACTGTACGGAGTACTGTACTGGGTACTGTACGGAGTACTGTACGGAGTACTGTGTAGGTCCCGTTGGCTGGGGCATGGCTTGTGGCCTGTGCGCGAATCCACCCCCCCATTCTCAGTGACTTTCCTGTAGGTACTCGCACGGAGTACATTTATTTAGGGGGATGGAAGCACCGTGACCGTTACGACGGAAAGCTGCCCCCCCGCGTTCTCGCTGGACCTTTCGTGGTGGGGGATGGCTGCCTCAGGTTGTTGCCTGGAAAACCCCACAGTGACTGTCATCGGCAACGCACCGTCAAACGCCTACGGCAACAAGCGTGCGCTGGCAGACCGTGCCACGGTGCGGCATCGGGACGTCGCACCCTGCACTCGTCAATTCTCTCCGCCTTTCTGCACCCTTCTGTTCTGGGAACCTGCATCCAAACCAACCTAACTTCCCGCTTTTC
>Ga0247777_1000090_pt1 | contig 25231 bp, 13 predicted proteins | sample UWRJL154409C5_FD_179937 | JGI IMG/M metagenome (GOLD analysis project Ga0247777, IMG submission 179937) | Plant litter microbial communities from Arlington Agricultural Research Station in Wisconsin, United States - UWRJ-L154-409C-5 | ecosystem: Environmental > Terrestrial > Plant litter >...
TAGCTGTTAATAAAATAAAATATAAAGATATTGTATCTATTCCTAAATGTATATTAAATATTTGCATATTCATATTTTCTTCAGGAAATTGTAGTTCATTACTACTAAAATTAAAAAGAAAAAAAAGAAGAATAACTATTCCTAAATTCAACATTGAAGAAAATAAAGCTACATATTTCGAGTAAATTAATGATTTTTTTCAAAGGCTGGAAATAATTAGTATACCTAACATAGGGATACTTATTATTGAAGTTAACATGAACAATTGCTCATGTTAGAATTATCTTTTAAATTAATGATTCTTTTAAAAAAAGATAACTAATGATATAAAAATTAAATTATAGATATTTATGCGTAAAAATTTAGGATATTGTTAATGAAAAAAGTTTTACAACATAATATATATTTAGCTATTTAATAGAAAAATTTTAATAAATATTATACTATATTAATATTTATTAAAAATGCATCAAATTCAAATAATACACATGGGATTAAAATAATATATGCAAATAAAATAGGAAGCATAACAGTTCAACAAAATGTCATTAATTGATCAAAACGTATTCTAGGAAATGAAGCTCTTACTCAAATAAATGTAAACACCATAAAAGATGTTTTAAGGCCTAAAATTAAACTACAAAATAAGCTATTAAATATAGAATTTTTATGTAAATACTCTACTTTAAAGTTTTCATATTGATATATTCAATTTATATCAAAAAAATAGCTTCATATATAATTAAATATGTCTAATATATATATAAATCCCTCAGTTATTAAATAACCCCCTAAAAAAAGTATGCTAATTAGGATACACATTAATAATATACTACCGTATTCAGCTAGAAAAAAAAATACAAATATTACCGCCGCGTGTTCTGTCATGAATCCGCTAACTAATTCGGATTCGGCCTCAGCAAGATCAAATGGAGCTCTATTTGTTTCAGCTACTGAACCAATAAAAAATATTAAAAATATAGGTAATAATGGTATTAAAAATCATATGATTTTTTGGAATTGAATAGTTGTATTTAAATTTAAACTATTAGTTATCATTACTATTATTAATATTGCTGAACTTAAAACTAATTCATAACTAATAAGTTGAGCTGTACTACGTAATGACCCTAAAAAAGCATATTTACTGTTAGCACTTCATCCAGCTAATAATATTCCATATGTAGCTAAAGAAGATACAGCTAAAATATATAATATACCTAAATCTAAATCAGAGATAGATAATCCTGGAGCATAAGGTATAACAGCATAACCTAATAAAGAAAATATTAAAGTAATAACGGGTCCCAAAAAAAACAAGAATAGGTTAGCTTGTGTAGGGGCAACATATTCTTTTAATATTAATTTTAATGCATCAGCAAATGCTTGAAGAAGTCCATAATAACCTACTATATTTGGCCCTAATCTTCTTTGCATACTTGCCATAGTTTTTCTTTCTGCTACTGTTACATATGCTACTCCCAATAATGTTGGCAATATTAGTACAATTACTTCTAATAATGGTGAAACCATTAATAACTTAGTAATTATACTTTCATATATAGGAATAAAAATACTCATAATTTTGTCTATTCTATTGAATTTTATTAAAGCTTTGTTGAATATTAATTTTTATAATATAATTATTGACTCTCAAGGTAAAATAATTTTCATTGTATACCTGGCTTAATAGCCTTATAGTAAAAATTATTCTACTACAATTTAGTTATCTTACTTAGTAAGGTAGCACTTTTAGATTCTTTCTTTTTTATAAGAAACTAATGTAAATGGACTAAATAGACCAATTAAAAGAAGAGTGATTTGAACACTCATATTATTTTACATAATATTATAATCTTGTCCATGACAATTCTTTTTTGTTAAAATTAAGAAAAACAATAAATTATATATATATAATATAAAAATTTAAGAACCTCAGTAATACATTGATATATAAAGAAAAATTCAAACAACATCTACAAAATGTCAGTATAATATACCAGCTTCATATCCTAAATGATGATGTTGTGTTAAATGATATTGTAAAAGACGTAAAAGACCTACAGATAAAAATAATGTTCCTATTATAACGTGTAACCCGTGAAAACCTGTACCAAAAAAAAAACAAGTTCCAAATGCACCATCACTTATAGTAAAAGAAGATACATTATATTCTATAACTTGAAATAAAGTAAAAACTATTGCTAATATAATTGTAAAGATTGTACCATATAATCCTCCAGATCTTTTTTTATTAATAAGAGAATGATGAGCAAATGTAATAGTTGCACCACTTGATAACAATATAACTGTATTTAATAAAGGTAATTCAAAAGAATTAATAGGTTCTATTCCTAATGGAGGTCATTGAGAACCTAATTCTACAGTTGGTGATAAAGCACTATGAAAATATGCTCAAAAAATAGCCGCAAAAAATAAGGCTTCAGATACTATAAATAATATTATTCCCATATGTAATCCTTTTTGTACTGCCAATGTGTGATCACCTAAATAAGTACCTTCTGCTATTACATCTTTAAATCATAAAGACATTGATGTAATTACTAATATAATATTTATATAACAAAATATATACCCTTTTTCAAAATTATGCATAGATAAAGCAGTGATTAATGTCAAAGATAATAATGAAATACTAGTATTGATGGGTCAAGGGGAAGGTGAAACTAAATGAAAAGGATGTTTTTGTACATTTTTTAAATTGTAACTAGTAATTTGTATTTTAATAAAAATTTTTTAATTAAATAACTCTTTTAATTTCTAACTAAATAAACCGGAATATCGGTTACACCTCATTCTAGAGTCGAACTAAAATCAAAATATTAGAAGTATTTTGCTCTGCCATTGAGCTAATGAGGTTTTTATTAAATCTTAAAAAAATTACATATTTTCTTAAAAAGTTTACTATAATTCCAAATATATTTTCATTTCTTTAAATTTATTATTTATTATTTAAATTTAAAAAACCAGTAGTTATGCCTAAGAATATAATTAATAATAATAAGATTATAGCCATAATGTTTAAAAAATTAATATAAATTAAATAAAAAATAATACCTGATATGATATATAATGCATAATTTGTTATAATACCATTATTAAAACTATTAATATTTTTACTAATTAGTAAAAATAATTTTTGTAACCCATAAGGGCCTACATATTCTATACTACCTTTATCTAAAATTTTAGAAGTTTGACCTCCACATATTAAAACTAAATTTACAATATATTTATTATATAGTAATTCTATAAAAAAACGTTGATTAAAAAATCCATAAATTAAATATCCTAACTTATCTCATTTAAAGTTATTTACAATATAGGGATAAAATTCATGGATAATAATTGAAAATCCTATTACAGACATAGTTAAAATTAAGGGTATTAATTTTAATAAGCCTGTAACACCAAATTCAGTGTCTATAAAGATTTCTTGCAATGGATGAATATATATACTATTTTCAAAAAATCCTGTACCTAATCCTATATAAATTTCTTTAGTTAGGAATCCAAAAAATATAGAAAAAATTGCGAGTATTACTAATGGAAAACTCATAAAAAAATCTCCTTCATGGGCACTTGTATAATATCTATGAGATCCATTAGGATTACTTAAAAAAGTTAAAAATAATATTTTTAAAGAATATAATGAAGTAAAGACCGCGCCTATAATAGCAATAACATAAACAGCTATACTATAAAAATTATATGATCCAAATGAAGATTCTAAAATAAAATCTTTACTATAAAATCCTGACATAAAAGGGAAGGCCATTAAACTTAAACTTGCTATTAAAATAACAGAATAAGTTAAAGGTAATCAATGTATTAATCCACCGTATTTTCTTAAATCTTGATTATCTACAATGGCGTGGATTACTGCTCCTGCGCCCAAAAATAATAATCCTTTATAAAAAGCATGGTTTATAAGGTGAAACAGTGCTAAATTATATGAAGATAAACCTATTGATATAACCATCATACCTAATTGACTCATAGTAGAATAAGCTATAATTTTTTTTATATCTCCTTGAAATAATCCTACTATAGAACTAAATACTGTTGTTATAGCACCTAATCATAAACATATTAAAAGTAAAGTAGGACTATATTCTATAAAGGGTGAAGAACGTATTAATAAATACACACCAGCAGTAACCATTGTGGCCGCATGTATAAGTGCTGATACAGGAGTAGGACCTTCCATAGCCATAGGTAATCAAACGTGAAGACCTATTTGAGAACTTTTTGCCATAGCCCCTATTAATAAAAATATTCCTATTATACTTACTATAGTTGTATTAATATAAGAACCTAATGAAAATATAGTGCTATATTCTATATTACCTAAACACCATAATAATCCAAATATCCCTAAAGTTAAAAAACAATCTCCAACTCTATTTGTTAAAAATGCAGATATAGAGCTTTGATTTGCAGCTATTCTTGTGAATCAAAAATTAACTAAAAGATAAGAACAAACTCCTACACCTTCTCAACCTACAAACATTAATAAATAGTTATCCGCAGTTACCAATATTATCATCATAAAAGTAAATAAACTTAAATAACTAAAAAATCTTTGAGAATGTGGATCATTACTCATATATCCTATAGAATATATATGAACTAAGGAACTAATAATTAAAACAGGTATTAACATTGAAACTGTTAAGCTATCAAATTGAAAGCTTCATACTATATTAATAGTTTCAGTAACAAGTCATTCAAATAAAATTATAGAAATAGGATTATTATTCAATCCTACTTCAAAAAAAGCAGATATAGATAACAAAGTTGTTATTATTATACTTAAACTACTTATAATACGAGACCCGTACATTCCAGACATTCTTCCTAAAAACCCCGAAATAATGGATCCTAATAACGGTAATAGTATTATAGATAAATACATTATTTATATTCTATTACGATACTACCTCTTAATCTATAAAAAGCAACTAAAATTGCTAACCCTATAGCTGATTCAGCACCAGCAATTATAATAATATATATAGCATAAGCCTGAGCTACTATATCATCTAAGTTGATAGAACTTATTAAAATTAAAAATGTTATAGATAATAACATTATTTCAATAGATATCAACATTAATATAATATTTTTTCTATTAAAAACGAACCCTAAGATTCCGATTAAAAAAAGTATTAAAGTTAAATTCATATGTTTGTTTATATACTGTATAAAAATATTCGGGTATTATATTTTTAAAGCATTATAAAACACTTTAAAAATATAAGATTCAATTTTTAATGTTTCATTTTATGAAACATTAAAAATTTACTTACAATTCTAAAAGTTTTAACGAAAAAATTTTTTTTATCGTGTAAAACATAATTTACCTTTTAAAATTGGATGATATGACGCTTAATATAATAGATTTTTATGAAAACCTAAGGGTATATAAGACTTGAACTTATATATTAACGGCCGAAACGCCCTATTTTACCATTTAAATTAATACCCCTTTTTAACTAAATCCATTAAATTTATAGAAATTATAATACTTATTCATAATTGTATAATCAATTTACAAATTTTGAAGGATTAATAGATTCTATTGCAATAGGCATAGATGAGTGTAATATACCACATATTTCAGAACATTGACCATAAAATACTCCTTCTCTATTAATAAAGATAGAAATTTCGTTTAATCTACCGGGATATGCATCACATTTTATTCCTAAAGAAGGGCAGGCAAAAGAATGAATAACATCACCGGCTGTAACTAAAATTCTAATATGTGTCAATTCTGGTAATATTACTCTATTATCTACTTCTAACATACGTAAGGATCCTGGCTCTAAATCAGATTCAGGTATAATATAAGAATCAAATTCTATAAATTCATCGTTAGAGTCTAAAAAATCTGGATATTGGTAACTTCAGTATCATTGATGTCCCTCTGCAATTATTGTCATTGAGGGGTCATTAACTTCATCCATAAGATATAATAATTTAAATGAAGGAAATGCTATTAAAATTAAAATAATAGCTGGTGTTATTGTTCAAATTAATTCAATTAATGTACCATGATTTAAATATTTATGAGAAATAGGTGATTTTGTGCTAACAAAATTATACATAATTGAAAATAATATTCAACCTACACCGAAAAGTATAATAATTAAGTAATACATAATTATATCATGTAATTCTATTAAACCTTCCATTTGAGGTGTAGCACTGTCTTGAAAATAAATACCTCAAGAACTAGGGGCATCTAGTTTAATTATAAAATCAAAATTATAAAAAAAACTCCCTATAACACTTGATTGTAAGGGTAAATTAACAAAAGCATGAGGTTTAGGAGGGCTGTTTAAAGATCACTCTAAACTTGTATATGATCTTGACAAATATACTCTTAAAGCATCATTAAAATATGAAGGTGTAATTCAAGGATTTCTTGATGCTCTTTCACCTTTAGTTAATTGTTGATAAACAATAACTAAAAATATAAAAGCTGCTACTACACTAACAATAGATCCAAAACTACTAACTACATTTCATCCTGTATAAGCATCAGGATAATCACTTATTCTTCTGGGCATTCCCTGTAAACCTAAGAAATGTTGAGGAAAAAATGTAAGATTAACCCCTGCAAATAATATTCAAAATTGAACTTTAGATAAAGTTATGTTATAGTTTACTCCTAATATTTTAGGAACTCAAAAGTATCATCCTGCAAACATAGCAAATACAGCTCCCATACTTAAAACGTAGTGGAAATGAGCAACAACATAGTAAGTATCATGAAATGCAATATCTAATGAAGCATTAGCAAGTATTACACCACTTAATCCCCCTATTGTAAACATAAATACAAATCCTAATGCAAATAGCATAGAAGGTGTTAATTTTATAGAACCACCGTAACATGTTGCTAACCATGAAAAAATTTTTATACCCGTAGGTACAGCTATAATTAGTGTAGCGGCTGTAAAATACGCTCTTGTATCCACGTCTAAACCTACAGTATACATGTGGTGACTTCAAACAATAAAACCTAATATTCCTATAGACATCATGGCATAAACCATACCTATGTATCCAAATATTGTTTTATTCGAATTGGCTGAAATAGTTGTACTAACTATACCAAAAGCTGGTACAATTAATATATATACTTCTGGGTGTCCAAAAAATCAGAAAAGATGCTGAAATAAAATAGGATCACCCCCACCTGCTGTTTCAAAGAATGATGTATTAAAATTTCTATCTGTAAGAATCATTGTTATTCCACCAGCTAATACTGGTAAAGATAATAATAATAATACTGCTGTAATAATTACAGCTCATCCAAATAAAGTTAATTTGTGTAATTTAATACCTGGAGTTCTCATATTAATAATTGTAGTTATGAAATTAATTGCCCCAAGAAGTGAACTAACTCCTGCTAAATGTAAAGCAAAAATAGCTAAATCTACACTAGGTCCACTGTGACTTTGTACCCCGGCTAAAGGAGGATAAAGAGTTCATCCTGTACCTACACCTCCTTCTATACAAGCAGAAAATACTAATAGTATAAGACTAGGGGGTAATAATCAAAAACTTATGTTATTTAGTCTAGGAAATGCCATATCAGGTCCACCTACCATTAATGGTAATAAAAAATTCCCAAAACCTCCTATTAAAGCAGGCATAACCATAAAAAATATCATGAGTAGCGCATGCGCAGTAATTATACTATTATATAATTGATTATCAGATATGTACTGGACACCTGGTCCACTTAATTCTAATCTTATTAATACTGAGAAAGCTGTTCCTAATAAACCAGAAAATAATGCAAATAGTAAATATAAACTACCAATATCTTTGGCGTTAGTTGAAAAAACCCATCTTTCAGTTATTAAACCGATAGAAGAATTATATCTTAACATATTTGAATTTAATTTATTAAAATACTGATCTATTTCTTTTGATGACCCGATTTAAGAAATTAATTTTTTTTGAATTTTTTTAAAATAATAATTTTATTTATATACATTATACAATGATATATTTTATTTAATAAAAATATCAATTAATATAATTAAAAATATCTTTGTCTTCTTATAATATTAGAATATGTTTATACTAATAATTGTGAAATATTAATATTTCAACCAAGAATTTTTTTTTCAAAGTAGATTAAAATTATTTAATAATTTAAAAGTTATTTATTTGAAAATAATTTTTTTTTTAGATTTTAAAGGGATCGAACCTATTTTTTTAGATAAATAATTTCTCTCTAAAAATGTACCTTTTTTATGAAAATCTTTTCTTTATTTTACTTTTAATGTCGATAAAAAAAACTAGGTTACACATAGTAGTAATAAATCCTGTCGCTTCTGAGAACGCAAATCTTAAAATAGTATAAGAAAAATAAATTGACCTTTTAATAAAAGGTTTTGTTACATCTAAAATTAATGCTCAAAAAATTAGACCTATTCCTACTCGAGCACCTGTTAAACGAGTACCTATAATTCTTATTGCTTGTATGATTTATTATTTTTATTTTGTTAATTTTACATGATTATATAATAAAATATTATGTTCATATTTTAACTTTTAAGTATTAATTATCAATGTTAAAAAAAATATTTCATTTTAGATTTGAACTAAAATTTAGTAATACCTACATTATGCTTTACCTGCTTTTAAGCTAATGAAATTTTTTTTAGTTTATAAAGTAATTAAATAAATGCTTTTGGCTTAAAATAATCAAATAATCTAATTTAAAATATTATACATTATTGATTTATAAAAAAAAGATTTTTAGTTATTCGATAATTTGTTTTCGATTCAAGAAAGTAAAGGAATTATTATAATAAAGTACCCAAAATAAAATATTGTGGCACATTGTCCTACTGTTACAAAAGGATCTTCTACGTGTTTTGCTCCAATTACTAATAATATTAAAAAATTAGCAACAAATATAAAAAAAGCTATTTTATTTAAAGGTCTAAATTGTAATCCTTTAGTTTTACCTAAATCTGTTCAAGGTAAAACCAGAATAATTAAAATAGCTGCGAACATAGTTATTACCCCTAATAATTTGTTAGGTATAGATCTTAATATAGCGTAAAAAGGTAAAAGATATCACTCAGGAACAATAGCAGAAGGAGTTTGCATTGGATTTGCCATTATATAATTTTCGCTATCCCCTAATAAATTTGGATTAAAAAATACAAATAATGACAATACTATAAAAAAAATAAAGAAAGTTATTAAATCTTTAAATAAATAATAAGGAGCAAAAGATATTCTATCATAATTTCCTGATATTCCTAAAGGATTGCTTGATCCAGCTGTATCGTGAAGAGCTATTAAATGCATTAACACTAAAGCTGCCAATATAAAAGGTAGTATGTAGTGAAGTGCAAAAAATCTATTTAATGTTGCATTATTTACAGAAAAACCTCCTCAAATGAATTCAACAATATCTTGTCCTACTCAAGGAATAGCACTTATAAGATTTGTAATAACTGTTGCGCCTCATAATGACATTTGACCATAAGGTAAAACATAACCTAAAAATCCTGTACCTATCATCATTATAAGTATTATTGTACCAATAATTCAAACAGGTTTTCTTGTACCTTTATAACTTCCATAATAAATTCCTCTTCCTATATGTAAATATACGAAAAAGAAAAATGCAGATGCAGTATTACTGTGAATATAACGTATAACTCATCCATAATTAACGTCACGCATAATATGCTCTACGGAATTAAAGGCTTCAGCTACACTAGGGTTATAGTGCATAGTTAAGAATAAACCTGATACTATTTGAAGTCCTAAGCAAGCAGCCAATAATGAACCAAAATTTCAAAAATAACTAATATTTGAAGGTTGGGGTGAATCTATTAAATAAGAATTCATTAATTTTAATAAAGAATTACTCTTAAGTTTTCTCATATTATATTTTTAGAATAAATGTTGTTAATTAAAAGAAAAATAAATTATTTTTATTTTTATAGGAAAATTTATATTATTAATAAAGATTTATTAATAATATATTATGTATTATATATAATAATAGTATTTAAATAAGATTATGGAGGAATTGAACCTCTTCCTTTTGATTTGCAATCAAAGTATAGACCATCTATTTCACAATCTTTGTTTATAATAAAGTGCAGAATTTTTACGGGTGAATTTTAAAAATAGTTAAATAATATATTATTAATTGATTTTTTGTCTACTTTCTATTTTTAAGGCATTCTTACCTAATTCAAACACAAATCCTACAGTTATAATTATTATAAAAATAAGAACAATTATTAATCCATAAAGGCCATTTTCATATTCACTAACCGCAAAAGGGTATATCATAATTATTTCTAGATCTAGTAATAAGTATACTAGAGCAAATATAAAAAATTTTACTCCAAATTGAGTTCTATTTTGTCCTAAAAAACTATGAAAACCACATTCAAAAATACTATATTTTTCTTGATAAGGATTATGTGGTGCTAATAAGAAATTAATAATTATAAAAAGTATTGATAATACAATAACAACTATGAAAAAATACGTCATACTACTCATTTAATTTTCAAATATTATTTGTACCAATACGGTACCCATACTTAATCATTCTTTGTTCATAAATATAAATAGCATAATTATTAGTGTAATAATAGATATTGTAAAAGAAAATGGACTACTAATAATTATATTATGTGATCCAGTATTTTCTAAGTTATTTGAATTAAATTTAGGTAATTTACTTAATAAAAAAGTGTTTATTTTGTATTCTGACGAATAAAAAAAAATTTCTTTAATTAAAGTTAAGTAGTATACAGCACTTATTACACTAGTTAAGATTGCAATTAAAACTAAAAAAAAATATCCTTGATCTAAAGCTGCGCTTAATACCATTTGTTTACCAAAAAAACCTATAAGAGGGGGTATACCTATAAAAGAGAAAATTGTTATAGCTAAACTTAAAGATAACACAGGATTTATATAAAAATATCCTCTAAGTTGACTAATTAGTTGAATAGGAGAATTTTTTTTATCTATTAATTTATTTTGTTCTATATTGCTATTATTATAACAAAATAATGAAAATCCTATTGTTATTAATATAATAAAAATATTTAAATTACTTAGTGAATATTGAGTAATATAAAAAATAAATGCTTGAATTGATTCTATGTTTGAAATTGATAAAGCTAATAACATAAAACCTAAATGCGATATTGTACTATAAGCTAATAATCTTTTTATTCTGAATTGAGTTAAACCAAGAATACTCCCAATTATTAAAGATAAAAAGGAACTTATTATTAAGCTAAAAGTTCAATTTATTTCAAATAAATTATTTTTTGTAAAATGAACTAATTGAAATAAAAGAATAAATATTGAAATTTTAGCTATTATTGCCACAAATACTGTAACTATTGTAGGAAGACCATCATAAACATCAGGAGATCAGAAATGAAAAGGTGCAGCACTTATTTTTATTAAAAATCCAATACTTAATATTAATAATGAAAAATTAATGTAATTGGGTTTATATCAAAGATTTATATCATTTACATCTGTAATATTATTAATTATGTATAAAGCATCTAAATTACTAGTACCTGAATTAATATATAGTAAACTAATACCTAATAAAATAAAACAAGAACTTAATCCCCCTATTAAAAAATAGATTAAACCACTTGTAGTAGATAATTCTGAATTTCTATATATAGTACTAATTAAATATAATCCATAACTTTGAAGTTCTATAGATAAAAATATAGAAATTAAATCATTAGTAGATATTAATAAACTAGCTCCTGTTATTATAAATAATATAATTAAAGGATATTCTAAAATTTTAAATTGTTCTCCTGTTTTGTTAATTATTTTTGCCTGTAAATTAATTAATTTTTTTGTTGTTATACTTATATTATATAATTTTCTAGGATAAAAACTTGTCAATTGTAATATTATAATACTAAGTATAAATATAAATATTTGAAATATTTGTGTAATATTGTTTATATAAATTAAGCCTCCTTGTAATCCTACACCTTTACTTAAAATTGAAAAAGAAATAAGGTTTTGTAAAATACAATAAATAAGACCTATTATAGCTATTCTATTAAATAATATAGATAAATCTCGTCTTGTGATAACGGCATTAGAAAGCAATATAAATATTATAAGAATCATTATCATTTTTTGATAGAACCAGGAGAGAAATTCGAATTCTCATTTTTAACGCATGAAATTAAAGTTCTAACCAGTTGAACTATCCTAGCTTAAAGGATGAATATCTTGAATTGAACAAGAATTCATTGCACCACAAACAATTGTTTTACCTTTAAACTATATTCATCTTATGTTGGAGTGATTCGAACACTCAAAAATAAATACCAAAAATTTAGGACTTACCCATTAGTCAACAACATATAATTTTTAAACAAGAGTGCTTAGATTTGAACCAAGAATATGAAGGTTGAAGCTTCGTGTTTTACCAATTAAACTATACTCTTATATAGATGACAAGACTCGAACTTGCAAACATAACTTGCCTAAAAAGCACCTGTTTTCCAATTTCAGCACATCTATTGCTCGAGATAAGACTTGAACTTACAACCCAAATAGCTTCAATATTTTGCTCTACCAATTGAGCTTCACGAGCTTTTATATAAAAACATTATATATTAGATATTATTTTTAATTTATTTTGTATAATAATTTATTATTATATATTTTTGGAGAAACTAAGAATTGAACCTAGATTGATGACATGCAAGGTCATCGTGTTACCTTTACACTATTTCCCCTACCTTATTTTAAACTATAGCAGTTAATAAAAAGAGTCAAATTAATGCTCTAATATATCTAAGAAAGGATTTGAACCTATACGACCATTAGTCAATTAATTTTAAGTTAATTATGTCTACCATTTCATCACTTAGATTTCTAAGGCTAAAGTGAATTGAACACCTATGAGTACTGTTATGAGCAGTATGCTTTACCGAATTAAGCTATAGCCTCTTTTAAATTATTGTCCTAGTTAAATAAAATAATTTTTACTAATGCGGACGAAGGGGTTGCACCTATCATTTTTTGATCATGAGCCAAATATGTTACTATTACACTAGCCCGCATTTAGACTAGATGGGATTTGAACCCATGATATCAACATTGAAAGCGTTGTGTCTTAACCTCTTGACTACTAATCCTTTTATATTAGTCCAGTGTAAGTATCGCACTTACTTCTATTGAGTACAAAACAATTGCATTACTTTTATGCTAACCAGACTTGATATTTTTTTTATTTAGTAAATTATATTAATTAGTACTTTATTCCTGAAAAATTCTAAATTCTTTCAAATAAAGCCTATAATATTTCGTAATATTATATTACGTATATTTAAGAAATACTTTAAGGTAAGTTTCGAACTTATATGCTTTCAGTTCTTTACTTTAGTAAACTTAGCTTTCCTGCCATGCTTATACTATATATATTCATAAGTGATAATTTAGAATCATCCCTAATATAATAATTATATTATTATATTTTATATTAATATTGGGCATATAAACAACAGGTAAACCATAGGTTTACAAGGTATGTAAACTTGTTTTATAACAAAAAACATACTTCCTGTTCCTTTCGTACAAAGGTTGATCCTTATTATATTCTAATTTCCCCTAGAAGATAGAAACCATACTGTCTCACGACGTATTTAACCCAGCTCATGTAACTTTTTAATCGACGAACAGTCGCACCCTTCACAGTTCCTGCATCCGTGAGGATAAGTTAAGCCGACATCGAGGTGCCAAACATCGCACTCATTATGTACACTCTTGCGCAAATTAGCCTGTTCTATATGTTATTTACAATTTTCCAATTTTTTCAAATTGGTTCAGACTATGTTTTCATTTCTTATTTTTTTATATTAATATGTTATTTATTTTCCACTTACTCAACCTTTAGCTGCAAAGGCTCCTACACGACGTTTTGATTTAACAATTGAATAAGTAACATTTGGTTTAGAATATCCTCTATAAAGTATTGAACTTAATTTATTATAAGATGATTCTATATTTTTTAAACCCCCTATTCAATTTAATTTATATAAAGCTTTATCTGCTCTATAACGTCTAGTTAATCTTCCTTTTACCTCTAATTTTAAACCTCCTATGTTTTTATATTTAACTGAATTTAATAAGGATTCAAATATTATTCCTTTTGATTTTACACTATTATTTTTTTGAATATTTTTATAAAAATTGTTAAATAAATCTTTATTACTAGATAAATTATTATTTTTATATTTATTATCTATTAATAAATAATCTTTATTTTTTTTTTAAATTCTTCGTTCTATAATTGTATTTATATTAGGAAGTCTTACATTATTTATAATACCGTACATTCCTTTAAATACAGAAAAATATTTTCTTTTTCTTAATTTAAGGCTTAATAGTTTAGTAAAAATGTCTGAATTATACACAAAAGATTTTAAACTTACAATATTAAATTCTATTTTTTTATTTAGTATTCTCATTATAAAATTATTTAATTTATATAAGTAAGAGTATGTTCTATCTAATTTTTTTATAAATAATCTATAGGGATAAGTATATTTTTTATGTATACCATAATGAATTTTAAAAATATTAGTACTTAAATTTTTAGTTTTTTGAAATTTATTTCTTATATAAAATTTCTCTAAATACAACATAAAAATCTTTCATTCCTCAAATTTTTTTCTTAATTCTTTAATTTTATTTCTTAATTTTATTTCCTGATAAGATTTATTTATTATATATTTATATTTTAAATTATATAATAATTCTAAAAAAAATAAATTTTTTATCTCAAAAAAATAAAATCATATAAATATAGTAAATTTAGAATCATTAATTTTATTAAAAAAAGGAATAAAATGTCTGATTTTTAAACTATACTTTAACTTATTTAAACTATACATTAAATTTTTAAAAGATAAATATTCGTTAGTATATCCTCTACCTATATTTTTTATAAATATTTTATAGTTCTCTCAAATTTTAATGTTTATTTTATTATTATTTGAAATATATATTTCTTTAGTTAAAAAAATTATTAACTGATTAAAAAAAATATTTATTTTTTTTAATACTTCCAACTTAAAATATCTAGATATCATTCTTTTGCGTTCTGTATTTATAATATATAGAGTAATTATTGCTTTATTGTTAGTTTGTTTAATTTCTACATTACTAACATAAATTCTTCTTAATAATGAAACTCTTCTTATCTTAGACATATTTTTAAGATATAAAAATTTAGGTAAAAAATATAGATTAAAATATGAAATTATTATTTTATTAATATCTAAATGATTAACTGTAATATTTTTAATATTATTTTTATAATATGAATAAACAGTATTTATTCATTCTTTAGAGACAGGAGCTTCATATTTACTTCTATAATCGCTTAATTTAATATTTAAAGACATAAGCTTATAGTTATTATTTTTATTATTTTTAACAATTTTGAGTAATGTATTATTTTTCATAACTAATAAATTTTTTTTTAATTTTTGTTATTTTTTTTAATATAAAAAATAAGAAATGTTGGGCGTTAAGAAAATACTTTTGTATTATTTTCTGTATAGTCGTTGAACGGTTTTATCCACAGATAAATTTCGCTTCAAGTTTACTTTTTATAAAATAATCCTTAAATTTAACCCAATTTATTATCAAAAATTATACATAATTTTTATACATAATTTTTGAAGGACAAACATCCCTAGCGTAGCTTTTCCTATAATCCAAGACCTTTCCTTATTTGAATCTTGTGATCCTACGCCCTGCTTACGCAACTGTAAGATTCGTTGTTAATCAAACAGTAAAGCAAGATTTAGCCGTTGAGCTTACTAAGTAATAATCAATATTATTATAATTTTATAATAATTTAGAAAATAATAGATTATATCATAATATTTTCATTACTTCTAATTTCACGTTAGATTTAATCTTACCTAAAAAAAATTCTATATAAACTAGGTTATATAATATATATTGTTTTATATTTATATAATTATAGAAGATATAATGTAGTAATACTACATAAAATTACAAACAAAAAATATTTATGCGAATATACAAAATATTTGTATAATCACACTACATATTAATAATTTTAGATACACCCATTTACTCTTTATGGGGTCTGTGCCCCGCATAAACTGTCTCCTAATTAGAGATACCTTTACCTTAAGGCTAATCTTTATAAATATTTATATATCATATAGATATATTTTATAAAGCGAATTAGGTAAATTCACTAATATTATTTTTTAATTAATATTCCTGAATTAAAACGTAAACATGATAAATAATTACATAGGATAATAAGTTATATATACCTAATATTTATGAAAAATTCATATCTATATTGTATTCTCTATCACTCCTATAATTAGTAACAGTAAAGCTGCATAGGGTCTTCTCGTCTATCTAGGGGTAAACTGTATCTTCACAGTTATTCCAGTTTCACTGAGTCAATCATAGAGACAGCTGTTGTATCGTTAAATCATTCATGCAAGACCGCATTTAACGGCCAAGGCATTTCGCTACCTTAGGACCCTCACGTTAAGGCCGCCATTGACTGGGGCTTCTTACTAAAACCAAATTATTAAAATAATAAATAATTTTAGATTGTCACCAGCCAGCATCGGGCAGACATCACACTCAATATATAGATTTCCCCATCTTCTTGCAAAGTGCTGTGTTTTAATTAAACAGTCGTACAACATTATTTTATGCTTCTTCCTTTTTACCTGATATTAATCAAGACTAATGAGACCTCCTTATTCCGAAGTTACGTAGTTAATTTGCCGAGTTCCTTTATGATTGTTAGCTCATTAAACGCCTTCGTATTCTCTACTAACTTACTTGTTTCAGATTCTAGGTACGGTATTTGTTTATTTTATAAACTCATCTTTTTAGTTTATTGCAATACAAAATAAAAATTACATTTTTTCTAGCACATTTATCACTTTAAAATGTTGTTATGTAATATATCCATCGTTAAAATTTTTATATTTATAACTTAGGGGCCGTAATAATTAATCCATAAGCTTAAGGCGGAGGATAATTTGTTTCATAGACAAATTAATTTGCTATAAAAAATTATTATCCTTCTTATTAGTTACTCGTGTCACCATTATCACTTGAGTTATCTTATTATATTTTTCTTATATAAAAGAAGTGTCTAATATTAACTCAACGTTCTGCTACCCCATAATTAAATACAAATACTTGTATTTAATTATGGACAAGATGTCGGTATATTATTTAGATCCGTTAAATTTTCGATACCTCTAAAATTAACAAGTGTTCTGCTACGAATTCATAAAATTATGGCTGCTTCTAAGCCCATTTTCTTGTCGGCTTAAATAGAGACTGTCTTAATTTCACTTAAAAATAATTTTGGAACCTTAAATCTTGTTCTGGGCTGTTTCCCTTTTGACATACAACCTTATCACTCTATGTCTGATAATCTAAGATTCATCTTTGCCATTCCGAGTCTACATACTCACCGATAAAATCTTCTCAATTTCCCGATATCTACAAAAAATATAATTTATAATAAATTTAAACATTTTGTATGAGATTGAATTCTGTACCTGCTAAGATGTAACTTAAATTGCCTACGATTATAGGTTTCGCAGAAAACCAGCTTTCCTGGTCAGTATTGTCTTTCACTATACTTACCATAATTCTTCGGATATCTATGCAACGATATACCGTTCGGACTTTTATAATCCTGATTATGGTAAGATCACCAGGCTTCGGGTCTAACATTAGATGCTATTTATTTTTTTTAATAATTGGTTTAACTACGCATCAACTTGCAACTAATGTTAACTTGGTGACCCATTATACAAAAGGTACGTTCTTGCTTAATACTTTGCTTGAACTGCTTATAAAACTACTATTTATTTAAAATAATGAATAATCTTTCCCTCACGGTACTATTAATCTATTGCTTATATATATTATTTAGCCTTTGAGGAAGGTTCCCCATAATATTCAAACTGGTTTTAACCAGCTTTACTATTCTTAGACTCTTCTACGTTCATTCTCACTAATAATAGAATCTCTTTTGATTTCTTTTCCTGAAGTTATTGAGATATTTCACTTCACTTCGTTTACTAAAAGATTTCTCTTAGAGTTAATAATTAATTTATAAATTAAATCTCTATAATATATAGCTTAGATGTCTATAATAGTCTCTTTTTTTTACTATATGTAATTATCTATTATAAAATAGATAATTTATAACATACTTATTTATATCTTTATATATTTCTATTTAATACTATCAGATTAAAATAATACTAACATAACTAAATAATAGTTTCAGATCACCAAGATTCGAACTTGAAAAGTCTTTTACCCAAAAAAAGCGCTTTAACCACCCAGCCCTGATCTGTTTTTTGTGAGAAAAAATATTATAAAAATAATATTTGTTGTTATATAATTTACCAGATTTTATATATTTTCTTAAAGTAGTATTAAGTATGTTTAACGATTCAGAAGTTACCTTAATATTATTAAATATATTTTTTATCAGAATTATTTTAATCGCCTACAACATGAATCGAACATATATCATGATATTAACAGTATCAAGCTCTACCGTTGAGCTATGAAGGCTTTTATAAATTTATATTTCATATTATATATATATATTTAGGCATAATTTGTTTTAGATCTTTAATGTACATTCTATATTAATTACCACAGATTGTAAAGCTTTATGTCTAAAATTTTAGAATACTAGTTCATTTATAAATTTTGTTACATAAACATAAGAAAATTTTTTATGTTAAGTAATTATAAAAAGAGACATTTTCTCTGTTACAGAAAATGACGGATTTGAACCGCCGATAAAAAAAAATTATAACAGTACTCAAGACTGCCGCTTTAAACCACTCAGCCAATTTTCTTTTACAACTAGCAAGACTCGAACTCGCAAGAGCTACTTGGAAGGAAGCCATTTTACCTTTAAATTATAGTTGCTTTATTAATTAAAAAAAAAGAGACAAATTTCTCTATAATTCCTCGGAGAATCGAACTCTAATTTCATTCTTATCAAAAATGCACTTTAACCTATTAAGTTAAGGAATCTTTAAGAAATGAGCGAATCGAACGCCCAACCTTCTACGTGTAAAATAGAAGCTCTAACCGTTGAGCTAATTTCTTTTGTTAAAAATGAGTTTTATTGTTATATAAAAAAATTAGAGTTCTATTATTTTTGTTTTATTGTTATAACAATAGAACCTACCATAGCTAATAAAAGTATAAAACTTGTAATAATTAATCATATATTATAATTAGTATATATAATATTACCAATATTAGATATATGATTAGTCTCTATTAGATTACCATTTCAATCATTACTACTTGTAAAAAAAATTTCATTTTTTTTATATGAGTTTATACTTAAATATTTATTATTATTAAAAGATAAGTTATACATTATGTGATTAATATTAATGTAATAATTATTTAATACAGCAATACTATAAGGTAATATTTGAAATACAGAGTAACTGAATATAATTGTAATCATTATTGCTAAAAGTAAGCTATTATTATTATTATTTTGAAGTTCACTAATTCTTATGTTTATTAACATTAATATAAATAAAAATAATATAGATACAGCCCCTATATAAATTATTAAATAAGATAATCCGATAAAATTTAATCCTATTAAGATTAAATAAGTAGATATACCGGCAAATAATCCTATAAGAAATAAAATAGATATGATAGGATTTTTACTAATAATAACATATATTCCTGATATTATTGTAAGTATAGATAAAATATTTAAAATTTCTACTTTATAATTATTAGTTATTGTTTCATAAAAAAAAAATATATTTGTCATAATATATTTATTGTCACCTTAAGGATTAAGTAAAAAGATATAAATATATCTATAATATATATTCAATTGAATAAAATAAATTTATTTTTCGAACTAAACCGGATTCGAACCGGCACTTTCTTCCGTGACAGGGAAGCACTCTACCAATTAAGCCACTAATTCTTAGAAAAAACTTATTGATAGTAATAAAAATTAAAACAATAGGATTTGAAGGACTTGAACCTTCATTTTAATGATTAAAAGCCATATGTATTTACCATTATACTAAAATCCCTTGTTTAATTAAGATATAACTTAATATATAATTTATTGTGTTGCCATCAAAAAAAGTGAGAATAATAGAATTTTTTTTAATGTTCGAAAATATTATAATATAATTAATTACATAAAAAAGTACTTTTTTTTCAGAAAGAGGCGGAATCGAACCGCCAAATAACTAAATTATGGTTCTTAGCAAGAACTGTACCCTACCTGTGGCGATCTTTCTTTTTGTTATTTAGTATAAATATCTATTAAGTTTTATTTCCAAATTTATTTATATTTATATATAAATAACTTCTTAATTTTAAAATAATATTTATTAATTCATATATATTTTTACCATTTATTAAAAAGGTATCCTTAATCTATAGGAAAGAGAGGAATTGAACCTCCGGAAGCTTTTAGCCATTGAATTTACAGTTCAACCCATTAACCAGCACATGGGACTTTCCTTTTTTGCAATAATTTATAAATCCCCTGCAACTTCCACTACAGGAACTATATTTCGACTTAACACTAATTAAAATTTCGCATACGGTGAATCATGATATAAAGAACTAATTGCAATTATTATATTTTTATATCACAAGAGCAATCTTACTGCGCAAATAATTTTCAGCATGTGACGAGTGATTAGTACCAATCCAAAGAACTATTCACCGTGACATTGATGATTCACGATTACTAGCAATTACTTATTCAAATAGTCGAATTTCAGACTATTATCCATCCTGGTTTTTCTCCTATTTTATGAGATTAGCTAAAATTCACATTTTCGCTTCTCTTTGTTTTAGGAATGATGTGGCACATCTATAGCCCACAGTATAAGGGTCATGATGATTTGTCTTTCTCCCCTTTTTTGATTTTATCCTTACTATGAGATAATTATAACCATATGAATTACATAATGATTATACGAAAAATTCTCTATTAATAAATAAATAGAGATAGGGATTACGTTTATTATGTGAAAAACTCCACGATTTCGCAACATAAACTGAAAACAACCATGCAACACCTGTATTATTTGTGCTCAAATTTTTAAAGTATTAAAACTTTTAATACTTATTATTTAAGTATCCTAACTGTGGTAAGGTTTTTCGCGGGTTACCGAATTAAATAACATACTTCACTACTGGTGTTAGAAACGGCCTAGTGATTTCAGTTCCGGTGTTGCCACTTTACTCTTGAGGTGGAATGCTTTCAATTTCGTTTATAGGCTAAAAAAAATTTTTTAACCTATGGCATTCATTATTTTCTGCTAGGGCTACTAGGGTATCTAATCCTATTCGCTCTCCAAGCCTTCGTCCTTTAACGTCAGTTTTACATAGAAGATTGCCTTCGCCTTTACCAGTCCCCAGAGTATTACAGAATTTAATCTCTACACTTAAAAGTACTATCTTCCTACATTAAACTCTAGTCAAATACTAATTTACCTTGAATAAGGTCAATTTGACCGCCTGAGTACCCTTTACACCTAATAAAGATGAATAATGCTCGCCTCTCACGTATTACCGCGACGGCTGGCACGCAATTGGCCAAGACTATTATATATATACTGTCATTATCAATATATAGACAAAACTTTATTTGATAACCAATATTCGTTTTCCTAAGTTACCGGTTCAGCCGTTAGGCCATTGATCAATATTCCTCACTGCTGTACTCAAATTGCATTGGGGTTATTTCAGACCCAATGTGGTCGATCAACCTTTCAGTTACGACTAAGAAAATTTACAGCTTGTTAAACCATTACTTTAACAACAACCCTTTTCTTGTATATTTAATGCCTCTTAAAGCGAAGATTAAAATTGTTAATCTACTTTTTTAAATTATAAGAGATTTTATCTCTTACTTTAAGGTAGGTATAAAATATTAATACTCACCTTTACACCACTATTAGTATAATTTTTAATTATCTAATCGTTCGATTAGCATGTGTCAAGTACTTAGACAGCATTCAATCAGAGCTATCACCAAACTCACTTATTAAAAAAAAATGATAGAAAAAAGTTTTTTATTCTATCACTATTTAATATTAAACTATAAAAATTACATATAAGCTTGATTCTGTTAAATTTATCAATATCTTAATAATATACATAAAGAGTAATATTCTTCATTAAGTTGTTTTGTTTAAATAATAAATTATTATATATTTCTTATCTATTTTCTGATAAATTCTCTGTACATTTATGTTAAAATTATTATTTTTTTATGTTTCTTATATTTATATAACTTTTCTTTATGTAACAATTTAAATTAGTACTAATAAATTTAAAAATATTTTAAATATATTATTATAAAAATAATATTAAAACTAATTTTTTATTTTTGGAATAGATCTATAAGAATTGAACTTATATATTAGTAAGTTAATACTATATTTTTTCAGTTAAATTAAGATTTCTTTTTATTCTTTATAATAAAAAATTTAATATATGAAATTATACCTTATATTGGGTATAAATTTATACATGTAATTTAAAATTAATTTCTAATAAAAATTATTATCCTTTTAATGTAAATCAAGACCATCTTTTATATATCCCGATGTTAAAACAACAAAAACTTGAGCTTGTATAAGGGCAATACCTAATTCTAAACCAGAAAAAGCTATAATAAATGATAAAGGTATTAAACCTAAAAAAAAGAATATAATACCACTAGTCATAATATTATAAGTGAATCCAGCTAAGATGTATAATAGCATATGACCTGATAATATGTTAGCTGCTAATCTAAGTCCTAATGATATATTTCTCGCTAAGTATGAAATGAATTCTATTAATACTAATAAAGGTACTAAAACTAGAGGACAACCTGCTGGTACTAATAAGGAAAAAAATTTTAATTTGTGAACTTGAAATCCTAATATAGTTGTAGCTAAAACGATTGTAAAACTTAAAGAGAAAGTTATAATAAAATGACTTGTAGATGCAAAACTGTAAGGTATCATTCCAATTAAATTATTAATTAATACAAATAAAAATAAAGTATAAATAAAAGGAAAGTATATTTGTCCTTGTTTAGAGTTTATTTGATTTACAACTATATTTAATATTGTTGCATATAAAGATTCTAAACCAATTGATCAACTATTTCCTGTTACTTTATTATTATTTGTAGCTATATAACTTATTGTAATTATTAATAATCCAGATATAGTTAAATATAGCCCGATGTTTGTTAAAGAAAGTTGAATGTTATTGAATATAAAAAGTTTTAATATGAAAAAATCTCTTATTTCAAATTGATCTAGTGGATTTGTGATATAAGTATGTATTGTATTATAAATATCTTGATTTTTAAAAATAATTAAAATACATATAATAAAAGCTGAGTTATTAAAGCTTTATTTTAAAATAATTTCTAAATTATAATCATTAATATAATTTTACTGTTTTTTCATTTATATTATTTTTATAAATAAACGAGAAATAAATAATCTAATTTTATTAGGTAAAACAAATTTAGATAATAAAAATACAAGTGTTGAAATAATTACAAAAGTAAAAAAAACTTCATTTACAAAATAAAAAGGAACTGATTGTGGCATTTTAATTGATTAATTTAAATTAAAACTTTAAGTATTTTAATTATATTACCATAATATTGATAATTTTAATTTATATGTTGTATCAATTATACTATAAATTCATTAAAAATTGAATGGAATTCTTTATTAAATTATAATTTATATATTAAAGGATTTACAGAATAGTGTAAATTTTCTAATATAAAAGCAGGATAAATACCAAATAATACAGTAAATATTACTAAAGTTAATAATAATAAAAATTCTCTTTTATTAGTATCAAATATATTATTTTGATATATAAGTTTAGTAAAAATCCCTCCAAATGATATTCTATTAAACATAAATATAGTATATCCTGCAGACAATATAATAGAAGATGATGCTAATATAGATAGTATAGGTAGCTTTTCTACAACACCATATAGTGACATAAATTCTCCTAAAAAATTTAAAGTTAATGGAGCTCCACAATTAGCTAAACATAGTATAAAAAATAGTATACAAAATAAAGGCATTAATTGTGCAACACCTCTATAAAAATAAATAGTTCTAGTTGAAGATCTATCATATAAAATACCTCCTACACATATAAATAGAGCACTAGATACAAATCCATGGGCTATTCCTAATAATATAGCACCTTGTATTCCTTGCAATCCATTACTAAATGCACCTATTAGATAAACCGCTGCATGGGATACTGAACTATAGGCTATTAGTTCTTTTATGTCTATAGTTCTTAATGTACTAAAACTAGCATATATTATAGTAATTATACCTATAGTGTAAACTATAAAAGTTAAATCTAATGAAGCTTTATCCAAAACAGGTAAAATTAATCTAAATATACCGTATAAGCTTAATTTTAAAACAATAGCTGCTAAAATAATACTACCGCCTAAAGGTGATTCTACATGAGCTTTTAATAATCAATTATTTAAAAAAATAACCGGAGTTTTTACAGCAAAGGCTATAAATGCACCTATAAATAAGAATATTTGTGTGTTAAAATTAAAATTAATTCTAAATAAAGAATTATAATCTGTTATACCCATTATTGAATATATACTTAATATAGATATTAATAAGAATAGAGATCCTCATAATGTATATAAAAATATATAATAGCTGGCTCTAACTTTATTATAAGATCCGTATAAACCTATTAATAAAAATAAAGGAGGTAGTATACTTTCAAAAAATATATAAAAAAGAAAAAGATCGGACGTTAAAAAAACACCTAATAATAAAGATTCTAATAATAATATCATTATTAAATATGATTTTGTGTTTTTCTTTATAGAATCTCAATTTGAAATCAATGCTATTGGTATTATTATAGCTGTTAATAAAATAAAATATAAAGATATTGTATCTATTCCTAAATGTATATTAAATATTTGCATATTCATATTTTCTTCAGGAAATTGTAGTTCATTACTACTAAAATTAAAAAGAAAAAAAAAAAAAAATAA